>Ga0210044_10004684_pt1 | contig 18943 bp, 21 predicted proteins | sample CryGey13umfilter_2_FD_183959 | JGI IMG/M metagenome (GOLD analysis project Ga0210044, IMG submission 183959) | Groundwater microbial communities from aquifer in Utah, USA - Crystal Geyser 4/9/14 3 um filter (SPAdes) (version 2) | ecosystem: Environmental > Aquatic > Deep subsurface >... | reverse complement strand
ATCAAGACATGAATCCCATCTGTCATCAATTCCGTCACCGTCAGTGTCTGGGAATTTGTAATCAGTTGTAGTACCAATTGCTACATCAGGGCAGCCGTCATCATCTTGGAATTTATTGTAAGTTTCTGGATTTGACGGACATGCATCTATTGTATTTGGAATTCCGTCACCGTCAGTGTCAAGAGTGGAAGTAAATTTATCAGGGCAGCCGTCAGTGTCTTGATAATTATTGATAGTTTCTGGTTGAGTTGGACATAGGTCTAAATTATCTAAAATGCCGTCACCGTCAGTGTCTGCAGTTAGTTTATCATCTGCAATGTAATCAGGGCAGCCGTCTAAATCCAAATATCGATTGTATGTTTCTTTAATGAGTGGACACAGATCAACATCATCTGGAATACCATCCTTGTCAGAATCACCTACAGATTTGAAATCTATACCGTCAGGACACCCATCTTCATCTTGGAATCCATTGTATCGTTCTGCAACTTTTGGGCAATCATCCACGTTATCTGGAATACCGTCATAATCATAATCAGCTAAATTACCAGCAGTTGTACCTGGAACATCTGGGCAACCGTCCCAATCCAAATATCCGTTAAAGTTTTCTTGTTCATCAAGACATGAATCCCATCTGTCATCAATTCCGTCACCGTCAGTGTCTGGGAATTTGTAATCAGTTGTAGTACCAATTGCTACATCAGGGCAGCCGTCATCATCTTGGAATTTATTGTAAGTTTCTTGAACAAGTGGACACAGATCAACATCATCTGGAATACCATCTCTGTCAGCATCATTAGTTAGAAGAGATTTATCAGGGCAGCCATCTTTGTCTTGGAATCCGTTGAATGTTTCTGGCTGAGTTGGACATGAATCAGCATAATCATTGATGCCGTCACCGTCAGTGTCTGCAGTTAGTTTATCATCTGCAATGTGATCAGGGCAGCCGTCATCATCTTGGAATTTATTGTAAGTTTCTGGATTAAATGGACAGGAGTCATTTTGATCAAAAATTCCATCACCATCAATATCACCTATTATTTTATAATCAATTACATCAGGGCAGCCGTCAGAGTCTTGGAATTTGTTAAAATTCTCACGTTCTTGAGGACATTGATCAATAGTATCTGGAATACCGTCATAATCATAATCAGCTAAATTACCAGCAGTTGTACCTGGAACATCTGGGCAACCGTCCCAATCCAAATATCCGTTAAAGTTTTCTTGTTCATCAAGACATGAATCCCATCTGTCATCAATTCCGTCACCGTCAGTATCTGGGAATTTGTAATCAGTTGTAGTACCAATTGCTACATCAGGGCAGCCGTCATCATCTTGGAATTTATTGTAAGTTTCTTGAACAAGTGGACATGCGTCTAAATGATCAGAAATACCATCTTTGTCAGTGTCTTTTGATGTTATACTGTCAGGACAACCATCCTTATCATCAACTCCGTTGAATATTTCTGGCTGAGTTGGACATGAATCCAGATTGTCTGAAATACCATCTTTGTCAGTGTCTGCGACTATTTTATCTGTAGAAGGTGACAAGTCAGGACAGCCGTCTTCGTCTTGGAATTTATTGTATGTCTCTCTAACTGTAGGACACGTATCGATATGATCTGGGATTCCATCATAATCAGCATCATACCATGGAACAAATGCAGAGGGGCAGCCATCAATTGCACCATTATAGTCTTCTTGAAGGTTTGGGCATTGATCGAGATTATTTGGTACACCGTCATTGTCATTGTCTTCAACACCAAATGCATTGCTTTGGAATATGCCAATAGAAGCAATCAAAAGTAAAAATCCAAGAATTTGATATTTTTTCATTTTATGACACACCTACTGTTCTGGACATCCATCAATTGCACCTAGATAATCTTCTGGCACTGTAAGACATAAATCATAATTATTAACAATACCATCTAAATCATCATCATGTTTGTAACGTGATTGTTCAGGAGAAGTATCAGGACAGCCGTCTGCATCTTGATACTTATTGTAAGTCTCTTTGTCATTAGGACACATATCAACATCATCGTTTATCCTATCACCGTCAGTGTCTACAGCTGTTTTACCTGTTGGAACAGTATCAGGACAGCCGTCATAGTCAACATATTTGTTCCAAGTTTCCTTTTGTGTTGGACACATATCCATTATGTCTGGAACGCCATCAGCATCAGCATCTGGTTGAGATATGTTGGTATCAGGACAGCCGTCTTCGTCTTCAAATCCATTAAATGTTTCAGCGACCAAAGGACAGTTATCAATAATATCGTCTATTCCATCATTATCAGAGTCTACTACAAATGATTCAAAAATTTTGTCGGGGCATCCGTCATCATCTTGGAATTTATTGTAAGTTTCTTTAGCCATTGGACATGCATCTATTGCATCTGGTAATCCATCATGGTCTGAGTCAATATTAGAGATATAATTATCAGGACAGCCGTCCAGGTCTAAAATTCCATTAAATGTTTCAGGTTGATTCGGACAATGGTCTATACGATCATTAATTCCATCACCATCAGAATCAGGTGCACTTTTATCATCTGCAACATAGTCAGGACAGCCGTCTTCGTCTTGGAATTTATTGTAAGTCTCTGGAACAAGTGGACAATTATCTTTAGTATTTACTATACCATCAAAGTCAGAATCAACATCTGTCAAATAAGATGGAAAGTCAGGACAGCCGTCAGTGTCTTCAAATCCATTGTATCTTTCAGGTACTAGTGGACATGCATCAACAGAGTCTAAAATTCCATCAAAGTCAGCATCTAATTCGCCAGGATTATCAGGGCATCCGTCAGAGTCAATATATCTATTCCATGTTTCAGGTTGAGTTGGACATTGATCTAAGGAATCTCTAATTCCATCATTATCAGAATCCATTATAGAAATATCAGGACAGCCGTCAGTGTCTTGATAACCATTAACAACTTCAGCCTCTAATGGACATTTATCAAGTAGATCAACAATACCATCACCATCAAAATCTGAAGAAGACAAACCAGGTATGCCATCAGGACATCCGTCTTCGTCTTGGAATTTATTGTATGTCTCTCGTTCCATTGGACATGCATCTTTAGTATCAATAATTCCGTCTCCATCTCTATCAGTCAAAGAGGCAGTATCAGGACATCCGTCTTCGTCTTGGAATCCATTAAATGTTTCTGAACGGGTTGGACACAAGTCTGCGTAATCTCTAATTCCATCACCATCAGAATCAGGTGCGTTTTTATCATCTGCAACATAGTCAGGACAGCCGTCTTCATCTTGGAATTTATTGTATGTCTCTTTTACTGTTGGACATTGATCAGCACTATTTGGAACTCCGTCTTGATCTGAATCAACATCAATAGAATAAAGAGGAATATCAGGACAGCCGTCAGTGTCTTCAAATTTATTGTATCGTTCAGGTTCTAATGGACATGCATCATCTGCATCCATAATACCATCACGGTCTGAATCATTTAGTTTTCCAGAGAATAAAGGAATTGAATCAGGACATCCGTCATAGTCGGCATATTGATTGAATGTTTCTGGTTGGTTAGGACATGTGTCAGATTTGTCTGCAATACCATCACCATCTGCATCACTAAATTCAGTATCTAATACAACGTCAGGACAACCGTCGGTGTCCCTATAACCATTAAAAATTTCAGGTTCAGTTTGGCAAAAATCAATTTTATCAATTATACCATCATTATCAGTATCAACAAACGATGAATCTGTAACAGTATCAGGACAGCCGTCTTCATCTTGGAATTTATTGTAAGTCTCAGCACTTAGGGGACAAGAATCTAAATGATCTGGAACACCATCTCTATCTCTATCTGAACCAGAACCAAAAGTATCAGGACAGCCGTCAGTGTCAAAGATACCGTTAAAAGTTTCAGGTTGAGTTGGACACAAATCTAATACATCAACAAAACCATCACCGTCAGAATCAGCAGGCAATCCAGAACCGGTTCCAGGAGCAGTATCAGGACAGCCATCTTCATCTTGGAATTTATTGTAATTTTCTCTTAAACTTGGACATTGATCAATATTATCCTGAATTCCATCAAAGTCTTCATCATACCATGGAACAAAATTAGACGGACAGCCATCAATTGCACCATTATAGTCTTCTTGAAGGTTTGGGCAACTATCAGTTTCATCCGTAACTCCATCACGATCTAAATCATGAGTTGCGAATACGGGGCTAGCAGAAATGCCAATTATTATGGCTAAAAATAAAAATAGGAATCCCAGATGTATTTTTTTCAAAGCTTAAATTTACGTCAAAGATCCAGTTATTAAACTTCACTCTGAAATCGGCTAAAAATAGGAAAAGTTTTGAGAGTTATTTTTAAGAAAAAACAAGGATCTCGATCAATTTAAGTAAAGCAAAACAGAATTTTTGCATATGAGTTGTTCTGGAGAAATAGTTGATGAAGAGAGATTGATACAGATCAAACCCGGAATCTCACAGCAATTAAAAAAAGCAAAGTATGGTGTTGCAGATCATTCTACAGTAGAACTTTGTCATTGGACAAAAAAATCATTCAAGCATGAAGGAAGCTGTTACAAGCACAAGTTTTATGGAATTTCTACTCACAGATGTATGGAATTTTCTCCTGCAGGTATGCATTGTGAAAATCGTTGTGTGTATTGTTGGAGACCAATGGAATTTTATGATTCACTAAAAATGGAGCCAGAAAAAGTTTCCGAGCCAAAAGAAATACTAACTAAGTTAATGGAAGAGCGAAAAAAATTGATAATGGGATATTATGGAGATTCTAGAAATGATAAACAAAGATTAGATGAATCATTATTACCAAGTCATTATGCAATTTCACTCTCTGGAGAACCAACAATGTATCCCAAGCTTCCAGAATTAATAAAATATCTCAAGTCATTAGAAGCAACCAAGTCGATTTTTCTTGTAACAAATGGGCAAGAACCAGACATGATTCAGAGATTGCAAGATGAAGATGCGTTACCAACACAATTGTATCTATCTACAAATGCTGCAGACTATGATTCATTTTTAAAAATTAATAGACCAAAATATGATGACTCTTGGCAGAGATGGAATAAAACACTAGAGATGCTAAAACGTCTAGATACGAGAACTGTACTTCGAATTACGCTCATAAGAGATTATAATGACCAGAAAGAGATGATTCCAGCTTTTGCATCAATGCTAAAACAAGCTAGTCCACACTTTATTGAAATAAAGTCTTACATGCATATTGGTCGCTCAACTAATAGATTAGAACATTCAAACATGTTAGAAATGGATGAAGTAAGAAAGTTTAGTGAAGAAGTAGCAAAACACAGTCAGATATTTTCAATAATGGATGAGAGTATTGTTTCAAGAATTGTGATACTACAAAACAATCAAAGAACTATTAATCGTTGGATTTCAGCTTATTCAAGTACCAGTTAGAAAATTTTTTTAATGCTTTGTATCGATGAGATAAATCATTTTTTGTATCCAACTGTGCAAATGTTTTATTAAAATTTTTGGGAATAAAAATTGGATCATATCCCCATCTTGCTCCTTTTTGTGTTTTGGAAATGATTCCGTCAATTTTTGCTTCAAATGATTTGAAAGTTTTATCATCACAGAAAGAAATAACGGAGACAAACTTTGCTTTTCTATTTTGTTTTAAAAGTTGTAAAATTCCTTTGTTGCCAATTGTTTTGAAGACATATGAAGAATATGGTCCAGGAAATCCACCCAGTGAATCTATGAAAAGTCCATCATCTTCAATTATAATTGGTTTTTTACATTTTTGAAATGCTTGTACAGCTTTTTTAGATGCAATTTCTTTAAGAGATGAAGATTGAATTTCTTCAAGTTCATATTTAAAAAATCCAAGATTAATTCCAAATGACTGTAAAATTTTTTTAGCTTCTTGATATTTGTGTGGATTTGAAGAGACAAAGAAAAGATCAAACGACTGTTGCATATCTTCCCCTGCTTTCAATGACAGTTACCAAGTGTATAATTTTGGCATAGTTTACTCCACCAACTACAGATTTGTAGCCAAAAAGAAAATTTTTCCAGGCAGATTCCATTATTTTTGCATGTGCACTGTTTAGAATTTCTTTTATTAATCTCAAATCAACAGCATGATCTTCAGATTTGATTGTTTTTTGAGATAAACCAAAATCAATCACATATACTTTATTTTTGTATAAGATAAAATTTGATGTAGTTAAATCACCATGCATAATACCGTTTTTGTGCATAATTCCAACAAGTTTACCTATTTCCTTTGATAACTCAATTATCTTCAAATCAGGTAAATCATGGACAAGTTTACCAGGAATTTCTTGCATTATTATGGATGAATTTGTTAAATTTACAAAATATACAAGTGGTGTTGGAATTCCAAACGACTTTACTTCGGAAATTGTTTGAGATTCTTTAATTGTTCTTTGTCTTTTAATTTTTGAATCAAGAATAGGATTACGATATGATTTTGTCTTTCTGATTTTCAGTATTGCACGTAAATCATTCCATTCTGTAAGATAGATATCAGCTTCTGCACCTTTTTTTAATAGTTTCATTAAATAAGTAATTGAATTGTTATAATTTAGAGTTTATTTTGTACTGAAATTCAACTTTTTTATGATCTATTGTCTCGTCCAAACAGTGTCTTGTGATCATCTAGATCAATTAACTGAACTAGATCTTTTTCACGTAAATAGAGATAGATCAAACTGTGACTTTTTGTAATATGTATAGCGAAACAAAATCTGTATTTTCCGTGCTTTCTTTCTCCAATAGTTGTAGGATCTAGAGTATTTTTCAAGTTCTCTAAAGCGCGAAAATAACCATCAATTATGGATTTATCAGATTTGAATTTTTTTAATTTTTTATCTATGATATTATCACGAGCTTCAACTTGACGCAAAACTATTCTTCTAGAATTTTCTTTGCGTGCTTAATATATTCGTCAAAATTTTTGTACTTTGTAAGTGATTCTTTTCCGGATTCTATATTCTCTAAAACTTTTTCGAGATCAGGATTCAATTCACTCTTTTTTACTTTAGTTGTACTCATCTTGTATCTATAGTGATTACTCTTAATTTCTATATAAATATCACCTCCTACACCATTACTGTTTCAATCCTTGTTATGATGGATTTGTCTTTTTGATGTTATGTAATTCATTAAAATTATAACCTAAGAAACATAGGTAAAAACAATCATGGAAGACGGAGAAAAGAGACTAAAACAGGAAGATTGCAATGAGGATAAACTTGGTGCAGGCATTCTAACTTTAACAAACAGAAGGTTAGCATTTGATAAGACCAAATCGCGGATTATGGATTTTTCAAAACGTTTTGGAGATACAGTAATTGATGTTTCATTAAATGACATAGACAAAGTTTGGAAAGAGGGCCGCTTGATAAAAAAAGTATGTTTTACTGCCAAAACAAAAGAAGTAGAGCAGACATACAAATTTGGTGTTTTTAATACTAAAGACTGGCTAAAAAATATCGAAAATGCAATAAAAGAGCATAATCAATAATCTACTTTAACTGAATCTAATCGCCAGGATTGCGTAACAAAAGTTTCTTCAAGTGAAACACCGCTTTTTACTTGAGATTCTAGTAACCCTGTCCAACATATTTGACTACCACAGTCACCAGCATATTTTTGAGGAGCAATAAAAAATTTGCAAGTATGTCTTTTGCAAACATCTTGTAGCATTTCAGATAATCTTTTATTTGCAGCGACACCGCCGACTATTAACAATTCTTTTTTTCTAGTAAATGACAAGGCTCTCTCTACTGCTTCACTAATCATTGCAAAAGCAGTTTCTTGTAATGAAAAACATGCATCAGCTTTACTTTTTTGTACAATCGATTTTGTTGCAGACAACAATCCAGAAAACGACACATCATTTCCTTTCACAGAATATGGAAGCAGAACATAATTAGAAGTTGAGGAAGCTAAATCTTCAATATTTTTTCCACATGGAGATGCAAATCCTATTGATCTTCCAAATTGATCCAGTAGTTGACCCAGTGTAATATCCAATGTTTCTCCAAAAACTCTCCATTGTTTATTTAGAAATGCAAGCAACATTGTATGTCCACCAGAAACTAGGAGAACCAATGGATTTTTTGCGCCAGTAAGTAATTTTCCCAATTCAATATGCCCTATTGCATGATTAACAGGGTAGATAGGAATATTGTAATAAGATGCAAGAGAGCGTGCCACTACTGCGCCTACCCTCAAACAAGGACCTAGTCCAGGACCTGCGGCATATGAAATAATATCAAGATCTTTGATTGTAACACCGGCCTCTTGAAGACATTCAGATAGTACAATGGAGCTGTTTTCAGCGTGATGCCGTGATGCTTCTCTGGGATGAATTCCTTCACCATCAGGAGGGCGGTAAATTTTTCTTACATCAGATAAAATTTTTCCTTTTTTTCCCTTTTTTTCCAATATTGCACAAGAGAAAGTGTGAGCTGTGCTTTCAACACCTAGACCAAGCATGTTATCCCCTACTTAATGTCGAAACGATTTTGATCACATCGCCATGTTTTAGTTTGTGATCACTGCCGATCCTTTGTTTTGTTTTGCAATCAATGGCATGTAAAAATCCCTTTGCAATGTCTGCATGAATCAAACCTGCCAAGTCTTTTGCAGTTGAATCTTGCGGTAATAATTTTGCATCAGGTAAAACATCACCATTTTTGTTTGTTAATTTCGTCTCATCTTCTACGGGAAAAACAACAACAAGTTTCAACAAGTCAAACACTGCAAGGTTTAAAATTTTTTGAATTCCAGTTGAATGAATTTTTGAAAAAACAGTATTTACTAGATCTAGAGCTTTTTGTTGTTGTGGCAGTATTTCTTTATTTTCAACTATAGAAAATTTTTCATCGCCAGATTCATAATGTATCATTCCAGATTTGGAAGCTTTTCGTAGTAGTAATTCGGTTTCAGCACTACAAGGAATTACAATTGCATCAGGAATTTTTTTGATTATATCAAGATCTTTGCAAAGGTCTGCCTTGTTTGCCGCAATAATTATTGGTTTTGTGTTTTTCCTCAATTCTTTAACAAAAGTATGAATGTCAGAATCGTTCCAGTCCTTTGGATTTTTTGAAATCAGTTCTAGTTTGTGTAGTACATCTTGTACTTGATAATCCTTGATTCCTAAACCAGTAAATCTTTTTGCAATGCCATCAGTTAGTTTTGCCCTTTTTTGCTCTATTTCTCTAGTGAGCTTGTCCCATTCTCTGCGGAGTATGTCAGTAAACCATTGATCAAATTCATTTTCAACAAAATCAACATCTTCAAGAGGATTGTGCGTGCCTATAGGAATAGGTTGTCCTTGAATGTCAGTGGCTCCAGCAATATCAACAACATGTATCAAGACTTCAGCTTGTCTTGCATCATCAAGAAATTGATTCCCTAAACCTTTTCCCTCATGTGCTCCAGGTACTAATCCTGCAACATCAATTAATTTGACTGGGATAAAACGAGTTCCATTTACACAAAGTGGATTTTGATGTTTGATTCCAAAATGTTTACAGGCACAATCAGATTTTACATAGGCGACGCCAATATTTGGTTGAATTGTTGTAAATGGAAAGTTCCCTATTGGAACAGGAGTTTCAGTAGCCGCTGAAAAAAACGTAGATTTTCCAACGTTTGCTTTGCCTAGTAACCCAATTTGCAATACACACAAAAATGCTATTGCACTTATTAGTATTGCAGAAATTGTTTAATTCAGTTCATGTTGATTTCATAATATGTCAATAGTAATTACTGGAAACCCTGGCGTAGGAAAACACACTATAGCCAATGAAATTTCAAAGAGTTTAGAATTACCAATAATTGACATAAACAATATCGCTAAAGATTCAGGGTTATTTGAGAAAAATGAGGATACAAACGATGTGGATGTATCAGAGTTAAAAAAAATAATTAAAAAGAAAATTTCAAAGCCCGGTTTAATTGTTGGTCACTTAGCACCATATGTCTTATCATCAGAGCAAGTAAAGAAAATGATCGTTTTGCGAAGAAATCCGTATGATTTGATTTCAGTTTATAAAAAAAGAGAATACTCTGAAGAAAAAACCAGAGAAAATACAGGTAGCGAGATTCTAGGAGTTATAGCACATGATGCAATTAATCAATTCGGAATAAAGGTATTCCAAGTGGACGTTACAACAAAAAGCGTTTTAGAAGTGGTAGGCAAAGTATTGAACATAATCGGTGGTGAGGATTCAAGTGAAGATGTTGATTGGCTTGAATTAGTAACAAAACGCGATGATTTGAAAAAATTTTTTGCTTACTGATTAAATAAAGCTATTATCGAGAAGCAGTAACTTGTTTGAGATTTTAAAAAGTGATCTGGCTGGAAGAATAGGAATAATCCATACAAATCATGGAAAAATAGAAACGCCAGCTTATGTGCCAGTTATCCATCCTGTGAAACAAACTATTCCAGCTAAGAAAATAAAAGAGATGGGTTTTGATTTGGTTATTACAAATGCATACATCACTAGAAACAATTACGGTGATGAAGCTGTAAAAAAAGGAATTCATGAGATAATAGATTTTGATGGAGCGATAATGACGGATTCTGGAGGATACCAAGTTCTAGAATATGGCGATGTCAAAGTTTTACCACCAGAGATGGCAGAGTTTGAAAGAAAGATACTTACAGATTTTGCAATCCCATTGGACAAACCTACAGGTTATGGACTTGCATGGAAAAAAGCCGAATCATATGTCAATCACACTCTCAAAGTCTCAAAGAAGACACTTGAAGATAGTGAAAAGAATGGTCAGATCTGGATTGGACCAATTCAGGGAGGGGAGCATTTTGATCTTGTTGCAAAATCAACAAAAAGTTTAGTCGATATGGGTTTTCAGATGCTAGCTTTGGGTAGTCCGGTGGAATTCATGGAGTCATACGAATACAAATTATTAGCACAGATGATCATATCTGCAAAAAAGCAGATGCCACATTCCATTCCACTGCATCTTTTTGGTGCAGGACATCCACTAACCATACCATTTGCAGTTGCACTTGGTTGCGATACTTTTGATTCTGCCTCTTACATGCTATATGCCAAACAAGAAAGATACATCACAGATGATGGCACGCGAAATCTTTCAGATATTTCGGTATTTCCTTGTAATTGTGAAGTCTGCTCAAAGTATACCCCTGATGAGTTACGCCAATTAGAAGGTCATGACAAAATTAACGAAATTGCACTCCATAATCTACATGCAATAAAAACCGAGGTTGATAAAGTAAAACAAGCAATACATGAAGGAAGGTTGTGGGAATACGTCTTAAAAAAAGCAAGGGCACATCCAAAATTATTTGAAATGATAGATATTTTTACGGAAAATTCCAATTATTTTGAGATATCAACTCCAAAATTCAAGGAAAAAGCGATTTTTCTTTATGGAAAGGAGGATCAATATCGTCCAGAAATTCAATCATATCATAAAACAGTTAGAAAATTCAAGTCAAAGAAAAAAACTTTAATCATAACCAAAGAATCCAATACAAAACCAGCATATTTGTCACATGAGTATTTCTCACTAAAACGAAAGTTCAAGGAAATAGAAGACATTCAGGTTTGCCAATACAGTCCACATTTAGGATTAATCCCGTTAGAAATTTCAGACATCTTTCCTGCAGCACATCATGAAACCTCAAGATTGAATTTTGACCCAAAAGAGTTTCCAACTTTTGAAAATACATGGGAGATATTTTTTAAAAACAATCAGTTTTCAGAAATCTATTTTGATAAGACAGATGAATTTTTGAAACCCTACATCAAAACTCTCCCAAAAGAAATAAAGAGAAAATCTATTGTTTAAATAAAAATAAGAAAAAAGTGTGTGCTAAAAGATTCTGCTTATAGTGCAGCGTCTTCTGCCCAACCTTTGATGAAGATACCGTTTTTGTGAAGAGGTACTGGTTGTCCAGCTGTGTAATTCATTGGTCTCATCCAAAAGATTGATTTTGTTGGGCATACACCGATGCATGCACCATCAGAAATACATCTTTCTGGATAAAATACAAATGCTTTACCTCTCTTCCAGCCTTCAACAGGTTTTACTCTAAGGACATCAGGACCAAGAGTTGTACAGATTTCTACACATAGTGCACATCCGATACATCTTTGTTCATCAATGTCTGGAAGTATTGCTATTGGCATTACAACATAAACTCTGCTTGGTTCCTATTTAAACCATAATCAAAATCCATAACCCTGTTATGTAATTGATCGGAAACAGAATTTGCCAAAAATGAAAAAAACATCATGACGGTAGAAAGACCAACAGTATAATAAAAAACAAAAAGATAACGTGTGTTACACGTTTATTTTCTCATTGCATCAATTTGACCAGAGGTTACCCAGTCAAGTAATTCAGCTGAAGATGGATTTAGGTCTGCTTTCTGTTTCATCAGATTGTTAACCCAGATCCAGTTAAGTTGGTTAAGAAGTGGTTTGTTTGCTTCGTCGCCTGCACGTGTTTTAGCAACTACTGCTTGATCTTGTTGTTTTAACCATTCTTGGAAGCTTCTTCCCATAAGGATCGAGTCTTAGCTTACACTAATTAAAGCTTTTGTAGATTCTATAATAAGCATAATGATCGGATCTGTGCTAAGAAGGTTTTAACGTAGAGAAAAATTCAGTTTATTTCTTGGAGGTTAAAGTCTTAGGAGCTGCCAATGAAGTGGGCCGTTCAGGTTTTTTGGTAAATTGTAATGGAACAAATTTGTTGTTAGATTATGGGGTATTATTTGGAAAACGTGGTTTGCCACCAGAATACCCACTTCATGTAAAACCAAAAGATCTTGATGCAATAATTATTACTCATGCTCATCTTGATCATTCAGGAAATGTGCCATCTCTATTTGTAAGTGGCAATACAGATGTTTATGCAACTCCGCCAACTTTTGATTTAACAAGATTACTCATAGAAGATATGCTGAAGATTACTAAAGATGCTCAGCCGTTTGGATTACCTGAATTAAACAACATGATGCGAAATGCAAAAGAGATAGGTTTTAGAGAGAAAATTACTAAAGGAAATGCAACTTTTGAATTAAGAGAAACAGGACATGTGATAGGAGGAGGTTCTGTATTAGTAGAATCTCAGAAGAAACGTCTTTTCTATACGGGTGATATCAAAACCCATGGTTCAAGAATGCTTCGTGAGGCAGACTTGGATATTGGAGATATTGATCTTTTAGTCATAGAGAGCACATATTCACAAACAGAACAAAAACCAAGAAAAGAATCTGAGAAGGAATTAATCGAATTTGCAAATGAAGTTATGGATAGAAAAGGAGTATTATTCATTCCATCATTTTCAGTTGAACGCTCTCAAGAAATGGCATGTATTTTAAGAAGTGCAAACTTTAAACACAAAATCATAATGGATGGCATGGCACTAAAAGTAAACGAAATAATGTTTAATCATCCAGAGTATCTAAGAGATCCAAAAGTGTTTGCAGATGCAATCAATGAATCAGTTGCAATAAGGGATCATGAAAAAAGAAAACATGCAATAGAGGAACCATGTGTGGTTATTTCTCCAGCTGGAATGCTAGTAGGAGGTAATGCAACATATTATTTGCAAGAACTTTCATTTAACAGCAATAATGGAATTGCACTTGTTTCATATCAAGGGGAAGGGACTCCCGGGAAAAAATTACTAGATACAGGAAAGGTATCCACTAGAGGAAAGGATCTCAGAGTTGCCGCAGAGGTAAAACAGTTTGAATTTTCAGGACATGCAGATAGAAATGAACTTTTTGAAATAATTGAAAAAATCAAAGGCAATCCCAAAGTTTTAACAGTTCACGGAGACTCTGAATCATGCAAAAAGTTTGCTCAAGAAATTCATGAAAAATTTGGTTTTGATACTCATGCCCCAGACGTAAATGAAATAGTAACTATCTGAGATGATAGAGTACAATACAATTAACTTAGAAAATACAATAAATAGTGGACAGGTTTTTCTTTGGAAAAAACAAAAAGAGTTTTGGTATGGCATTAACGGTCAAGACGTTTTAAAAATAAATAATTCGGGAAACGTCACGTCTCTTGGCAGTAAAAAATATGATTTTTTTAGAAACAGTGACGATATTGAAAAAATAATCAAATCAATTTCAAAAGACAAGACAACTAAAATTGCTGTAAAAAAATATCTTGGACTTAGATTATTAAGACAAGATCCCTTTCAATGTTTCATATCATTTATTGTTTCCTCAAATTCCAATATTCAGAAAATTAAATCAAGCTTAGAAAAAATCTCAGTAAAATTCGGGACAAAAATTAGATTTGATGACCAAGATTTTAATATTTTTCCAGAACCAAAAAAAATTGCAAACGCATCCATCCAGGAAATTCAAAATTGCGGTGTTGGATATAGAGCAAAATTCATAATTGATGCAGCAAAAATGGTTGAGTCAAGGCAAATAGATTTTGATTATCTAAGAAAATCAAACTATCATAACGCAAAAGAAATGATTCTAACCGTACCAGGAGTAGGAAACAAAGTCGCAGATTGCATTTTATTATTTTCACTTGACAAGATAGAGGCATTCCCGTTAGATACGTGGATGATTAGGATTTTACAAAAATATTATTTAGAAAAATTTGAAATTGAAACAAAATCAATTACAGAAAAACAATACAGCATATTACATGAGAAGATTGTAAAACATTTTGGACCATATGCAGGGTATGCACAACAGTTTTTGTTTAAAATGGAAAGAGAAAATTACCAGAAAAAATGGTTGTAAATATTTAATGTGGCAAATATTCACAAGGTGTTTGTCACAATTATTGGCATTTGGAGTTACTAAGGAAAAATAATTTTAATGTTATTTTTCTCCCACAACTCAAAAAGATTACTGAATTACACATATTCATCTTCTGGGAAAATCTTTTTCATTATTTTTACTAGTTCGTCTTTTCTTGAATATTCCAAACTAACTTCAAGACCATATTTTGTTTGTTTAGAAGATAACAGTCCAGACTTTATCATTTGTTCTCCGATTTTGTTAACTCGTTTCAAACCTTTTTTACCAAGATCTCTTTGATTGAATCCTTTTTTGAGATTCTCAAATGATGTATGACTTTCACCCCAATTTGCACGTCTGTAGAGTTTATGGACAAGTCTTGCCATAATCTCCTCGTCAGTGAAGTCCATTTATAGTACCTTTGAATGTAATGAAATAAATACTTTCGATCCCATAATAATATCATAATATGTCACAGTCATTATTCAGTCAATATCTTGGAGATTCACCACAGATTCGAATAATAGATTTTTTTCTAGATAATCAAAGTGACTATTCCAAAAAAGAGATAATCGAAACAATTGGAATCTCTAAAACTACATTTTACAAGGTTTGGCCCATACTGGAAAAATTTGAGATCTTTGTGCCAACAAGAAAGTATGGAAATACACAGTTATATTCTCTGAACAAGCAAAGCATGATTGTAAAACAGTTCATGTCGCTAGATTCTGCTCTAAGTAAAAAAGCAATAACAAAGATTACAAACAAAAAATCAAATATGACAATAGGCAGATCGATTAGAGCATAATACCATCACAGGATGAATTTGATTACTCAGTGTTCTAAACCCTTAAAATGACAATTAATTTTTAGATTCTTGGGCTGGTAGCTCAGCTTGGATAGAGTGCTGGACTTCTAATCCAGTGGTCAAGGGATCGAAGCCCTTCCGGCCCGTTTTAACAAAATTATTTATGCTGACTCAAATACGTTGTTTACGTGAAAGATATTGAATTTGACTTGGAGCCAAAAGAGATTCATCCAAAGTCAGAGATCAAGGGGACAATTTTTGTATCATATCCAGGAAGATATGACGGAGTTGTAATTAATACTCAAATTTTAGATTCCAATGAGCATATTATTTACAAGTCATATAATGGAAAGAAAATATCACAACATGTTTCTAGATTGTTTATCAACAAAGATGTCATGCCAGAAAACAAAGCAGACTTTACAGCAGTGATAGAATTTGAACCAAAACAAGTTCATGAGATAAAATTTCGGGCGTCAATTATTGAGCAACATAAAGAAATTGAAAGTAAGATAATATTTGCAAAATATTCTATCTAGAATCTTTGTTTTGTAATTTCTAATTTACCCGTCATCCACGGATGTGGTTCACAGTGATATTCTATTATTGCAGGTTCGGTGAAAAGAAACTCGTAATCATATCCAGGTTTTATAACACCTTGGGAACCAAAGACGCCACTGTAGGAATCTTCAGTTCTATGATCCGGAGTAACTGTATGTGCAGTGGTATCAACATTTTTCCAAATTACATAATTATCAATTCCTAATTGTATGTTAACTAATTTTGGTACAAAATTATCTTGTTGAGAAGAGCTAGCAGAGCCTTCAATCATTTCAATAATAGTCTCTTTGACTGGTTGTAAAATATGTTCATCTACAGAAGGCTTGAGTAAAGATTCTGGAAGATAAAATGATGTGTAAAAAACTACTCCTACAGATACACCAATAATTATTGCCATGACTCCTATGCCATATGCATGACTTGACGTTGCGCTCAACGATTTTTGTAGGTCTTTGGAGTTCTTATAAGCTTTTTTGAATTTTAAGATATTATGGCTTTTTCAGATCTGAAGAACCAAGATCAGGAATTGTGTTAGTACCAACTCCCAAATCAGCTTGAACTTTCGGTGGAGTGATTTGTGGTGCAATTTCTTTCTTGCCATCATCTGCAGATTTGCCTTCTGGAAGTTTACCGATAACTGGAGTTTGCTGTGATGCTACCAACTCTGGTTTGTCTTCATGTACAGGTACAGGTGGTGGTGGAGGTGCATTCTTTGCTTGATTCAGTCCATATCTGTAAAGATGGAAGAATCCAGCAAACACTATCAATATTATTCCAATAAAGAATAACGAGATATTTTTCATTCCAGTCAAGGCTGCGTTGTACGCTGCAATGTTTAGAAATACCTGAAATGCCAGCAGTGCAACAATTAGCCAGTTAATCCATTTTTGTGAGAGATTAATTGTTGCCACTTTCTTTGGACCCTTGTCTTTTGCAAGTTTAGCTTTTCTTTCAGATTCTTTTGCAAGTTTGATCATCATGTATGAGAATCCAAATCCTAGCGGGACTAGCAAAATCATTACGGTATATAGAAACACTGGATCAATTACCAAACGTTCTACAAGAGGGATGGTGGTGTCAGATGGAATGTAGAATCCCCAGTATGTCGTAACCATGATTTGAGCTATTCCAGTAATACCAAATGCGGTAATTATTGGACGATCTTTCCATGAGAATTTTTTATACCTATCAATAAATGGAATCAGTAAAAATGAAGCAATGAAAAGTCCTGGCCAAAGGACACCCGTAACAAACTTGTCATATTGTGTTCTCAAAAATGCATAGAGTCCCGTAAGATACCATTCAGGTACAGTGATTCCAGGCGGCACCGTAGGTTCAAACTTGAATCCCATATCAATTGGAAATACTCCGCCAGTGAGTAGAATTGCACCGCCAATTGCCATAACCATTGGTACATCAAATACAAGAAACCTTGGAAAGTGTACTGCCATCAATCCAAGCATTACAAGAGGCAAAATAAACACATGTTGTGCATAAAATCGCAACACAAAATCAGAAAATCCACTACCAAACATTGCATCACGGATAGTCGGTCCAGCTATAGGGATTGAAGTGGTAAGAGATGCAGCAATGCTTATTGCAAGTTCTGCTCTTTCACTAAATATAACATCGTAACCAGTAAATGCTTCTAGAATTGTGACAGTTCCCAGTATTACACCAGTTGCCCATAAAATTTCATTTCTAATTTTGTATCTTCCACTAAAGTATTGATAATACATGTGTAAGATTGCCAAAAGTACCATTGCATTGGAACCATGATAGTGAATATTTCTAATGTGAAAACCAAACGGGACATCATCATTTATGAATTGGACACTATCCCAAGCTCTATCCAACATTGGTTGATAGTAAAACATCAGAAGAGCTCCTGAGATTCCAAGAATTACAAAGACAACAAATGTAAGCATTCCTAAAAATCCAAACGGACTTACAAATCTTGCAGGAAATGAAAATTTAATTGCAGTGAAGATTGTTCGGTCTAATCCATCCCAGAGCCAGTAGAAAAAGGCAACTGCGCCAGTACGTCTATGAAGCGAAACGGCCATATCCAATTACTCCATTGTCATTCACACCCCATATCGGCGGTAAAACCCATAAAAAGCCATCTGCATCAGTTTCAAAATTTAATTGTGCCAATGTATTAGATGGTGCCGCTTGCAATGATGCAGGTCCAGCAAATGCTGTTCCTGTAGTAGGATCATACATGCTTCCATGGCAAGGACATTCTCCTCTCTTTCGTCCTTCTTCAGGCCAGTATTTCCACAAACACCAAAGATGAAGACATACCATGCTGTATGCCCTAAAAGCTGAAACGTTTTGTTTTTCTCCTCCAAGTTCTTGTGGCAATCTAATGAATTGCCATTTTCTAAATGCTTCTGCATCAAGTGCAGGATCACCAGTACTAGGATATGTAATTACTTCAGAATGGTTAAGTGGAAATGTTTTGACATTAGCTTGAGTGCCATCAGGTAAGATGACTTTGACTTTTTCAAGAGTTGCCTGTGAAGGATTTGGCATAAAATTTCCAAATGGGACAAAAGGAGCAAATGCCAACCCAGTACCTGCAGCCCCCATTAATTTTAGAAAATCCCTTCTAGATAATCCGCCAGACTTTTTTGTCCTCTGCTCAGACATTCAAGCTGTCGTACTTGCCAAATTGCTTATAAATGTAATCTGAAATCTATGCCATTTAAATGGTGAAATGAGATCAGACTATCACAATAATCAGATATTGTAT
>Ga0210044_10004681_pt1 | contig 18956 bp, 22 predicted proteins | sample CryGey13umfilter_2_FD_183959 | JGI IMG/M metagenome (GOLD analysis project Ga0210044, IMG submission 183959) | Groundwater microbial communities from aquifer in Utah, USA - Crystal Geyser 4/9/14 3 um filter (SPAdes) (version 2) | ecosystem: Environmental > Aquatic > Deep subsurface >... | reverse complement strand
CTCAAGATCCTGCAGCATCGAGGTCTTGTGCGCGCCGACGCCCGCCGCGCCCTCGATGCGCTTGTCAACGTCGATGGGAAATTTCACGCCCAGCGCCTCCGCGACGGCCTGCCCCTCCAGCATCATGGCGCGCGCCACGCGGCGGGTGCCCGAATCGGTCGCAAGCACGTCGAGCGTAGCACAGGTTAACGCCGACAGCGGGTTGAAGGCGAGGTTTCCCCACAGCTTGACCCAGATCTCGTCGCGAATGCGCGGGCGCACCGGGGCCTTGAACCCCGCCGCGATCAGCGCCTTCGACAGCGCCTCGACGCGAAGCGAGCGAGACCCGTCGGGTTCTCCCAGCGTGAAGCGGTCGCCATCGATGTGCTCGACCACGCCCGGTTCCGGCGCCTCGCAGGCGGGATAGACCACACAGCCGATGGCGCGGTCGGCCGGAATCGCGGCGGAGACCACGCCGCCGGGGTCCACCGCCGCCACGCGCCGCCCTTCGTGGCCGGGCAGCCCGTGGAAATACCAGTAGGGCGCGCCGTTCATCGCGGTCACGAACGCGGTGTCGGGGCCGAACAGCGGCTTCATCTGGTCCACGATCGGCGGCAGCGAATGCGCCTTGAGCGTGACGATGACATAGTCCTGCGGCCCCAGCGCGGCGGCGTCGTCGGTGGCGGTCACGCGCGCGACCTCCTCCGCCCCGCCGATGCGCAGCCGCAGGCCGTGCTCCCTGATCGCGGCCAGATTCGGCCCGCGCGCCACCACCGAGACATCCTGCCCCGCGTTGGCCAGCCGCACCGCCAGATAGCCGCCGATGGCCCCGGCGCCGAACACGCAGATCTTCATCAGGCCAGCCCCAGCTTCTGCGCCAGCCCGATGCGCTGCAGCTTGCCGGTGGCGCCCTTGGGGATCTCGTCCATGAAGATGATCTCGCGCGGCACCTTGAACGCGGCGAGCGACTGCGCGGCGAAGTCGCGCAAGGCGCGCGCGTCGGCCTGCGCGCCCTCGCGCAGCACGATCACGGCGGCGACCTCCTCGCCCAGCTTGTCGTGCGGCAGGGCGAAGGTCAGCGCCTGCGCCACGGCGGGGTGCTCCATCAGCACGTCGTCCACTTCGCGAGGGGAAACCTTTTCGCCGCCGCGGTTGATGATCTCCTTCAGCCGCCCGTTGATCGACAGGAAGCCGTCGGCGTCCATCACGCCCTGATCGCCGGTGCGAAACCAGCCGTCGGTCCAGTTCTCGGCGTTGGCCTTGGGGTTGTTCTGGTAGCCCGGCGTCACGTTCTCGCCCCGGATCACGATCTCGCCGATCTCGCCGCGCGGCAGCAGGCGGCCGTCCTCGGCCATGATCGCGACCTCCGGCCCCGCCGCCACGCCCACCGCGCCGGGCTTGCGCGCGCCCGGGGGAAGCTGGTTGCTGGCCATCTGGTGCGCGGCTTCGGTCATGCCGTAGGCCTCGATCACCGGGCAGCCGAAGGTCTCCTCCAACTCGCGCAGCACCGGCGCGGGCAGCGAGGCCGACGACGAGCGCACAAAGCGCAACGGATTGGCCTTGATGACGCCCGCGTTGCGCCCGGCGCGCGACAGGATCGCCTGGTGCATGGTGGGCACGGCGGTGTACCAGGTCGGCTTCGCCTCATCCATCCAGCCGAAGAACTTCAGCGCGTTGAAACCCGGCGTGCAGCAGATATAGCCGCCCGCCGTCATCGTGCTGAGCACCGCCGCGATCAGCCCGTGGATGTGGAACAGCGGCATCACGTTCAGGCAGCGGTCGGCGGCGGTCAGCTGCAGCGCGCGCGCGACGTTGGCGCCCGAGGCGGTGATGTTGCGCGCGGTCAGCGGCACGATCTTGGGCCGCGACGTGGTGCCGGAGGTGTGCAGCACCAGCGCCACGTCGTCCGGCCCGTTCAGCCGCGCCGGCGCGGGCGCCAGACCGGCCAGCGTGAAGGCGCCCGCAGGCGCGCCCCCGGCGACGGTCAGTTCGACGATGCGGGTTCCCAGCCGGGCGGCGGCGGCGCGCGCGGGGGTCTCGACGCCCGCCATCACAATCAGCGCACGCGCCTTGAGGTCGTCCATGTAGAAGGCGAATTCGTCCTCGGTATAGGCGGGGTTCAGCGGCGCGGCGGTCGCCGCGGTGGCCACCCCCAGGAACGCCGACGCCATCTCCGGCCCGTTGGGCAGCACGATCGCCACCGGATCGCCGGGACCGACGCCCAAGCCCGCCACCTGCGCCGCCGTCGCCGCGATCTGGTCGGCAAGCCCCGCATAGTCGAGATCGGGGCGGCCCGGCGCGCCCAGCGCGGGGCCGGTTCGGCGCGCGATCAGCGCCTCGATGGTGCGGATGGGGGCGTCGCTCATCTGGCGTCTCCTGCGATCTTGTTCCGGGGGGAGGGGTCGGCGAGCGCGGGGCCGGTCATCGCGGCCTCCACCTCGATCAGATGCGCGCGCATGGCGCCCGCCGCCGTCGCCGGGTCGCGCGCCGCGATGGCGTCGGCGATGGCCGCGTGCTGGCGCGCGTGGGCGCGGTGGTGGCTGGGCGTGACCGTGCGCCGCCTGAGCCGCGCCCAGTCGCCGCCCGAGCGCATCTCGTGCAGCGTCTCCAGCAGCGCGCTCAGCAGCGGGTTGCGCGCCGCGGCGGCGATGGCGCCGTGAAAGGCGGTGTCGCGCGCCTCCCACGCTTGCCAGTCGTCGCCGGGCGGCAGGGTGGCGAGCGCGCGCAGCGTGGCGATCTCGTCGGGGCGGGCGCGCAGCGCAGCGGTGGCGGCGATGGCGGGCTCCAGCATCCGCCGCGCCTCCATGATGTCGGCGGGGCTGGGCGCGGCGGCGAAGCGCAGGGTGGCGGCGGGCGCCTCGCTGACGAAAGTGCCCTCGCCGACGCGGCGCCGGATGCGCCCCTCGCGCGCCAGCGTGTCGAGCGCCTTGCGCAGGGTGCCGCGCCCCAGCCCAAGGCTCAGCGCCAGCGCGCGCTCGGCGGGCAGCCGTGCGCCGGGGGCGTAGTCGCCCCGGTCGAGCGCGGCGCGCAGCGCGCCCAGTGCCTGATCCCGTGTCGCCATGCGCGCTTGATGGCGCAACGGCGGCGCGCGCGCAAGACCAATCCTGAACCTTTCGCCGCTTGGGTTGATGAATGGCGCCCTTGCGGCGCGCCCTGCGGCGCAGCACCTTGGCCGGGACGCTTGCAAAAGACAGGGAGGCGCCGATGCGCCGCGCCGCCATCCGGGGCGTGCTGTTCGACAAGGACGGCACGCTGTTCGACTTCGCCGCCACCTGGCGCGCGGCGACCCGCGCGCTGCTGGCGGCGCTGGCGCCGGGGGACGCGGCGTTGCAGCGCGCGATGGGGCTGGCGGTGGGGTTCGATCCGCAGACCGGGCGCTTCGAGGCGGGATCGGCGCTGGTGGCGGGATCGGCGCGCGACATCGCGGCCGCCTGGGCCGCGCTCTTGCCGGGGATCGACGCGCGCGGCGTGGAGGCGCGCGCCGCCGCCGCCGCGCGCGACGCGGGCGGCCCGACGCTTTCGCCCGCCGCCGACGACCTGCCCGGACTGCTCGACGGCTTGCGCGGCGCGGGGCTGGCGCTGGGCGTGGCGACGCACGACGCCGAGGACAGCGCGCGCCGCCATCTGGCCGCCGTGGGCGCGCTGGACCGCTTCGCCTTCATCGCAGGCTATGACAGCGGCCACGGCTGCAAGCCGGGGCCGGGCATGGTGCTGGCCTTCGCCGCGCATGTCGGGATCGACCCGCGCGCGGTGGCGATGGTGGGCGACAGCGCGCACGACATGGGCGCGGCGCGCGCGGCGGGGGCGCTGGCGGTGGCGGTGCTGACCGGGCCCGCGACGCGGGCCGATCTGGCGCCGCTGGCCGACGTGGTGCTGCCCTCGATCGCCGATCTGCCCGGCTGGCTGGCGGCGCGACCGAAGCGCGCCGACCGCGCCGCTTGCTGATCGGCGCGGCGTATCTACCTATCTCTCAACGCGGCGCGCGGGGGAGACCGGCCATGCAGACCACGATGAAATCGATCCTCGATCAGTTGATGACCGGGGGAAAAGACCTCTACGGCAGGGGAGAGGACATGGCCGCCGAGCGGCTGGGCGTCGGCGACGACCCCGCCGCGCGCGGCCAGATGCGCAACGCGGCGCTGGGCGGCGCGGCGGCGACGGCGGCGCTGGGGCTGTTGCTGGGCACGAGGTCGGGCCGCGCGATCACCCGCACCGGCGTGCTGGCGGGCGGCGTGGGCCTGCTGGGCAAGCTCGCCTATGACGCCTGGCGCAAGAACGCGGCGCCCGGCGCGGCGGCGCAGGGCGCGCCGGTGGCCGAGCTTGAAGGGCCGCAGGCCGACGCGCGCGCCCATGCGCTGCTCGCCGCCATGGTCGCCGCCGCCAAGGCCGACGGCCACATCGACGCGGCCGAACGCGCCATGATCGAGCAGAGGATCGACGCGATGGGGCGCGGCGCCCGGGCGCTGATGGCCGCCGAGCTCGACCGCCCGATGGATGCCGCCGCCATCGCCGCGATGGCCGACAGCGATCAGGCGCGGCGCGAGATCTACGCCCTCTCGGCGCTGATCTGCGGCGGCGAGCACGCCATGGAGCGCGCGTGGCTCGACAGCCTCGCCGCCGCGCTGGGCCTCGACGCCGCGATGACGGCGGAGATCGAGGCCCAGATCGTCAGGGCCTGAGATCGTCAGGGCGCAAGCCCGGCGCGGACGGGGGCTGCGGCGCCCTGCGCCTCGAACCAGTCGAGCGCCATGTCGGCCCAGCCCTCCGGCGTCTTGTGGCCGCCGGGGTGCATCGCGAAGGCCAGCGCGGCGCCGGGGGCGCAGTCGGTCCAGGCGCGGCGCAGGAACGGCCCCGGCGCGTCATAGGCGTCGGGGTTGTCGTCGGCGCAGCCGTTGGCGCGGCGCATCAGGCTCAGGCCTGCGAACAGGTCGCCCTGCGTGATCCGCCCGCCCGCCACCGAGCGCCCCTCCAGCGGCACCACCGGATCGGTCCAGCCGTGGGTATGCAGCATCCTGACCGGCCCGGCGCAGCGGTCGGGCAGGGGGCGCCACATCAGCCCGGCCACCGGCGCATAGGCGTCAGCGCTGTCGGGGGCGTCGCAGGCCAGCCGCCACACCATCATGCCGCCGCCGGAAAACCCCGCCGCCAGCAGCGGCGCGCCCGTCAGCCCAAGCCGCGCGCGCGCATCCGCGATCACCGCGCGCAGGAAGGCCACGTCGTCGCGGCGCGACGGGTCGGCGAAGGCGTTCCACGCCCCGCCCTTGTCGCCCGGCCGACGCGGCATTCCCTGCGGCGCCGCCACCGCATAGCCGCGCGCCAGCAGCGGCGCGACCACGCCCGCCGCCCGGATCTGCGCGTCGCTGCGTCCGCCATAGCCGTGCAGGAACAGCACCATGCCCTTCGGCGGCGTCTGCGGCGCCAGCGCGTGATAGGCGCCGCCCTCGATCACGCAGGGCGCATCTGCGCCGGGGCAGGCGTGCGCCGGATGCGCCGCAAGCCCCAGTCCCGCCGCCCCGCAGAGGACCGCGATCATCGTCAGAATCGGTTTCATGCCGCGCTCCGCCGCCGTTGCAGGGCGGAACATACGACAAAAGCGCCCGGTCTCCATGACCGGGCGCCGGATCGGCTTCAAAATATCGTGCGGCTGCGGCGCGGCGTTGCGCGCGCGGCCCGCGCGCGTCACTCGGCGGCGGCGGGCGCCGCCTTGGGCGCGCGATAGTTGGTCTTCTCCACGATGCGCGCCGACTTGCCGCGCCGCGTGCGCAGGTAATACAGCTTGGCGCGCCGCACCTTGCCGCGCCGCACCACCTCGATGGCGTCGATGATCGGCGAGTGCAGCGGAAAGACGCGCTCCACGCCCTCGCCAAAGCTGATCTTGCGCACGGTGAAGCTGGCGTCGATGCCGCCGCCCTTGCGCGCGATGCACACGCCCTCATAGTTCTGCACACGCGAACGGGTGCCCTCGACCACCTTCACGCCCACGCGCACGGTGTCGCCTGCGGCGAAGTCGGGGATGTCCTTGGCAAGCGCGGCCACATGCTCGGCGGCGATGGTCTGAAGCAGGTTCATCGGTCTAATCCTTGTCCTTGCCGCCTGTGGCGGACGTGTGCGCGTCCGATTGCTCTGAACCTCCTGCCGGCGCCTTACCCGAAGCGATCGAGTAGGCCCGCCAGAGATCGGGACGACGTTCCTTGGTCAGCGCCTCGGCCTGGGAGCGTCGCCAGTCGGCGACGCGGGCGTGATGTCCGGAGAGGAGAACCTCCGGGATCGCGCGCCCCTCCCATTCCGGGGGCCTCGTGTAGTGCGGGGCCTCCAGAAGCCCCGCGCTGAAACTCTCCTCCTCGGTGGACGCCGCGTTGCCCAGCACGCCGGGCAACAGCCGCACCACCGCATCCATCAGCGCCATCGCCGGGATTTCGCCGCCCGAGAGCACGAAATCGCCGATCGACACCTCCTCGACCGCCCGCGCGTCCAGCACCCGCTGGTCCACGCCCTCGAACCGGCCGCACAGCAGCACCACGCCCGGCCCCGCCGCCAGCGCCCGCGCCCGCTCTTGCGTGAACGGGCGTCCGCGCGGCGACAGGTAGAGCGCAGGGCGCGTCTCGTCGCAGGCTGCATCCAGCGCCGCCGCCACCACGTCGGCCCGCAAAACCATCCCCGGACCGCCCCCCGCCGGAGGGCCGTCCACGGAGCGGTGCTTATCGCGCGCAAAGCTGCGGATGTCCAGCGCATCCAGCGCCCAGCGCCCGGCCTTGAGCGCCTGCCCCGTGAGGCTTTCGGCCAGCGGGCCGGGGAACAGGCCGGGAAACAGCGTCAGCACCGTCGCCCGCCAGGCGCCCGCCAGCACGAGGTCGTCCTCCATCAGCGCGCGCGGGCGCGCCGATGCGCTCACGGCGATGCGGCCATGCGACAGGCGCGGCGGCTCAGCCATCGTCGCCATCGGCGGCGTCTTCCTTGCCGAAGTCGGGCGCGATCACCTCGGCGGGCGGGTCGATCACCACGCGCCCCTGCGCGATGTCCACCGTGGGCACGACGGCGCGGGTGAACGGCAGGGTGAGGGTGCGCAGGCCCGGCCCGCCGATGTCGATCACGTCGCCTGCGCCGAAATCGTCCACCGCCAGCACCCGGCCCAGCGGCGCCCCGCCGGTGTCGAACGCCGCCAGCCCGATCAGGTCGGCGTGGTAGAACTCGTCCGTCTCCAGCGGCGGCAGCCGGTCGCGCGGCGCATAGAGCCGGGTTCCCTTCAGCGCCTCCGCCGCCTCGCGCGTCGGCACCCCGCCCAGCCGCGCGGCGAACCCGCCCGCGACCGGCCGCGTGACCTTCACGCTGAACTGGCGGGCGCCGTCCTCGCTCTCAAGCGGGGCGTAGTCGGCGAAGGCCAGCGGATCGGCGGTGAACGACTTCACCCGCGCCTCGCCGCGCACGCCATAGGCGCCCGCGATGGCGGCGACGCAGACGCGCGAGGGGCGAGGCTGGGACATGGCGGCGTGATCCGGTTGCAGGCGCGGCGCGAAGCTCCCTCACCCCGGCCCTCTCCCGCAAGCGGGAGAGGGTGCGAAAGCGGCGCAGCCTGCGCGCCGTTGCGGGCGCGGCGCAGGCGGCGCCGTCGGCGCTCCCTCTCCCCCGGCGGGGGAGAGGGTCGGGGTGAGGGGGGCTTCCTTGCGCCTTATTCGGCGGCGGCTTCGGCGGCGGCTTCGGCGGGCGTCTCTGCGGGCGTCTCTGCGGGCTTCTCTGCGGCGGCGGCGGCCTTCTTGGCCTTTTCCTCGGCGCGCTTTTTCGCCTTGTCGCCCGGCTCGCCCGCCTTGAGGTTGGCGCGCTCCTTCTTGGCGATCACGCCCGCGTTCTCGAGCCAGCGGCTCACGCGGTCGGTCGGCTGCGCGCCTTCGCCCAGCCAGTACTTGATGCGGTCGAGGTCCATGCGGATGCGGTTCTCGTCATCCTTGGCGAGCAGCGGGTTGTAGGCGCCCAGCCGCTCCTTGAAACGGCCGTCGCGCGGCATCCGGCTGTCGGCGGCGACGATGTGGTAGTAGGGACGCTTGGTGGACCCGGCGCGGGCGAGGCGGATTTTCATGGCCATGGGGTAGATCTCCTTTGGAAACGGGGGGTCAGGACTGCAACCGCTCGTGGTGGCGGATGACTTCCTGAATGATGAAGGCGAGAAATTTTTCGGCGAACTCGGGGTCCAGCCCGGCCTCGTCGGCGAGGCGGCGCAGGCGCTCGACCTGCCGCGCCTCGCGCGCGGGGTCGGCGGCGGGCAGGGCGAAGGCGGCCTTCAGCTCGCCCACCTCCTGCGTGCACTTGAATCGCTCGGCGAGCGTGTGGACGAGGATGGCGTCGAGGTTGTCGATCGAGCGGCGCAGCTCCATCAGCAGGTCCTGCGCGTCGTCAGGCGTCGCAATCGCGGTCATTTCTTCTTACCCAGCCCTGACAGGCCCGGCGGCAGCGCGGGCGCGCCGCCCATGCCGGGGAAGCCCGGCGGCATGGCGCCCATGCCGGCGCCACCCATGCCAGCCCCGCCGAGGCCCGGCGCAGGCGGCGTCGCGCCGCGCCCGCCCAGCAGCGCGCCAAGCCCGCCGCGCATCAGGCCCTTCTTGCCCATCTTGCCCATTTTTTTCATCATGTCCGCCATCTGGCGGTGCATCTTGATAAGCTTGTTGAGGTCCTGCACCTCCAACCCGGCCCCCGCCGCCACCCGCTTTTTCCGGCTGGCCTGCATCAGGTCGGGGTTGGCGCGCTCCTTTTTGGTCATCGACTGGATCAGCGCGATCTGGCGCTTGATCACCCGGTCGTCCATGCCGGCGGCCTCAAGCTGTTTCGACGCCTTGGCCATGCCCGGCATCATGCCCATCACGCCCTGCATCCCGCCCAGCTTGAGCATCTGCTCAAGCTGGCTGCGCAGGTCGTTCATGTCGAAGCGGCCCTTCTGGAACCGCTTCATCATCCGCTCGGCCTCGGCGGCCTCGATCTGCTCCTGCGCCTTCTCGACGAGCGAGACGATGTCGCCCATCCCGAGGATGCGGCCCGCGACGCGGTCGGGGAAGAACTCCTCGAGCCCGTCCATCTTCTCGCCGGTGCCGATGAACTTGATCGGCCGTCCGGTGACGGCGCGCATCGACAGCGCGGCGCCGCCGCGTCCGTCGCCGTCCATGCGGGTCAGCACCACGCCGGTCACGCCGACGCGGCCGTGGAAATTCTCGGCGACGTTCACCGCGTCCTGCCCGGTGAGACTGTCCACCACCAGCAGCGTCTCGTGCGGCTTGGTGGCGTCGCGCACCGCCTCGACCTCGGCCATCAGCGCGTCATCGACGTGCAGACGGCCGGCGGTGTCGAGCATCAGCACGTCGTAGCCGCCAAAGCTCGCCTGCTGCTTGGCGCGCTTCGCGATCGCCACCGCGTCCTGCCCCTTGACGATCGGCAGCGTATCGACGCCGATCTGCGCGCCCAGCACCGCAAGCTGCTCCATCGCGGCCGGGCGGCTGGTGTCGAGCGAGGCCATCAGCACGCGCTTGCCCTCACGCTCATGCAGGCGCTTGGCGAGCTTGGCGGTGGTGGTGGTCTTGCCCGAGCCTTGCAAGCCCACCATCAGGATCGCGGCGGGGGGGCTGTCGATCCGCAGCCCGGCGTCGGCCTTGTCGCCAGCCAGCGTGCGCACAAGCTCGTCATGGACGATCTTGACGACCTGCTGACCGGGCGTCACCGACTTCAGCACCGCGGCGCCGGTGGCCTTTTCGCGCACAGCCTCGATGAAGTCGCGCGCCACCGGCAGCGCCACGTCGGCGTCGAGCAACGCCATGCGCACCTCGCGCAGCGCGGCGGAGACATCGGCCTCCGTCAGCGCGCCTTGCTTGGTCAGCTTGTCGAAGACGCCGGAAAGGCGCTCTGACAGGCTCTCGAACATGCGCCGTCCTCCAAAGCGGTGCGGCGTCGGCGGGCGCAACGCGCTGGCCGACGGCGATCCCCGAAGCGGGGACCGGAAGCGGGTAAGCCTCCGGGGTTAGAGCGTCGGATACACTGCGCGCCGCGCCGTGTCAAAGGGGGCCATCCGCCGCGCCGCGCCCCACCTCACCCCCCTGCCGCAGCGCAGCATTGTGCGGTATACGACCCGCGCGACCGCACACGGAGAGGCCCATGTCCGAAGGCCCGATGCCCCGCTACCGCGCGCTTGTGGCCGAAGGCGCGCTGACCGCCGATCCGGCCCAGCACCTGGCGGTGGAGAAGCTGCAACTGCTGCATCAGCGCCTGATGGGCTATGTGCCGTCGCGCCCGCGACAGGTGGCGCGCGGCATTCTCGGCTTCGGGCGCAAGGCGGCCAAGGCCGACACGCCGCTGACCGGCCTCTACCTTTACGGCGGCGTGGGGCGCGGGAAGTCGATGCTGATGGACCTGTTTTTCGAGCGCGCGCCGATCCGGCGCCGCCGCCGCGTCCACTTTCACGCCTTCATGCAGGAGGTGCACGCAGGCATCCACGCCGCGCGCATGGCGGGGGTGGACGATCCGATTCCGCCGGTGGTGGACGAGATCGCGGAGGGCGCGACGCTGCTGTGCTTTGACGAAGTGCAGGTTAGCGACATCACCGACGCGATGCTGCTGGGGCGGCTGTTTCAGGGCATGTTCGCGCGCGGCATGGTGGTGGTCGCCACCTCGAACCGCCCGCCCGACGATCTCTACAAGGACGGGCTGAACCGCCAGCTTTTCCTGCCGTTCATAGCGCTTCTGAAGGCGCGGCTCGACATCCACGCGCTGGAGGGGCCGACCGACCATCGCCAGCGCCGCATGGCGGGCCGCCCGGTCTATCTGTCGCCGCTCGGGCCGCAGGCCGACGCCGCGATGGATGCGGTCTGGGCGGCGCTGACCGGCGACGCGCCGCCCGCGCCGCTGTCGCTGAACGTGCAAGGCCGCGTGGTGAACCTGCCGCAGAGCGCGGGCGGCGTGGCGCGCGCGTCGTTCGAGGCGCTCTGCGCCCGCCCGCTCGGCCCCGCCGACTATCTCGCCATCGCCGGCGCGGTGCGCACGCTGATGATCGACCGCATCCCGCAGCTCTCTCGCCAGAACGCCAACGAGGCCAAGCGGTTCGTGACGCTGGTCGATGCGCTTTACGAAGGAAAGGTCGGCCTTGTCTGCTCGGCGGCGGCGGAGCCGGACGATCTGTATCGCGCGGGTGACGGCGCCTTCGAGTTCGCGCGCACCGCCTCGCGCCTCACCGAGATGCGCGGCGACGGCTGGCCGCCGCTCACGTCCTGAAGTGTTTCGACAGCCGCAGCCCCTGCGCCTGATAGGTCGAGCCGATGCCCTGGCCATAGAGGATGTCGGGCGTCTCCAGCATCGGCTCATAGACCAGCCGCCCGACCACCTGACCATGCTCCAGCGCGAAGGGCGCCTCGAAGCAACGCACCTCCAGCACCGCGCGCGATCCTGCGCCGCCCGCCGCGCTGTGGCCGAAACCGGGGTCGAAGAACCCTGCGTAATGCACCCGGAACTCGCCCGCGACCGCCATGTAGGGCGCCATTTCCGCCGCGCAGTCGGGCGGCACATGCACGCTCTCGCGGCTGACGAGGATATAGAACGCGCCGGGGTCGAGGATGATCCCGCCGCCGCGCGCAGGGCTCATCGCGTCCCAGAATTCGGCGGGGTCGTAGTGGCTGAGCTTGTCGAGATCGATCAGCCCGCTGTGGCGGCGCGCGCGCCAGCCCACCGGACGGTCGGCGCGGGGTTCGAGATCGACGCTGAACGCCAGCCCGCCGTCGATCAGCGCCTCGCCGTCCACCAGATGCGCCGCGCGATGCAGCGCGCCGAGGTCGCGGTCCGAGAACCCCGGCGCACCGCGCCGCAGCCGCAGTTGCGCCAGCCGCGCCCCGGCGCGCGCCAGCACGCTGAAGGTGCGCGGGCTGATCTCGGCGTAGAGCGGCCCGTCATAGCCCGCCGGAACCCGGTCGAACTCCACGCCGTTGTCGGCGATCACGCGGGTGAACAGATCGAGCCTGCCGGTCGAGCTTTTGGCGTTGGCGGCGCCGGAGACGTCGCCGGGCAGCGCCAGCCGCTCCATCAGCTCGACGACATAGACGCAGCCGGTCTCCAGCACGGCGCCGGGGCCATCCCTGGGCCCCAGGTCGATCTCATGCATCGCGAAATCGGCGATCCGCTGCGCCACGGTGCGCGTCGCTCCGGCCAGAAAGCTCGCCCGCACCCGCCAGGCGCGCCGCCCCAGCCGCAGGTCGAGGCTGGCGGGCTGCACCTGATCGGCGTCGAAAGGGGCGGGGCCGTTTGCGCCGTCATGCGCGGCGATGCGCCCTTCGGCGATCAGCGCGCGCAGGTGCTGGGAGGGCAGGACGCCTGAACGCGAGTTTGACATCCGGCCTCCGGTCCTGATGCGAAAACGCCAGCGCCGGGGCGCTGGCGTCTTGCGATGGTCGGGCCAGCGAGATTCGAACTCACGACCTTCCGTCCCCCAGACGGACGCGCTACCAGACTGCGCTATGGCCCGGACGTGGCGCGGTTATACAGCCTGCGCCGCCGGGCGCAAGCCGCAGGATGCGCCCAGCCCGCCTAGGCGCGCAGGCCGTCTCGCGCGCGCTCCAGCGCGGCGATCACCGCGCGCAGACGCGCCTGCAACCGGGCGCGTCCGGCGTCGGGCGCAGCGTCGGGCGCGGCGTCGGCGGCGGGCGCCGCCTGCGGCGCCGTCGCGGGCGCGGCAGGCGTGTCGGGCGCGTCTGCTGCGTCCTCGTCCACCGCGACGGCGGCCTCCACGCCTTCGCCCACCGCCACCACATGGCGCAGGCCGCGCTCGCGGAACACCTTTTGCAGGCCCTTGATGGTCAGCCCCTCGTCATAGAGCATGACGCGGATGCCGCGCAGCAGCGCCACGTCGGCGGGGCGGTAATAGCGCCGCCCGCCGCCGCGCTTCATCGGGCTGAGCTGCGCGAACTTGCTCTCCCAGAAGCGCAGCACATGGGCGGGAATATCAAGCTCCTCGGCGACCTCGGAGATGGTGCGGAACGCGCCCGGCGCCTTTTCGCGCGCCTCAGCCGCAGCAGCGCCCGCGCCATGCGCCGCAGATGGCTCCGCAGACGGCGCGGCATGTCGCGCCGTCATTGCGCGCCCGCGTTGATGCGATCCTTGAGGATGTGGGAGGGGCGGAACACCAGCACGCGGCGCGGTTCGATCGGCACTTCCTCTCCGGTCTTGGGGTTGCGCCCGATTCGCTGACCCTTGTCGCGGGTGCTGAAGGTGCCGAATGAGGAGATCTTGACCGTCTCGCCCGCGACCAGCGCGCCGGAGATGTGGCGCAGGATGCTCTCCACCAGCTCCGCGCTCTCGTTGCGCGACAGGCCGACCTCACGATACACCGCCTCGGACAAATCCGAGCGCGTCAGCGTCTTGCCCGACATCGCGTTCCTCCCCCGCATCACCGTGTTTGACCACAGTGTGAAGACTGCGTGAAACGATGTCAATATCAATGGGTTGCGGTGGATAACTTAAGGTTGCGCCCGGATCGCCGGAGGTTGCGCCCGGATCACCAGCGCAGCAGGGCGCCGCCCCACACCAGCCCGCCGCCGATCGCCTCCATCAGCAGCAGGTCGCCGGGCCGGATGCGCCCGTCGCCGACCGCGGTGGACAGCGCCAGCGGGATCGACGCGGCGGAGGTGTTGCCGTGGTCCTGAAGCGTGAGGATCACCTTCTCCATCGGCACGCCGGCCTTTTTCGCCGTCGCCTCGATGATGCGGATGTTGGCCTGATGCGGCACCACCCAGTCGATATCGTCCGCGACGACCCCCGCCTTGGCCATCACCTCGTGCGACACGTCGGCCAGCTTGGCGACCGCGTGCTTGAACACCTCGCGGCCCTGCATCCGCACCTTGCCGGCGGCGCCGGTCCAGGACGGGCCGCCATCGACGTAGAGGATGTCGTTGTAGGCGCCGTCCGAATGCAGGCAGGTCGCCAGCACGCCGCGATCCTCGGCCGTGCCGGAGGTGGCCTGCGCGCCCACCAGCACCGCGCCCGCGCCGTCGCCGAACAGCACGCAAGTGCTGCGGTCCTCCCAGTCGAGGATGCGCGAAAATGTCTCGGCGCCGATCACCATCACCGTGCGCGCCTGCGCCGCGCGGATCAGCGCGTCGGCGTTGGCCAGGCCGAAGATGAACCCCGCGCACACCGCCTGAATGTCGAAGGCGAAGCCGCTTTTCATGCCGATGGCGTGCTGCACGCGGGTCGCGGTGGAGGGGAAGGTCTGGTCTGGCGTGGCGGTGGCCACGATCACCGCGTCAACTTCGGTTCCCTTCATCCCGGCGTGGGCCAGCGCCCGCTTCGCCGCGGCGATCGCGAGGTCGGAGGTCATCTCGCCTTCCGCCGCGATGTGGCGGCGCCGGATGCCGGTGCGCGAGCAGATCCATTCGTCGGAGGTGTCGAGCCGCTCGGCGAACTCCGCGTTCTCCATCACCCGCTCTGGCAGGTAGTGTCCGCAGCCCAGCGGCACGGCGCGAAACAGGCTCATCGGGCGGTGTCTCCCTTGCTGTCCGGGTTCTTCTCCGGCGCGGTCAGCGCGGCGACGCGCGCGGCGACCTGCTCGGTGAAGCCGGTGCGGCCCATGCGCGCCGCCAGCGCCACGGCGGCGGCGACGCCGGTCGCATCGGCGCCACCATGGCTTTTCACCACCGCGCCGCCAAGCCCCAGAAACACGCCGCCGTTCACGCGGCGCGGGTCGATGCGGCGCTTGAGCCTGCCCAGCACCCCCAGCGCCATCAGCCCGGCCAGCCTTGAGAACAGCCCCACGTTGAACGAGCGGCGCATCTCCTCGCCGATGAAGGCGGCGGCGCCCTCGGCTGATTTCAGCGCGATGTTGCCGGTGAAGCCGTCGGTCACGATCACGTCGGCCTTGTCGCCGCACAGATCGCCGCCCTCGACAAAGCCGCAGAAGGCGTAGTCGCCCTGCGCCGCCGACGCCGCCAGCAGATCGCGCGCGGTGCGCAGTTCCGGGCGACCCTTGGTGTCCTCGGCGCCGACGTTCAGCAGCCCCACGCGCGGCGCGGAGAGATCCAGCCCCACGCGGGCGTATTCGGCGCCCATCACCGCGTATTGCGCCAGAACATGCGCGTCGGCGCGCAGGTCGGCGCCGACATCGAGCACGATGTTGAACCCGGCGGGCGCGCGCGACGGCCAGAACACCGCGATCGCCGGGCGGTCCACCCCCGGCGCCTTGCGCAGCCGCAGCATCGCCATCGCCATCAGCGCGCCGGTGTTGCCGCAGGAGACGGCGGCCGCCGCCGCGCCGGTCGCCACCGACGACAGCGCCGACCACATGCTGGTGCCTTCGGCGGCGCGCAGCGCGGCGCCGGGCTTGTCGGCCATCTCCACCACGCGCGCGCAATCGACGATGTCGCACCGCGCCGCCAGCGCCGCACGGCGCGACAGCAGCGGCGCGAGCGTCGCTTCAGGGCCGTGGAGCAGGAAACGCAGGTCCGGCGCCTTGCGCAACGCCTTGACGAGGCCCGCAATCACCGTTGCAGGACCCCGGTCTCCACCCATGGCGTCGACCGAGATGACGGGAGCGTCGGTCGTCGGCATGGACCTCATCGCATGGGCTGGCGGGTGCGGCGTTGCGCGGCGCCGCACGGAAATCAGGCGGCGTCGCTATCCAGATCGACGTCGGCGGCCTTGGCGGCGACTTCGCGACCGGCATACCAGCCGCAGGCGCCGCACACGTGGTGCGGGCGCTTGAGTTCGCCGCAGTTCGGGCACTCATTGGGGTTCGCGGCGACCAGCGAGTCGTGCGCGCGGCGCATGTCGCGTTTGGAGCTCGTGGTTCGGTTCTGCGGAACAGCCATCTGTCTCAACCTCCGTCCGGCGCGGCGTGGCGCGGAAATTCATCTCCGAGAGCCGACGCCGGAGCAGCGTCCACACAGGACGCCATTCGCGCGATCTCGTTGCGAGCGCGGGACATAGCGCCGAACGCCGCGCCCCGCAAGAGCCTCAGGCCTCTCGTGAGAGCCGCCGCTTCAGCGGTCGCGCGCCTTGCCCTTCAGCGTCGCCAGCCCCGCGAACGGGCGCGCGGCCTCATCGGTCAGCGGCGCCACGCCCGGCGGCCCGGTCAGCACGCCGTCGAAGGCGGCCTCGGGCTTGCGCGGGTAGGGGTCGATGGCCAGCGCCGCCGCCTCCGCCGCGATCTCGCCCAGGTCGATGGCCTCGCCCAGCGCCTCCACCGTCTCCTCGCCCTCGGGGTCGAGCAGCCCGGCGGCCTCGTCCAGCCGCGCCTTCGGCGCGAAGAATCGCTCGAACGGCTCGGCGAAGTCCGTGTCCACCGGCTCCAGCGTCACCACGCAAACCTGCGTCAGCGCCGCCGTCACCACCCCCTTCACGCGCCAGCCGCCCGGCCCCCAGGGCGCCGCCGTCGCCGCATAGCGCAGCGCGCGCACCGCAGGCACGCTATAGCGCGCGGCGAGCGCGGCGCATTCCTGCGCCTTCGCCGCGCCCTCCAGCGGCGCGCCGGCGCTGAGCGCGGCCGCCGGGATGGTGCGGGAGAATTCGGGCGCGGCTTCGGCGGACATGGCGGCTCTCCGGCAGGGGCGGGCGCAAGGCGAGCGCCGCGCAGTTGAATTTACATCATCCACAGGCTAGGGGAACCAGCGACGCACAGACGGAAAAAAAGAGTTCAGCCGATGTCCAGCCCTGTTCGCGCCTTGGTGATCGTCGCGGCCCTGGGGTTCAGCGGCTGCGCGCCGACCTATGTCAACCATGGCTTCGCGCCGCAGATCGCCGAGCTTGACGCGCTGGAGGCCGGGGTGGACACCCGCGGCTCGGTGCTGCGCAAACTGGGCCGCCCGTCCTCGACCGGGTCGTTCGACAGCGAGGTGTGGTATTACGTCGCCAGCCGCACCGAGAAATTCGCGTTCTATCAGCCCAAGGTGGTGGATCGCACCGTCGCCGTGGTCCGCTTCGACGAGGCTGGTCTGGTGACGCAGGTCAACCGCTATGGGCTGGAGGACGGCAAGGTTGTCGATCTGGTCACCGCCACCACGCCGACCTATGGCCGCGAGCTGACGGTGCTCCAGCAGCTTTTCGGCAACGTGGGCCGCATCTCGGCGGATCAGGCGCTGGGGCAGTAGCCGCGCGGGCGACAGCTGCGCCTCTGTCAGGCGGGCCGACGCGCGTTCAGCGCCAGCCAGATCAGCGCCGCGCCCGCCAGCGCGAGGAACGGCGCCATGGCGAGGTTCACCGCCTCCCAGCCGATCGCGTCCATCAGCGCGCCGGAGCTGAAGCTGGCCACCGTCACCAGCCCGAACACCAGAAAGTCGTTCAGCCCCTGCACCTTGGCGCGTTCCTCCGGCGCGTGCGCCGCCGTCAGCATCGCGGTGGCGCCGATGAAGCCGAAGTTCCAGCCCAGGCCCAGCAGGATCAGCGCGCCGTAGAACTGCTCCAGCGCGACGCCGCTCAGCGCGACGAACGCGCAACCCGCCAGCAGCGCAAGGCCGACGGCGATCACCTTTTCCGCGCCGAATTTCGCGATCAGGTGGCCGGTGAAGAACGACGGCGCGAACATCGCCAGCACATGCGCCTGCACCACCCCCGCCGCATGGTCGGGGTCATAGCCGCAGGCGACGATGGCCAGCGGCGTCGAGGTCATCACCATGTTCATCAGCGCATAGGAGACCATGGCGCAGATCATCGCCACCGCCACGCGCGGCTGGCGCACGATCTCCAGGAGCGGCCGCCCCGAAGGCGCGCCTTTTTCGCGCGGCTTCGGGCGCGGCGCGTCGAGGAAGAAGAACGCCAGCGCGCCCACCACGTTCAGCGCCGCCAGCGCCACATAGGCCCCGGCGAACGGCGCGGGCGCCAGCCAGTCGCGCGTCAGCACCGCCAGTTGCGGCCCGATCAGCGCCGAGGCCAGCCCCCCCGCCATCACCAGGCTGATCGCCTTGGGCCGGAACGCGGGCGAGGCGCTGTCGGCGGCGGCGAAGCGATAGAACCCCTGCGCCGCCATATAGACGCCGTTGAACCCGGCGCCGATCACCAGCAGCGCGAAAGACCCCTGCAACAGCGCGACCGCGCCCAAAGCCCCGCCGATGGCGCCGCAAAGCGCGCCGAGCAGGAAACCGGGCCGCCGCCCGTAGCGCCCCATCAGCATCGACAGCGTCGGCGCGGCGAACATCGACACCAGCACCAGCACCGAGATCGGCAGCGTCGCCAGCGCCTTGTTCTCCGCCAGCGTCTGCCCCGCCAGCCCGCCGAGGATGAACAGGATCGGCATCTGCGCGCCCAGCACGGCCTGCGCGAACACCAGCACGGCGACGTTGCGCCGCGCGCTGGCGTCGTCGTGGGCGGGCAGGGTGAGTGCGGCATCGGTCATGGCGCGGTGATAGCGCTCGTATGCAGACCGCGCAATGCGTCGGAAGAAACACGGCGCCGTCTTTAAGCAGGTTGGCAAGGTGTCGCAGCGGTGCGGCAGGGGCAACGGGGAAACACGACGGCGGGTCGGGCGACGGAAGGCGCGACGCGCCACAACGGGACGCGATCATTTCCGATTGCGGCGCCTGCGCTTGCGGCATGCCCGACGGTCCCGCCGCGCAGCCCGGTGGCGGAAAATCAGATCCGCGACGCGGCGCCCCATGGCATAGCGCCCGGCCCCGACCCTTCCCTGCGCAGCTTTGGCGATGAACTGACCGCCGCCGCCGCCGGACATGCTCACACAGCGTCGCGCCGCCATCATGCGCAAGGTCCATGCCGACGCGATTGCGGCGGGCGGCCCGATCACCGACACCAGCATTCCGCTTTCGGGCGGCGGCCCGGACGGGGCGTTTGGGGCTGGCGTGCCGGGCGGCTGCTCCGCGCGCGACGGGCCGCCCGACTTCGCGCGGTATCCGTAAGCGATGGGGTGGACGCCCCCCGACGGCATCGATGTGCCAAGGTAGCGGGTGTTGAACGACCACTATGAGGGAGGCGTCCATGGTCGAGGTTAGCATCATCGGGTTGGATCTGGCGAAGAACGT
>Ga0210044_10004680_pt1 | contig 18956 bp, 23 predicted proteins | sample CryGey13umfilter_2_FD_183959 | JGI IMG/M metagenome (GOLD analysis project Ga0210044, IMG submission 183959) | Groundwater microbial communities from aquifer in Utah, USA - Crystal Geyser 4/9/14 3 um filter (SPAdes) (version 2) | ecosystem: Environmental > Aquatic > Deep subsurface >... | reverse complement strand
GGGCGACATCACCCTGCCGGAGGGCGTGGAGATGGTCATGCCTGGCGATAACGTCAACCTGACGGTGCAGTTGATCGTGCCGGTGGCGTTGGAGCAAGGCTCCAAGTTTGCCATCCGCGAAGGCGGCTTGACCGTCGGCGCCGGCGTCATCACGAAAATCATAGAATAACAAAGATAGGTAGTTGAGAGATGGCTGGAAAGAAAAAAGATGTACGCCCGGTGGTCACCCTGCAATGCAGTGAGTGCAAGGAGCGCAACTATACGACGGAGAAAAATCGCCGCAACGATCCGAACCGGTTGGAGTTCAATAAGTACTGCCCTCGCTGTAGGAAGCATACCCTGCATCGCGAGACGAAGTAAGAGTGTTCCAGTGTCATGTGTTCCAGTGTCATGTGCCTGGCACAGGATCACGGGAACACGTGGCACGGAATGAAGGCCAGTAGCTCAATTGGTAGAGCTCTCGTCTCCAAAACGAGCGGTTGTGGGTTCAAGTCCTGCCTGGCCTGTAAAGTGGTTGCGCAATTGGCAACCAAAGTGGTTGCGCAATTGGCAACCAAAGTGGTTGCGCAATTGGCAACCATCGAACAACGCCGTCCTCCCTCTCCGGGGGGCAACCCCTACGGGAGCGTATGTGAGGCGGCGTTTTAACCGTCAGAGCTGAGAAGGAGTGTCACTTGGCCGGAAAACATGAAAAATCCAGAGGTCAGCCGAATGCCATCAGTCGCTTCGTGCGCGAAACGGTTGGCGAATTGCGGAAAGTATCCTGGCCTTCCCGGCAGGAAGCGACCAACCTGACGGCCATTGTCTTGGTCGTGATGGTTCTCATGTCCCTGTTCCTCTGGCTGGTTGACTTGGGCGGAACTGCGCTACTGGATCTGGTCATCCCAAAGTAGCGCATCCGCGCGTTCACGTGAGGTTGTCGGATGTACGAGCAAGACCCGGAAGAACAGTACGAAGAGCAGGTCGAATCTGAGGAGAAAGTCTCTCTCTCAGATCAGCCTGTTTTAACCGACTCCGAGAAGGTGTCTGCTCGTAGCAAGCCCGCCAGCGAAGATCAGCCGCCCGCCGAATCGACCGGCGACCAGCTAGCCTGGTACGTGATCCATTGCTATTCGGGCTACGAGAATAAGGTACGCCACAACCTCGAACAGCGCATCGAGACGATGGGCATGAAGGACAAGGTGTTCGACGTGGTCGTGCCCACCCAGGAAGAGATCGAGGTGCGGGATGGCAAACGCCGCACGGTGGAACGCCACATCTTCCCCGGCTATGTGCTGGTCAACATGATCCTGAGCGAGGAATCTTGGTTCGTAGTGCGCAACACACCCGGCGTGACCGGTTTCGTCGGCATGGGCACCCTGCCCACGCCGCTGCGCCCGGAAGAGGTGGCCCAGATCCTCAAGCGCATGGAAGCCGAGGCGCCAACCGTCAAGGTGACCTTCAAGGTCGGCGAGCGTGTGCGCATCATTGACGGCCCGTTCAACGACTTTCGCGGCATGGTCTCGGAAATTGACATGGAGCGCACCAAAGTGCGCGTGATGGTGTCTTTCTTTGGGAGGGAAACCCCTGTCGAGTTGGATTTACTTCAAGTCGAGAAAGCATAGTCGTAAAACGTAAAAAGTAAAACGTAAACGGGTCCCGCCCGATACGTGGGAGGGTGTCTATCACCCGCTAAAACCACCAAGTACCGGTAAAAGAGTCCGGTACAAGGAGTAAAAATGGCAAAAAAAATAAAGGCAATTGTCAGACTACAGATCGAAGCTGGGAAGGCCAATCCCGCGCCCCCCATCGGCCCGGCGCTGGCCGGACACGGTATCAACATCATGGCCTTCTGCAAGGAATACAACGCCCGCACCTCCAGCCGGCCCGGCGAAATCCTGCCGGCAGAGATCAACGTCTATACCGATGGATCGTTCACCTTTGTTCTGAAGACGCCCCCCGCTGCGGTTTTGCTGCGCAAGGCTGCCGGGGTCGAGAAAGGTTCAGGCGTGCCCAACCGCGAAAAGGTCGGAAAGGTGACGCGTTCCCAGGTCAAGCAGATCGCTGAACTAAAGATGAAGGATCTGAACGCGATTGATGTGGAAGGCGCCATGCGTCAGATCGAAGGCACTGCCCGAAGCATGGGAATCACAATCGAAGGATAAGCCTGTGGGAGGGCCACATTATGGCCCGCTTGCACCACAATGGTAGCTCGCGGAGCTACCACCTAGGAGAGAACATGTCGAAACACGGAAAGAAATACCTGGCCGCAGCGGCCAAGGTTGATTTGAATAATAATTACCCGCCGCGCGAGGCCGTCGCCCTGGCGAAAGCGACTTCGTACACCAAGTTCGACGCCACCGTCGAAGTGCACATGCGCATGGGCCTCGACCCGCGCCAGGCTGACCAGCAGGTGCGCGATGTGGTCGTCCTGCCGCACGGACTGGGCAAGGCGGTGCGCGTCCTGGTCTTTGCTTCAGGCGAAGGCGCTACCCTGGCGCGCAACGCCGGCGCGGACGTGGTCGCTGACGATGACGAGACCCTGGCTAAGATCCAGGCTGGCTGGACTGACTTCGACGTTGCCATCGCAACGCCGGAGATGATGGGCAAGGTTGGCAAGCTCGGCCGCGTCCTCGGTCCGCGCGGACTGATGCCTAATCCAAAAGCCGGCACGGTCGTCAACCCCCAGGACATGGGTCGGGCAGTGAACGAGGCCAAGGCGGGCCGCGTCGAGTTCCGCCTGGATAAGACCGCCAACATCCACGTCCCGATTGGGAAAGCCTCGTTCGACGAGCAGAAATTGTACGAAAACTTCGCCGCGCTGATGGATGCAATCAACAAAGCCCGACCGCCAGCGGCCAAGGGCAACTACATCAAGCGCATTACGGTAACTACAACGATGGGGCCGGGCATCAAGATTGATGCCATGCAGGCTCAATCGCTGGAGGTGAGCGGGTAGACCCTTCGACAAGCTCACCTGTGCCTGCGGCACTGGCGCAGGCAGGGCAAGCTATCCGCGCCCGAGACAGTTCATTCCTTCGCCGAAGACGGCAGGCGCTCCTCACCTACGGGTTTCGACACCTGCACTGCACCAAACGCGGTGCAGGTGCAAGTGTACGCCGCTTCGCGGCTACTCAACCCTCCGCTCGGAGCTTAATCTCCTGTTCAGGTGAAGACTTACGGTATATATTACCGCCCCTTGCGGGGAAAAGTCTTTGCCTGGTTCTCGGGCAAAGACTTTTTGATAGAAAGGAGGTGAAATTCTTTGGCCATTTCGAAGCAACAGAAAGAGATCATCCTGGCCCAATACACACAATGGCTCGGTCAAAGCCAGGCCGTCATCCTGGTCGAATATACCGGCGTGACAATGAAAAACCTGGACGCGATCCGAGCCAGGCTGCGTGAGGCTGGCGGTGAATTCCACGTGGTCAAGAACACGCTGGCAAAGCTCGCCCTCGAGAAAAGCGGCATGTCCATTCCGGCTGATTTCCTCGAAAGAAGTACGGCGATGGGCTTTGCCTTTTCAGATGCCCCGGCAATCGCCAAGTCGCTCTCGGATGTCATCAAGAACATGGAAGCCATCAAAGTCAAAGGCGGCTATCTGGGCGCACAGACCCTTACCGCTGCGGAAGTCAAGGCGCTGGCCGACTTGCCGCCGCTGCCTGTGCTGCGCGGTCAACTGCTGGGCGTCCTGCTGGCGCCTGCCAGCAAACTCGTCCGCACGCTGGCCGAACCGGGTCGCCGGGTAGCTTCTGTGCTCAGAGCGTATTCTGAGAAAGCCCATTCGTTGTCACCCGCCGCGGCGTAACCCCGTAGTGACGGTTTATCCGTTGCACTCAAAAAATTAGGAACATACTGAAGGAGTAATAAAATGGCTGATTTGGAAAAACTGGTTGAGCAACTGGGCGCGCTGAGCGTGCTCGAGGCTGCTGACTTGGTCAAGAAACTGGAAGAGAAATGGGGCGTCTCCGCGGCAGCTCCCGTCGCGATGGCTGCTGTCGCAGGCGGCGCTCAAGCCGCCGCGGCTGAAGCGGTTGAAGAAAAGACCGAGTTCGATGTGGTCATCAAGGAAACTGGCCCCAAGAAGATCGAGGTCATCAAGGTCATTCGTCAACTGATCAGCCTGAGCCTGACCGAGGCCAAGGCCCTGGCCGAGACCGCGGGTGGCAAAGTGCTTACCGCGGTCGGCAAGGAAGCCGCTATGGATGCCAAGAAGAAACTCGAAGAGGCCGGCGCGGTCATCGAAGTCGCCTAGCCCTTCCAAAACAAATACCACTAAAAAGATGGCTCGTAAGGGCAATACTGTTTAGTTAAGAGGGTCGGGCTCCCATGCCCGACGGCGTGCCCGCAGGGTGCTTCGCGAGGAGCCGTCTCTGCGACTTATCTAAACAGTATTGCCTTTAGGGCAGTCGCTTTTTCGCCGAACGACTAGAGTCGTACTACGATTTCGAGATTTACTGAGAATAAAATGTGACCTAAGGTCGCCCCAAGCGGTAGACGCTGCCGATGTAGTAATCGGCCAGGTACACTTCTCCTGCCTCGTCCATGCCGAAGGTAGAGATGGCCGCACCGCTGTCGAATAAAACGCCCACTTGCCAACTGTTTTCGCTAGTGCGAACCAGCCCAAAGACGCTCCCGTTGCAGAAATCACCAAATATATACGCGCCCTGCCAGTCCGGCAGCGCCGCGCCACGATAGACGATACCACCCGTTACGGAACATCCACTCATCTGCCCGGCCGGCATATCGCCATGCGGATATTCAATAATAGGCCAGACGAATTTCACGCTTGCCAGGGGCTGACCCTTGAAAGGATGGTTGCCTTCGTAATAGTTCCAACCAAAATTGGCCCCGCCTGGGCTGCTCGCCGGCAGAAAACCAATTTCTTCCCATTTATCCTGTCCGACGTCGCCAATGTAGAGATCACCCGTCTGGCGATCGAAGGAAAAGCGCCAGGGATTGCGCAGGCCGTAAGCCCAAATTTCCGGCAGACCGCCGCCACGCGCAAAAGGATTATCCGGCGGGATGGTATAGCGCTCCCCGCTATCCACGTCAATGCGGAGCAACTTCCCGAGCCACGTATCCAGCGATTGGCCGTTGCCGTGCGGGTCGCCGCCTGAGCCGCCATCTCCCATGCCGATGTAAAGATAACCATCCGGGCTAAAAGCCAACTGGCCGCCGTTATGGTTAGCGTAGGGCTGTTCAACGCGCAGCAATTGAACCTCACTGGTTGGATCAGCACGGTTTGGGTCAGAGGCAGAGACCTTGAAACGGGCGATGACCGTATTGCCGTCCAGGTCAATATAATTGACAAAGAAAAGGCCATTCTCGGCGTAAAGCGGGTGAAAAGCCAGCCCCAGCAAGCCCTGCTCCGTGCTCTGGCTGCCAACACGCGCCTGAATATCCAGGAAGGGCACAGGAAGCAACTGTCCATTTTGGAGGATGCGGATGCGACCACGCTTCTCGACCACGAACAGCCGTCCGGAGTCATCGCCGGCGTTCTGGATGTCCACCGGCAGATCAAGGCCGGAGATGACCGGTTGCCAGGAATAACCGGATGGATCAGGCGGACCGGCAGCATATCCGCTTGTTGGTGTGTTTTCTTGTGTGCCTGTCGGCACGGGGAGGCTGAGAGGTGGCGGCGGTGACGGGGAGGGCGGCGACTGCGTCTCCATCGGCGGGAGGCTGCCTGCACAGGCCGCCAGGATCAGACCCAGCGTAACGAAAAGCCCAATTGCGCTGCACAGGCCGGGGGGCCAGTAAAGAATTGCTGTACTGCGTTTATTCTTCATCCGGCACATCCCGAGGCTCTACCTCCACGATGTCTGTCTCTTCGGCCGTATCGCGCCAGGCGCCTGGGATCACGTTCCGCAGGGCATTAAGGTGCTCCTGGACCACCTCGTCGGGACACAAGGACATGAACAGCGAGAGGCCGATCCACAGGACGGCCGCGTCGTCCAGCGCGCCGATGATCGGCAGCGCCAGGCCGGGCGCCAGGTCCACCGGTGAGACCAGGTAGACCAGCGAGGCGATGGGCAAGAGCTTGAGGAAAAAGTTGACGCGGCGATCAGACATCAGGCGCAGGACGAGCTTGATGCGCATGACGAGATCTTGAAAGAAGCCGCTGTTCTGCGTCGAAAGGAAGTTGCGGGTTTTCTTTGCCATTCTTCACTCCTGGATACCCATTAAACCGAAAGGGACAGCACGGAGAGGAGATTACCCGTCTCCGCAGATTTTAGCCACAGACAACTGTATATACGTACAAGGTGCTGCGTGGTCTCGACAACGAAACGATCCATCTCGGCTCGAGAGAGGTAAACGTATGGCCGATTATACAACTTATACGGCATTGGCGGCTTTGTGTCTTGGCGGTTCTGTGCCCGTACTCGAACTGCGGTACAATTTAGTTCTCAATTGCCAATCGCCAATTGTCAATCGTCAATCGTAAATCGAGAGCTTCCCATGCCCCTTGACCTGCCCCGCATCCGCGCCCTGTGTTTCGACGTGGACGGCACGCTCAGCGACACCGACGACCTGTTCGTCGAGAAGCTGGCTCGCCTCCTGCAGCCGTTCCACTTTTTGTTTCCCAAGAAAAACGTGAAGCGCGTCGCCCGGCGCATCGTCATGGCAACCGAAGCGCCAGCCAATTTCCTGATCGGCCTGCCGGATACCATCGGCCTGGACGATAAAATGGCTGTGCTCATTGACTTCGTCTATCGAACGCTGGGCCATAAACCGAAGAAAAATTTCTTGCTCGTGCCTGGCGTGAAGGAGATGCTGCAAGAAGTCGGCAAACGCTACCCCCTGGCCGTGATCAGCGCCCGGGATGGCCGGACGACGAACGTCTTTCTCGAACAATTTGACCTGCTGCCGCTCTTCAAGTGCGTCGTCACCGCCCAGACGTGCAAGCACACGAAACCCTTCCCGGACCCAATCCTGTGGGCCGCGCAGCAAATGGGAGTCTTGCCCGAGGCCTGCCTGATGGTCGGCGACACGATCGTGGACATGCGCGCCGGTCGCGCGGCTGGCGCGCAGACCGTCGGCGTGCTGTGCGGCTTCGGCGAAGAAGACGAGCTTCGCCGCCGCGGCGCGGACCTGATCCTGCCGTCTACTGCGGAGTTAGCCGAGGCATTATCCTAGAAGCAAGAAGGAACCTGTTTTCTCAGAAAAAACAGGTTCCTGGCGACCTCATCTCAGTTGCCCGCAACCAATCCATCGTCTCGGCGTATACTCTGTAGAATTCAAAATGAATAGCCGCCATTCCCGGCGGCTAAAGTGTCCCCTCAGGAGGTTTCCCATGTTCCGTAAGATTTTCCCCGCCATGTTCATCCTGGCGTTCCTGGTCACTGCCTGCGACCTTCACATCAGCCTGCCCATCACCCTCACGCCCGGCCCAACCGTGATTGACGAGATCAGCGTCCCCCTGCCCGATTCAGCCGGGCCGGTTGACCTGAGTCTGGCCTTCGGCGCGGGCACGCTCAAACTCTCCCCTGGCGCGAGCACTTTGGTCTCCGGCGCTGCCACTTACAATATCCCTGATTTCAAGCCAACCGTTACCGTGAACGGCAGCAACGTCCGTATCGAACAGGGCAATTACAAGCTGACTGGCATTCCCGACTTTTCTAACATCAAGAACGAGTGGGAGCTTCAGCTTGGCGCCGCGCCGCTGGATCTGACCATCGAAGCGGGGGCGTATACGGCCGAGTACGAGTTCGGCGGGCTGGCGCTCACCAACCTGACGGTCAAGGACGGCGCGTCGAAGGTCGAGCTGGCCTTCTCCAACCCCAACCAGGCTGAGATGGGTATGTTACGTTACGAGACGGGCGCATCCAATGTGACCCTCTCCGGCTTGGCCAATGCGAACTTCGCCATGCTGAATTTTAGCGGCGGGGCTGGGAACTTCACGCTGGATTTCTCGGGAGAATTCAAGCGGGACGCCAGCGTGAGCGTCGAGACCGGCGTCAGCAACATGACCCTGGTCATCCCGGCCGGCGTCCCGGCCCAGTTGACCGTCGAGGGCGGCCTCTCGAACGTCAGCGTGCCGCAGGGGTGGGCCAAGAATGGGAACGTTTACACCCAGACCGGTTCCGGCCCGGCGCTGACCATCCTGGTCGAGATCGGGGCGGGAAATCTGACCGTCAGCCGCTGATAAGGTGCAGAAAAGGAACCCGTTTTCTCGAAGAAAACGGGTTCCTGTCAATCCCTTGAAAATGGCGGAATCAGGAGATTCCGCACTCCCAGATTCCGCACTCCCAGATCACTCAGGCAATATACGGTAATGAATCTGTGGGGGTTTGCGATCTACGACCCGCTCGGCGGCCAGCGCCAGGCGCAGGAGCGTAGCTTCCTGCCAGGCGCGGCCGATGGCTTGCATTCCAAGGGGGAGGCTGGCTTCGTTGTAACCCACCGGGAAGGAAATGGCCGGCAGCCCGGCCAGGTTGGCGGGCGTGGCGAAACGCATGATCTCGACCAGGGTCGAGAGATCCGATTCGCCCTCCGGCAAGGCAGCCTTGGGGATGAGCGGCGCGGGCAGGGCAGTAGAGGGGGTAAGGATCACATCCACCTGTTCCAGGACGCGGGCAAAGTTGGCGATCAGCCGCGTGCGCACTCGCTGCGCCTGGACGTAATCCATCGTGGTGAAGGCGCGCGCCAGCGCCAGGTTGATGCGCACGTCCGCGCCATGCTCGCGGTGGTGCTCTGCATAAGTATGATCCAGCGCCTGCGCCATCTCACCGGCAATCGTGATGGTATGCGCCACGCGCCCGGCTTCCAGGTCTGGGATGACGACCTCGCGCAATTGCGCGCCCATGCTCTCGAACTTATTCAGCATGGCTTCGCAGGCCGCGACCACGTCGGCGGTGGCGTGCCGGAACCACGGCCAGTAGACGCCCAACGTCAGGCCGCTCAAGTCTAGCTTGTCCCAGTCCGCCAGGGTGGGCGCGGGTTGGCGCAGGCTGTTGGGGTCTTTGGGATCCGGCCCGGCCATGACAGCGTAGGCGAGAGCGGCGTCGGTGGCGGTAGCGGCCACAGGTCCCAAGTGGGCGACGCTCCAGCACAACGGCGCGGCGCCGTGTTCGCTGATCCGCCCAAAAGTGGGTTTGATCCCGACGATGCCGCAAAACGAGGCCGGGATGCGGATCGAGCCGCCGCCGTCCGCGGCGATGGCAGCCGGGCAAAGTCCCGCGGCCACCGCCGCGCCTGGGCCGCTCGAACTGCCGCCGGTGAAGTGGTCGGGGGCGTACGGGTTGCGCGGCGTGCCGTGGTGCGGATTCAAGCCGGTCACGCCAATGCCGATCTCGTGCATGTTGGCCTTGCCGATCAGCAGCGCGCCGGCCGCTCTCATGCGGGCGACGACGGTGGAATCTTCCTTGCAAGGCGACTTTCCCAAGAAGGCGGTGCCGACGCTGGTCGGGTACGGCGTCATGTCCACCTCGTCCTTGACCGCCACCGGCACGCCGTCGAATACGCTGAGCGCCCCTCCCTCCTTGATGCGCTTCGTCGCCTCCCTGGCCTGCCTGAGCACATCTTCACGATCCATGGCGATGATGGCGCGCAGGGGCGGCTCTGCAGCGTTGCTGGTCACAATGGCCTCGATCACGCGGTGGGCCACGTCTTCCGGCGTGATCTTCCCCTCGCGGTAGGCTTCGGCGTAATCCTGCACCGTACTGTAGCGGAAACCGAGTCCGGGCAGGGATGGCGCGCCTGGCCATTCCTCTTGGGGTACGGCCTGCGCCTCGACGGCCAGCGTAGCGCTGTAATTGACTGGCTGCGGGGTTGGCGGCTCATCGAAGCGCTGCTCTCTCAGCCAGGTGATGCCGCTGCTCTTGAACAGGCTGGGGATCAGCAGGCTGCGCAGGGGGCCTTCCACGAGTTTGACGAACAGGCGCAGCATCCCGCCTGCCAGATAGGGCAATTTGACCGACTTGAGGTCGTATTCGGGGTTTTGAGTTGTCTTGTTTTTCATTGGGTTGTCTCCTGGATGTAAAGAAGAAAATTAGAACGCTTGCGTGAAATATTTCTCTGCGGCTCTCGAGAACTTTTTCGACCAATCAATGATCTCCTGTGCTTCCTTCTCTTCGATGCCCCCAATCATTCCATAATCTCCGATATTTCTCCTGTCTTGTGCTTCCAGCAACAACCGATGGAATTCTGGATCGAGAAGTTTTGTTTTGGCAAATTCCTTACCATAAGCCGCAATGACCGCCGAATGGGTGGAGAAACTCAAGCCTTTGAACAGCAACAGCGCCATGTAAAACATGGAATAATAGGCGCGTGAAGCTGCAAAATTGGCAAAGCCGTCGCGCAATAAATTCGCGGCGGCTTTTTGACTCAACTTTGCCCGTTCCAGTAACTCCTCGATCTCAGGGGTCATACCGCTATCCCTTCCCTACGGACATTCATCAGGAACGGTATTTTGCTCTGTTCGTACTGCTGGCGAGTCGCGAATGCTCTCGAAATAACCACGTCATTTTCCAGAGACAATTTTGCGACGACCCTCGACGTCTTTTTCAACATCGCTCCATATTTAAAATTATTCCTCAGAACGATCAGCACATCAATATCGGAGTCATCACGTGCATCGCCGCGTGCTCGCGATCCATAGAGAATGATATTCTCCACGCATTCTTCGCCGAGCGCAGTGTTCAACTCTTCCCGCAAGGCGCGCAATATCTGGCGCAACTGTTTTTCTTCCATACTTGTATTTTACTCTTTTTATGCCCATTGCGCGCACATATCAAGGATTCCCTTCATCGGCCCATTTACCGAGAGGAATTGCCCGGCCTCCCAATTGGGTGTGCTCGCCTTATTTTTCCTTCGCAGGTAGTGACCGGGCAAACGTCAGCCCCTGCTCGACCCACGCCTTCAGGTCGGACTCGGTGGCGCAACCCGGCGGCTCGACCATGATCCAGCCCGCCATCGGCCTGCCGGTCATATCGAAGGGACGCGTATGCAGGCGGGACAGGGCTTCTTCGTATTTCGCCGCGCCGACCCGCACGATCAGGTCGTTCTTGTGGACCCCGCAAGCCATATTTACTCCTTTCGGAAGCCCACCACTATTATACAGAAAAACTTGGGCGACAGTGCAACTGTCGCCCAACTAATCTCTACTCTCTATTCCCTGCTCTCTACAACTTCGGGGACCTGCTCACCACCACCGCCTCGGTCGGTACCATATCTACTCCTCAGGAACCAGCGGCTGTAAGGTTTTGAGCAATTCCGGCACGCTGACAGTCGCCGCGTTCCAGATACGATCCACTTTGATTTCTCCGTATTCATGCGCCAGTACATTGCGCAGGCCGATCATCTGCCGCCAGGGAATTTCAGGGTGAGCCTCCTGAAACTTTGCTGAAACGTGGTTGGAGGCCTCGCCAATCACCAGCAGTTGCCGTTCCACCGCATAGCGAATCATCCGGTTTTGGATGAATATGGCATACTTGATACCTTTCACGAAAGCGACGATTTCTTTCGCCGCTTCGCGCATGTCCCACAGGTAAGCCAAATCCTGTTCTTCAGGCTGCATAGACCACCTGCGCCGTGCTCAAAATCTCGCGCTTGCGGAAGGGGTTGCGCAGCGCATCCTTTTCCACCACGTCCACCGGACGGCCAAACAGGCTTTCCAGTTCGATCTGCATCTGCACCAAATCGAAGAGACTCACCGGCGCATCCGGCGCGAAAGTGACCAGCACATCCACGTCGCTGCCAGGGCGAAAGTCTTCCCGCAAAACAGAACCAAACAGGCTGAATTCCACTACCTTCCAGCGGCGGCAGAACTCACCAATCTGTTTCTTCGGGATGGACAGTCTCTTGGCGCTCATGGACAGCCTTTCACTGTCTCAATTATGCACGAAATGACCGCGCTTGACAAGCACGAATAAAAATGGGCGACAGTGCAACTGTCGCCCAACTATTCTCTAATCTCGATTCTCTACTCTCTATACCTTCGGGAACCTGCTCACCACCACCGCCTCGGTCGGCAGCACGCCCCTATCGCCAACCTTCATCTCGGCTGGCGCAGGCCCGGCCTTCTCCGGCGCGGACTGGTAGACGAAGATCGGCGTGCCTTCCACCGCGTGCTTCAACTCGACGTAGGCCTGGCCGGTCAGGTAGCCTTCCACATCGGCCGCGCAGGAAGTCACCCAGCCGATGACGCGGCCGCGCTTATCCAGGGCAGGGTCGCCGTTGTGCGCCATGCGCACGCCCTTTTCGGTAAAGCGGAAGCGGGCAACCACGCCTTTGCGCTCTGCCTCGCGCGCCACGTAGGCCTCGCGCCCGATGAACCACGGCTTATAGAGTTTTACGTATGACCCAAACCCGCCCTCTGCCACGCCCAAATCATGCTGGCCCTGCTTGCCGGAGCCGAGTCCCATTTCGTGGCCGTAGAGCGGCAGTCCCGCCTCCGTGCGCAACGAGTCACGCGCGCCCAGGCCAATCGGCTTGACGCCAAATGGCTCGCCCACTTTCAGCACCGCGTTCCAAAAATCCACCGCGCGTTCCGGGTGGACGAACAGCTCGAAGGCCATTTTCTCGCCGGTGTAGCCGGTGCGCGAAACGATCAAATCGAATCCTCCAACGACGGCATCACACAACTCCGTCCTCTTCAACCTGTTTACCTGTATACGTGTTTCCGTGTCTACTCCCATGGCCAGCAGGATATCGCGGCTTTTCGGCCCCTGCAGGGCGATGTCCACCCTCATAGCAGAACCAGCCTTCGGGTCCCGCAGGTTGCGGATGACGGCGTTGTAGCCATACGTGCGCGCCCAGGGGCGGGCATTATCAATCTTGACTTTGCCATCCCGCACCGCTTCCAGCCAGGCGCGGTCCTTGTCGTCATTGGAGGCGTTGACCACCACCAGGAACTTGTCCACGCCGCGGCGGTAGACCAGCGTATCGTCTACCACATCAGCATCCGGGGTCAGGAAGTGGGAGTAGAGCGATTGGCCGGGCAGCAGACCGCCGACGTCGTTGCTGCAAACAGTATCCAGGAACGGCGCGGCGTCCTCGCCCTCCACTTGATATACGCCCATGTGCGCCACGTCGAACAGACCGGCGGCTTGCCGCGTGGCCAGGTGCTCCTCCAGCACCGAGCTGTACCAGACCGGCATCTCCCAACCGGCAAAGGGGATGACCTTTGCGCCAAGCGACTTGTGGACTTCGTAGAGCGGCGTGCGGCGCAAGGGCGATTCGGACTCTTTCCACTCGAAGGTAGGCAGCGACACCTTCGACCCGTCACCCGTCACCCCTATGAACCAGGGTTTGTCCTCGCTGACAGGTTTTCCCGTTACCTCGACGCCCTTCTCTTTGGACTCCATCACCACCACCGGTCCCGGCATACGCTTCGGCGTCCCGTCGGGCTGGCCGTCCAGATTGAAGGAGGTGTAACCGTCGGAGAGGTCGCGCAGCCAGGCGGCTGCCAGGCCAGCCTTCGCTGCCGGGATGGTCAGGCGGTAGGAAGTGGGATCAACGCAGGTCAATGCGCCGGTCACTTCGCCTTTTGGGGTGACAAGTTTGGTCGCCTGGGATTTGCCCGGCTCGAGCGCCGAGAGATCGGATGAGACGGTGTAATCCAGGAATTGCCGGACGCGTTCGCCGCGCAAATCGTAGGCCACGTTGCGCAAATTGCCAATCTGCGCCACATCATCAATATAATAAAAATGGGGATAGCCATGTTTGCTCGGCGTAATGCCGCAATCGGAACAACATTCGACCAACTCCCGCACGCGCAGGCGGGTCTCTTCGAGCAGATTGAAATCCACTTTCGCGCGGCGGATGCGGCCTTGATGGGGCGTGTCCACGCTGTGAGGTACAGCCGCCAGCAGCACGTCCGCGATGATGTCGGTCAGGCGGATGATATCGGCCTCTTTCAGGCCATGTTGGGTGACCCAAGATGGCCCCATGCGGATGCCGGAGGGGTCGGCCGCGCTCTTGTCGCCGGGGATGGTGTTGCGGTTGACAACGACCCCAACCAGGTCGAGGATGCGCGCTGCCTGGTCGCCGCTCAGGGAGGCGCCGCCTGCACCCGTCAGGGCAGGCCCTTTGAGGGTGGTGCAGTCCAGGTTGAGCATGTGCGAGTTCGTCCCGCCATAAGGGATGCGGAAGCCGCGCTCCTTGAACCGCTCGGACATCGCCAGGGTGTTCTTGAGAGTCTGCTTCTGGAGTTTCTCGAACTCCTTGCTCTTGGCGATCTTGAAGGTCAGCGCCAGCGCGGCGAAGATGTGCACGTGTGGGCCGCCCTGCTCGCCGGGAAAGACGGCCTTGTCAATCTTCTTCGCCAGGGCCGGGTCTGTGGTCAGGATGATGGCGCCGCGCGGCCCGTCGAGGGTCTTGTGCGTGGTCGAGGTGATAACGTGTGCATAACCGATCGGGGAGGGGACGACGCCGGCTGCCACCAATCCGCCGAGGTGGGAGATATCCGCCAGAAGATACGCGCCGGCCGCATCCGCGATCTGGCGGAACTTCTTCCAATCCGGGATCCAGGGATAGGAGGAGTAACCGGCAATGATCATCTTCGGCTTATGCTCTTTGGCCAAAGCCATAATGTGGTCGTAGTTGAGTTGCTCGGTATCTGGCTCGACGTTGTAATGGACAATCTTGTAGAATTTGCCGGAGCGATTGACCGACGAGCCGTGCGTCAGGTGGCCGCCGTGCAGCAGGTTCATACCCATCACCGTATCGCCAGGGTTGACCAGGGCGGTATAGACGGCGTTGTTGGCCGGCGCGCCGGAAAGGGCTTGCACGTTGACGTAGATCTGCTCCGCGCTGACGCCGTTGGCGGCGAAGGCCTCCGCGCAGCGTCGCCGGGCCAGGGCTTCGATGGTATCGGCGTACTCAACGCCCTTGTAATAGCGCAGGTCGGAGTAGCGGTGGTAATGCGCCAGTCGCCGCGGGTAATCGAGGATTTCTTTCTCGGACATCCGGCGCGTCTCTTCGTCGGGATAGCCCTCGGCGTACACGTTCTGGAAAGCGGAGGCCATGGCCTCGCGCACACCCAGCGGCGCCCGGCTCTCGCTGGGAATGAGGATCAACTTGCGACACTGGCGTTCTGCTTCGAGCTGGGTCAATTCGTAAACATCGGGATCGAGGTCGGCGAGGCTGCCGCGGAAGAGGAAGTCGGACATTTTATTCATCTCCTGGTTGGATGGTCACTTGGTCTAATTGGTCTTACTGTTGTAATTATTCAGACTGGTTGATTGTAGAACGAGTTGAGAAGTGGGTCAAGTGTAAAAAAGATATAAGATGGGCAAGCTGTAGTATACTCATCTTATGAGCAATGCTACATTCTATTCAACCTGGGTGGAAGTTGATCTTGAGGCGATCCGGAATAACGTCCAGTGGTTCCAGAACTTCAGCGGCGTAGCTGTGATGGCTGTGGTCAAGGCCAATGCCTATGGGCATGGGATGATCCCGGCCGCGAAGGCCGCCTTACAAGCTGGGGCGAGTTGGTGCGGGGTAGCCAGGATCGAAGAAGCGCTCGAATTGCGCGCCGCCAGCCTGGATTGCCCGATCTTGGTCATGGGTTACACACCGCCGGATCGGGTAGACGAGGCCGTCGCGCAACAGATTTCGATGACTGTTTGGGATCCCCGTCAACTCGAGCTGGCTGCCGGCGCGGCAAAAAAGGCACAGATGCCGGCCAGGCTGCATCTCAAGGTTGATACCGGCATGAGCAGGCTGGGAGTTCAACCGGAAGGAACGCTCGACTTTGTTCGGAAACTGGCCAAGACGCCCGGTGTAATCTTTGAGGGTCTGTTCACCCACTTCGCCCGCGCCGACGAGACTGATCCAACTCCAACAGACGCGCAGGCGGAACACTTTCGGGCGGTGTTGATTCAACTAGAGCAGGCCAGGCTGCGCCCGCCGGTCGTCCACGCGGCCAATTCGGCCGCCAGCCTGACGCGTCCCAGCGCACACTTCGACCTGATGCGGGTTGGGATTGCCATGTACGGCCTGTACCCCTCCGATGAATGCTCGCTGCCGGGGGCGGTGCGCGCAGCGTTGACCTGGAAAGCCGTGTTGAGCCAGGTCAAAGTGCTGCCTGCGGGCCGAGGGGTCAGCTATGGGCACATTTACACGACGCGCAGCCAGGAACAGATTGCCACGCTCCCGGTTGGATACGCGGATGGATTCCGCCGTACCTTGGGCAATCAGGTGCTTGTCGCCGGGAAGCGGGTGCCGGTCATCGGACGCGTGTGTATGGATCAGATTATGATACAGCTGGACGAGGTTCCCGGAGCCAGGGCCGGGGACGAAGTCGTCCTGATTGGCCAGCAGGGAGAAGCCCGTCTCACGGCCGAAGATGTAGCCAAGATTTGGGGGACGATCAACTATGAAGTAACCTGCGCTATCAGCGCGAGGGTGCCGCGCGTTTATTTGCACGAAAAAGTGGGTCACCCACCCAGATAGGCAGCTTTGACACTCGGTTTATCCATCAAATCCTTTGCCATTCCTGCAATGGTGATGCGGCCGGTTTCGAGCACATAACCGCGGTGCGCCAGTTTCAGCGCCTGGCGAGCATTCTGCTCAACCAGCAGGATCGTCGTTCCGGTGGCGTTGATCTCGCGCAAAGTCTGGAAGATCTCTCGCATCAGCACGGGCGCCAACCCCATCGAAGGCTCATCTAGCAGCATCAGCCGCCCGTGTGTCATCAGCGCGCGTGCAACGGCGAGCATCTGCTGCTCGCCACCCGAAAGCGTACCTGCCAGTTGATTTTCCCGCTCGGCCAAACGAGGGAATAGACTGAAGACACGCTGGTAATCTTGCTGTAAGTCCTTTCGGTCTTTGCGGCTCCAGGTAGCCAGCTTCAGGTTTTCCAGCACGGTGAGATTGGCAAAGATGCCTCTGCCTTCGGGCACATGCGCCACTCCCATCTCAACAATGCGGTGGGCAGGGACGGTATGCAGATTAACCGAAGCAAAGGTTATATTTCCACTCCGAATCGGGACAATCCCCGATATGGCACGCAACAAGGTGGACTTACCCGCCCCATTCGCTCCGATCAGGGTGACGATCTCCCCCTCGTGGACCTCCAATGAAATACCCTGCAAGGCAAGGATATTGCCATAGGCTACGTGGAGGTCTTGTATCGAGAGCAGTGCGCCGTTGGAAGTCATGCTGCCACCTCCTCGCCCAGATAGGCCTCGATCACTCGGGGGTGGTTTTGGATCTCTTTCGGGGTTCCTTCGGCAATCGTCTGCCCAAAATCAAGAACCTTGATGCGTTCGGCGATGCCCATCACCACACGCATTTGATGTTCGATCAGCAAGATCGTCAATTTGAACTCGCTGCGGATCCACAAAATTGTTTCCATCAACTGCTCCACCTCGCCTGGATTCATGCCAGCCGCCGGTTCGTCGAGCAGCAAAAGGACCGGCCGGGTGGCCAATGCGCGGGCGATCTCCAGCCGGCGCTGTTGACCGTAAGGAAGATTCTTTGAAGTTGTCTCGGCCAAATCAGCCATACCAAAGATATTCAGTAGCTCCAGCGCCTCTTGACAGACCCGAGCCTCTTGCCGGGTAAAATGGGGTAGGTTCAGGATGGCCTCCCAGGGCGAATACCCTGCCCGCGTATAGTGAGCGATGCGGACGTTATCCAGCACCGAGAGTTCCTTGAACAGCCGGATAGATTGAAAAGTGCGGCCGATGCCGCGGCTGATGATCTCGTATGGATGGCGGCCGATCAGGCTCTGGTCTTGGAAGATGATCTTACCCTCGGTTGGACGATACACACCGGTGATCAGATTGAACACGGTGGTCTTCCCGGCGCCGTTCGGGCCGATGAGGGCGACCAGTTCGCCGGGCTGCAGATCGAGGTTGAAATCCTGCACGGCGCGCAGGCCGCCGAAATAGTGGGTGAGGTGTTCAATGTGAAGCAGGGTCATGGCAAAACCTCTTTGGCGCGCTTTGTGGCTTGAATTTGCTTTCTATGTTCCGCAAGCGCCTCGGGCCGCTCATCATGCGGGGTCAAAAAGCGGAACTCGCGTAGTCCCATGATGCCACGCGGGCGGAAGATCATCAGCAGAACAAGCATTAAAGGAGCAACAACCAGACGCCACTCCTGGGAGATGCCCAACTGCTGGAGTACCGTGCGCAACCCCTCCAGGGTGAGGGTGTAAACGGTCGCCCCTAAGATGGAGCCGCCCAAACTGCCGATACCGCCCAGGTAGACCATCACGAGCATGTCGGTGGATTTCAGGATAGTAAACGAGCGCGGGTTGATGAATTGCAGTTCGTGAGCGAACAGACCACCGGCGATCCCGGCCAAGAAGGCCGAGAAGACGAACGTCAGCACTTTCACTTGTCGGCTATTAACGCTCACCAATTCTGAGGCGGTCTCGTCTTCGCGGATCGAGACCACACCGCGCCCGAAGTTCGAGAACACATAATTCCGCGCCAGAAAAATCACCAGGATGACGCAGATGTAAACCCATGCCAGGCTGGTCAGTTTATCCATGCCCATAAAGCCGCGCGGCCCGCCGACCACATCCAGATTTTCAAGCACGCTCTTGACGATCATGCCGAAGGCCAGGGTCACGATTGCCAGGTAGTCGCCTCGTGTGCGAAACGAGGGGAAGGCAATTCCCAATCCGGCAATGCCCGCTGCGATCCCGCCGGCAAGCAGGGCGAGTGGAAAGATGAACGGCCCAGCCGCGTGAGGGAACACCCAGACCGTGAGCAGGGAGGCCGTATACGCTCCAATTGCCATGAAGCCGGCATGGCCGACGGAGAATTCACCCATATAGCCATTAACCAGGTTCAAGCTGACCGTCAATATGATGTTGATGCCAACGTACTTGAGCACCAAGTTCACGTAAGGGTTGATGATGCCGAGCTTCGGCAGCACGATTGTGAAAGGGAAAACGAGAACGAGGATCAGGGGTAAGCCCCAGCGCTTCCAAAAGATACGTTTCATGGGCGGTTCTCCTCGTCATACCTTCTGTGCCATCGGCCGCCCCAGGATACCCGTCGGGCGGAAGATCAAAA
>Ga0210044_10004679_pt1 | contig 18959 bp, 13 predicted proteins | sample CryGey13umfilter_2_FD_183959 | JGI IMG/M metagenome (GOLD analysis project Ga0210044, IMG submission 183959) | Groundwater microbial communities from aquifer in Utah, USA - Crystal Geyser 4/9/14 3 um filter (SPAdes) (version 2) | ecosystem: Environmental > Aquatic > Deep subsurface >... | reverse complement strand
CGGCAGCTCCCTGAGCGCCGTGCGCGCGGTCACCCCCGCAGACGTCCGGCGCGTGATGCAGACCTACGTGAGTAACCTGCAGCTCGGGTACTACGGGGCCGCCTCGCGCTTGAGCGAACACCTGGGTCAGATCGAGCCGGCGGCGGCCGACCGGGTCTTCATGGAAGCGTTGGGCTTCGAAGGTCCCAAGGGCCATTGAAGAGAGGAAAACCAAAGGGTCCGGTGCTCTCGCTCGACGACCCCAGAGACCCCGGAGAGCTGCTCGAGGAGGGGTTTCAAAAAGTGGCCGACGTCGGCGAGGTCCCGGCGAGCCGCCCTCTGAAGGTCGTGCTCGACGGGGTGGAGGTCCTGCTCTGCCGGCACAAGTTCAACTTCTTTGCCGTCGCCTCCCGGTGCCCACACCGCGACACCTCGATGGCCGAGGGGACGGTCGACCACGGCCGAATCGTCTGCCCTTTCCACGGTTTCTCGTTTGACCTGGTGACGGGCGAGTGCGACGAGAAGTGCGATGGGATTGGGACGTTCGAGGTGAAGGTCTGTCGGGGCGGAGTGTATTTGAAGGTGTGAGGCGCAGGGCGACGGCCCCCACCTCGGCCCTCTTCGGCGCCCACTTCCACCACAGTCGCGATTCTCTCCATCCAACAGGCTCGATGCAGAGGTGATCGACGGCCCGAAGGGCCGTCGAGCCCAGAGCGTAGCTCTGGGCATCGGCCCCTCGGGGGCCGAACAATTCCCAGCCCAAGGCGGAGCCTTGGGCGAACAGCGCCGGCCTACGAGAGCCATGGAGGAGGAGCTTAATCACGCTTCCAAGTTTGTCATTTCATCGTCGAGATTATCAGAAATCTGAGAAGGGTTCCTTGCCCGATTGTGCGCGACATCGCGCATGCCCCCGATATCTGTGGACTTCCGCAGGAACGCAGGGGATGGCCCGAGGCTTGCTCTGGGTTCGGGCCTCATCGCAACGATTACTCCGAGAGGTCATCATGAAATCACAAACTCCTCGCCGAATCCTCTTCCTGCTGTTCCTGGTTTTCGTCGCCGCTCAATGGGGCTGTGACGACGGCAAGAGCCAGACAAACGCTGACACGGTGGGCCCCGACGCCCAAGACACCACCGGCGACAACTATGAGACCACGGAGCCCGGGACGACCGTCCAGCTCTCGCTGCCGCTCGCTCAGCAGCAGGAGCTCGACCGTCTGAATGCGGAGGTTGCGGCAGCACAGCAGCTCACGACCGACGAATTTCTGACACAGAACGCCTTGGGCCAGTCCAACGGCGTCAGCTATGTGCCTTCGGACGCTGCGGGGATGAGCCTAATCCAGGCGTCTTCGTTGAACCTCGACGCCGACGAGCTGGTGGCTTTGGACCAAAACGGCTTCGTAATCTCGGAGAAGCAGCGGTTCCCGACGTTTGTGTACGGCTACTCGTCCATCTACGCCGACGACCTGCCTCTCTTCATCTCGGCGGACTCCATCCTGTACGCGGTGCACCGTTCCTACGACGACATGCTCAAGTCCATCGAGCAGGTCGCCCTGATGACCGAGCTGCGGGCTGTGTTGGATGGGATGCGGAAGAACCTGGCGGACGGCGAGGCGAGTTGGCTCGGCAGCGAGACGGAGGCCGATGTCGACCTCTTCCTCGCGGTGACATTGAGCTTGCTCGACGCTCAGCAGGCCGCGCCGGTGGCCGGTGCCGACCCGGCGAAGATCGGCGAGCTCTTCGACCTGGCCACCGCGGCCGAGGGCGCGACCTCTCTGGAGCTCTTCGGGGTCGCCCGCGACATGGACTTCTCGCAGTTCACTCCGCGCGGTCACTACACCGACACGCCCGAGCTCGAGCGTTACTTCAAGAGCATGATGTGGTTGGGCCGCATCGATCTCCGTCTCCTCGAGACCCAGCCCGACCTCAGCCAGGTCTTCCATCGACGCCAGTTCGACTCGATGTTGGCCTTCCTCGTGCTGTCGGATGCCACGACCTTGGGGCATTGGACGACGCTGGACAACACCATCCGCGGGTTCGTGGGCGAGTCGGACAACATGACCTTGCCGCAGGTGCAGTCTCTGCTCGACGACCTTGGGGTGGCCAGCGCCGCCGATACTCAAAGCCTCGCCGACGGCGTGATCGCCCAGGCGATTGTGGACGGCGGCTACGGTACGCAGAAGATCTCGAGTCACATCATGATCAACGGCGTCGGCGCCGGCACGATGCCGCTGTCCTCGACGTTCCTGGTGCTGGGTCAGCGCTATGTGGTCGACTCGCACGTCTTCTCGAACGTCGTCTACGACCGTGTCAACCACGGCGCGACGATGCGCATGATGCCCGATCCCCTCGACGTGGCCTACGCCGCGTTGGCCAACGACCAAGCGGCGAGCCTGCTCGAGGGCGAGCTGCGGACCTACGATTACCAAGGAGACCTCGGCGCCATGCGGCTCTTGGTCGACGCGCACGGGCAAGATTTCTGGCAGGCGAACCTCTACAACCTCTGGCTCGGTTCGTTGCGCGCCCTGTCCCCGGACGCGGCAAGCGTCGCGGACCCAGCTGCGGCGGGTCTCCCGGAGATCGCCGGCAGCGAGCAGTGGGGGCGACGGCTGCTCAACGCGCAGCTGGCCTCCTGGGCCGAGCTTCGCCATGACACGATTCTTTATGCGAAGCAGTCTTACTCGTCAGGGACGAGCTGTGAGTTCCCAGATGCGTACGTCGAGCCTTACCCTGAGTTTTTCGCGGCTCTGGTCGACTACTCGTTGCATGGACGGGAAATCGTCGCGGGGTTGGATATGAGCAGCGCGCAGCCCTACCTAGCCGAGCAGATCGACGCCTACTTCGTAACGCTCTACGAGGTCTCGTCGATGTTGCAGGAGATGGCGCAGTACGAGCGTGATGGCACCCCGTTTACCGACACGCACATGGCCTTCATCAACGAGACCGTACGTCTGCAGCCTGGCTGCGGCTCACCGGTTGGCGCCGAGGGTTGGTATGCACGGCTGTTCTTCTCGCCGTGGACCAGTGTCGAGTTCGAACCGACCATCGCCGACGTGCACACACAGCCGACGGACGAAGGCGGCAACATGGTGGGCAACGTGCTGCATGTGGGCACCGGAATGTCGCGCCTGATGGTCGTGACCGCGAACACCTGCAACGGGCCCAGGGCCTATGTGGGCTTGGCCTCGTCCTACTTCGAGACCATCACGTCGAACTTCGATCGTCTAGACGACATCCGTTGGACGGAGCAGCTCTATCAGTCCACGCCGGACGACGTCGAGTGGATGCAAGACCTGGTCGTGCGCTGAGAGCCGATCCCGCGTAGGGACTTGTGTCCACCAATGAAGAGACCCGGGAGAGGCGATGCTCCCGGGTCTCTTTTTGTTTGCCGTGGGCGCAGCGCTGCGCCCTTTCCGAGAATCAGAGCTTGTTTTTCTTGATGTAGTCGATGGTCCAAGCGGTGCTCTTTTTGAAGCTGTCCTCGGTCTGACCGATGATGAACTTCTCGATCTTGCCACCGACCAACGGGATGCCGACACTGAAGGTGCCTTCAACGACGCGGGTGCATTGGTGGTCGCCGCTGTCTTTGATGGTCAGCGTGCCTTGGATATCGATCTTGCCGATGGGGAAGGACGGGTCGATGGTCCAGTGGTTACCGAGCTTCGATTTGTCCCACTCGCGGACCTCTTCGTACTCGTTGCGGTTGCCGACGATCTTCTTCATGAAGCCAGGCAGGGCCGTGTCCGGACGAAGGCGGACTCGAAGCTTGGCACCTTGCTCGGTCTCTTTGTACTCGAGGGTCTCTTTGCCGATGTTGACGGCCGCCATCAGCTCGTTGTCGAACTTCTCGCTGGCGAGCAGCTCGTAGAGAGTCTGGGCAGAGCAAGGGTAGCGATCTTCGATGTACATCTTGTTGGCCATGGATTCCTCAGCGCTTGAATCGAGTTTGGTCTGTTTGCTGCCGCCTGTTCGGAGGCGAGTGGTCGCCCATTCGTGTGGCGTCCAAATTCCTTAGCAGAAATGGGGGTCCTGAGACCAGTGGCGGCGTAGGAAGCCTGCCCCATGAATTAGGCTAAATTCACGGTGTCGTAGGGGCAAGCCTCGTGCCTGCCCCAAGCCCCAGGGCCACGCGACGTCGTGTAGACACGCAAGAGCTTCGAAATCGTGTACGCGACGTCGTGCAGACCCACCATGGGCCGCAAAATCGTGTACGCGACGTCGTGTAGACACGCAAAAGCCTCAAAATCGTGTGCGCGACGTCGTGCAGACCCACCATGGGCCTCAAAATCGTGTACGCGACGTCGCGTGGACCCACCATGGGCCGCAAAGCCTGGCACGAGCTCGCGTAGACCCGCCACGGGTTCCAACACGCCCGGCGGCTGCCTCTTCGAGGGTGACCAGCGCGCTCATGGCGGTCGCCGATCCAGGGCGGCCGCCGGCCGCCCCTACGCGTCACGATGTCTTGAAACCGACCCGCGGCCTTCCAGTGACCGAGCCGATGGGACAGGACGCAGCGAACGGTCCGGTGCGGTGGGACCCGCACCTGTGCTCACCTCGAGGGCGGTGACGCCGCTCAGATTCTTGACGCCCCCCCGACCTTGCTCGCCGTCCGGTAGAGTTGATAGCTGAGCCCGTTCGCGCCGCTGGCCTTCCTCCGGTCGTAGGTGCCAGACCGGAGGCTCGCCAAGGTTGGGGGTGGTCATCGGCGGCGGTGTGAGCATGTTCATGGGGAAGAAACGAAACGCGCTGCGCCTTGAGTGAAGATAGGGTGCGTTGCGAGCTTCTGGAGGGGCGTCCCTCTTGGCGGTGCGAACGAGACTTGGAATTGGCGATAGAGTCTAAATGAACATGAACGGCATATATCTCTTCACGTTGGGGCGAATCCCGGTCTTCATCTCTCTTTGGTACGTCCTGCTCGTCGGCTATTTCTCCTACTCGATGGGGATGGCAAACGGGTTGCTGTGGGCCGCGGCCATCACGGTGAGTGTGCTGGTGCACGAGTTTGGGCACGGGCTGGTGGCGCGCCACTACGACCTGAACCCAACGATTCTGTTGCACGGCTGGGGCGGCTTGTGCGCCCATCGTCCGGCGCAGCGCGATCGCCATTCCGCCCTGATCCTCGCCGCCGGACCCGGCGCGGGCTTGGTCTTGGGGGCTCTCACCTACGTCGTGGCCCTGGTGGTCGAGGCCGCCCAGCCCGGATGGCTCGGAGCCCGACCGATGGCGGGCACCTTCGTGCAGTACATGCTCTGGGTGAATCTGTTCTGGAGCTTCGTCAATCTGATCCCCATGTGGCCATTGGATGGTGGGCAGCTCTTCGGCCTCGGAGTGAAGCAGAAACTCAATGTGCTGCTCGCCCATCGCGTCACCCACGGGCTCGGCGCGGCGATCGGCGTTGCAGCGGCGCTTTACGGTTTGTTCGTGATGAACTCGTTCTTCATTGGGATCATCAGCGCGTTCCTTGCTTGGGGGAACGTCAAGCGCCTGCAAGAGGGGCCGCAGAACACGGTCGCCGTGCTTCGGGCGCGCACCAACAAGCACGCCAGCGAGCTTTATGGTCGGGCCTTGCGCTCCATGGAAGACCACGACTGGGCTGAGGCGGCGCGGCTCGGGCATCAGATGCGCGGTGAGCAGCTCAGCGACCAGCAGCTCGCCCAAGCGTGGGAGTTGTTGTCGGTGGCGACGACGAACATGGCCGAATATGAAGAAGCGCTGACCTACCTGCAGCGAGCTCCCGACACTGAGCCGGTGCGTGCGGCGCGAACGCGGTGTCTGGAGCAGCTCGGCCGGCCAGAGGATTCGAATCTGCATTGAAAAGGGGAAACCTGTGAAACTGAGCGAGTTGGATGAGCTCCTGAGTGAGACCCTCGAAGACGACCAACTGAGCCGAGGGGAGCGCAAGGCGCTGCGTGCCGTGCTCGCCGACGATCAGCCCAACGTCGAGGAGCTCCGCCGCTACCGCAAACAGGCGTTCTCGAGGGCTCGGGAGCTAATGAAGGACAGTCACTCGAGGCTGGTGATGGATTGGCTCGAGGAGGTAGTGACCCTGTTCGACCCGAACCAAGAGCAGGGCGCGAAATCGGAGGTCCTGTTCAGTCCGGGCTCCAGATGCCGCAACCGCATCATCGGTCTGCTCGTGTCTGCTCGGACGAGTGTCGAGATTTGCGTCTATACGATCACGGACGACTTCATCTCTGACGAGATCGAAGCCGCACACCGTAGGGGAGTGACGGTTCGTATCCTCACGGACATCTCCAAGGCTCAGGATCCGGGCAGCGACGTGGACCGGCTCGAACGGCTGGGGATCGAGGTCGTCAGGGACACCCCCGACAAGTACATGCACAACAAGTTTGCCATCTTCGACAAGGCGATCGCCCTCACGGGGAGCTACAACTGGACTCGGAGCGCCGCTGAGGACAACGAGGAGAACCTGGTGGTGACGGACGATCGGCGTCTCGTGCAGGGTTTCGTCGACGAGTTCGAGCAGCTCTGGGAGCAATACTCTCGATAGCCGCACCGCTCAGAAGTCGTGTCGCCACTCCATCCCGAAGTTCCAGATGGTCCCAGCGGCTTTCCAATTGCCGACGGCCTCGTGATCTCTGGACGGGATTTTCGAGGCGTTGCGTTGCTCGAGGATGGAAAGCTGCAGGAAGAAGTCGAAGCTGACAGGGTTCTCGTGGATCTCGAGTGGGTCCTTCCAGGTCAGCGAGCTGCCGACGGAGAGGACGTGCGCAGCGGCGTCGATGTAGTTCGTGTACCCAACTTGCTCGGGGATGGGGGAGGCGCGGTAGTGATAGCCGCCCTGGACAGCGAGGAAGTCGTTGTGCCTGTATTCGACGCCTAACCTAGGCACGACGATGTCCTGGGCGCCGAGGTCGAACTCGACGGTCTCGAAATCCAGGAAAGGTTCTGGTGCTCCGGGTTGCAGGCCGGCGTCGTCGAGGGTCGCGGCGATGTGAAGGGCGGGCGAGGGGGCCTTGCTCCAGCGCATCCAGGTGAGATCGAACGCAACGAGCAGCGAGACCGAGTCGAACAAGTAGGAGAGCCCGAAGTTCAGCTGTTCAGGGGTGTAGAGACCGCGTCCATCGCCCTGGATGGCGAGGAGCCCGAGCTCTTCGATGGTGAAGTCGACGGGGAGATCGAAGTCCAAGCTGTAGTCGCCGCGATAGGTAAATCCGAGCTTTCCGTGTTCGATCGGCGTGAACAGGACGCCGACCACCGCCGCCAACTCCCCAAAAAGCTCTCCCTTCATGTTGCGCCCCGTGACCCTGCGGTCCCCGACGGCGATGTCGATGTTGAACTCTCCTTCGAAGTTGGCGAGGACCTGCGCTCCTACGCCGATAGAGAGCCACTCGAAGACCTCGACAGCCACTGCACCACTGATGACCATGGCGTCGGGTAGGCTCTGGTAGAGGTAGAACTGTGGTGTGGCCGGATCGATGGCCTCGTAACGAGTGGCCTGTAGAAGGGGCAGGAAGATCGCGAACCCTAGAGCGACGCGATCTTCGATCTTTCCGCCGAGCGGGAAGACGACGCCCAAGGTGAAACCTAGGTTTGTCGGGGGCAAAATGACGTCTCTCGAGCTGCCTTGGGTCTGCTCGACGGCGAGCCTTGGAGCGACCAGTTGCGTCGTCACGCCGAGGTGGGTCTTCTTGCGAGAGGTCAGGGCCGCCGGGTTGTAGAACACGCTGGCGTGATCGACCGCCGCCGCCCCCTGAGCGCCGCCCATCGCTGTCGCGCGTGCGGTCATGCCGAAGACGTCGAAGACGCTGGCCTGGGCGGGGGCGGCAAGGAGCAAGACCAGCAACGTGAAAAGAGGGAGCCAAGGCGCGCGCTTGGCCTCCGGAGTCGCGTGGAGTCGTTTGGCCGACGAAGAGGGTCTCATTGGCGGACTACTTGAGCCGTCCGCTCTCTGAAAACACCTTCAACAGGGCGACTCCGATGTTGTCTCCCCCACCGCCACGGTTGGCCAGCAGGATCAGCTCCAGGCAAGAGAGCCCGGGATGCGTCTCTCCGAGCACGATGCGGCGGATGTTGCCTTCGCTCTCCTCGTAGGTCGAACCTGCGTAGTCGAAGAGTCCGTCGGTGCAGAGCAAAATGTTGTCGCCCGGCACCAACGGCAGCTGGAACATGTCGACTGGGGGCTCATGGGCGAAGAGGTAGCCATCTTCGTCGATGTCGAAGGTGCCGAGGCACCTCGCGAGGGCGTCTCCGTGGGGCAAATGCAGCACGTCTTCAATGGGAACACCCTCGACCAGGCTCAGAGTGAAGAGGTTGTGGTCGCGAGTGAGGCACTCCATCAAGTCGCGTCGAATGAGGTAGGCGCGGCTGTCTCCCAGTGAGCCCAGGGTCATCACGCCGTCTTTGACGTAAGCGACCAGCGCGGTCGACCCCATGACTTCGGATGGGGGAGCATCCAGCGGCCCAAAGCGCTCGTTGACGAAGTCGACGATGTCGACATTTGCCCTCTCGATGATGACCTTGATGAGCTCTTTGGGGGTGTAGGCCGAGTCGTCCTCGACTACGGTGTTCCACATCTCTTCAGCGCGACTGACCAAGAAACCACTGGCCAGGTCGCCAGAGCCAAAGGTCGCGGTGGACACTCCATCAGCGACCGCGATCAAGAATCGCGTGTTCTTGTCTGCCCGACCGATGAACGTGTTGTCCTGGTTCACCGGGGAACGCAGCTTCTTCGAGTACCCGATGTGTCGCTCCGCTTCGACGGAGAGGACCAAGGGAGCGTTGTAACTCGCGCGGCGTTGCATGAGCAGCAGTCCGGACTCGAGCGCTGCAAAGAACGCGGAGGCCGTGGGAAATCGCCTTTGGGGGACGGGGTCGGTGGCTCGTAAGATCGCTTCCGACCACCCCGGAGGGAAGGACGGGTGGAAGTCGCGGGGCGACAACGCCGGGGCGAACGCGGTCTCTGGCGATACGGGGGGAACAATCCCTGCGACGAGATAGTAGACGATGGCGCCGAGGCTGTAGATGTCGGCTGGGATGTCGATGTGCTGCTTGCTGCGTCCGAAGACTTCGGGGGCGGAGAAGCCCACAGTGGCACGGAACCGAGTTCGCGCAACAGGGATCGACTCAAGGCCATCAACCCCAGTGAACCCCACTGTCCCGCGGGAGATCCAGATGGTGCGCGGGTTGAGGTGCAGGTGAACCCTTTGCTTTTCGTGAAACTCTTGCACTGACCCGAAGACAGGACGAAGGACGTTGATGATCGCCGAGGGCGTGGCGCCATCGCGACCGACCATGCGGCGCCACTCCTCTAGAGAGCGTCCCTGGGGCGCTTCGAAGAGTGTGACCACCCGCCCCGCGTGAAGTTTGCGTGAGATTGGGTTGAAGATGAACTTGTTGGAAAAGTCGTCCGGTGGGTCGAACTCGGCGGCGCTCTCGACGCTCTCGCTCGGTCCGATCTTTCGCTCCTCGAGGACGTAGGGCGTGTCAGTATCGGAATCGACAGCGTCCCAAAGTCGGCGGTGAGTGTAGGCCTCCCGCACTCCGATGATGCGAATCGCAGGGAGGAACCCATCGAGATTGAAGTCGCCAGCCGCGAGGGGCTTGATGGTCAGCGTGGAGCCATCGGCCTCCTGAGCGTTGACATCGTCCTCATCCGACAAGCTGTGGGTGCCGTTGAGCGACTCCTCTTCTACCGACTCGCCAGAATCGACAGCCGCGTCTTTCAGTGGGGAGCCTTTGGCCATGACCACCGGCTGCTTGGTCAGCGGCTCTTTGGTCAACGGCTCTTTGGTCAACGGCTCTTTGGTCAGCGGCTCCTTGGCCATCGGCTCCTTGGCCAGCGGCTCCTTGGCCAGCGGCTCCTTGGCCAGCGGCTCCTTGGCCAGCGGCTCCTTGGCCAGCGGCTCCTTGGCCAGCGGCTCCTTGGCCAGCGACTGCTTGGCCAGCGGCGCCTTGGCCAGCGGCTCCTTGGTCAGCGGCTCCTTGGTCAGCGGCTCTTTGGAGAGCGTCTCTCCGTTGGGAGACTCTGCTGGGCCGCCGGCTCCCTGCAGGAGGGATTCACTGAGTTCCTCTTTTGCCAAGTCACCCTCAAGACCCGCTGGCGAGTCGGATCCCGTTTCCTCTGGGACGAGCTCTTTCGAGAGGGCCTTTTTTGCGAATGCGTCTTTGGAAAGCGCGCCTTTCAGGAGGGCATCTTTCAGAGTTTCTCTTGGGGCGATCTCGTTCGTCGAGGGGCTCTTCGAGAGAGCTCCTTTCGAGAAAGCGCCCCTCAAAAGGGATTCCTTCAGAGGAAGGTCCTTTGCTGGCGAGCCAATAGGTTTCTCTGGTGAAGGCGTCAGCTCCTTTCCCTCGGGAGCAAGACCTTTGGGCGACCCCTCGGGAGCAAGACCTTTGGGCCGCCCCTCGGGAGCAAGACCTTTGGGCGCCGCTCTACCGATCATTTCGAAGGGATTCGCGGTTGACGCCTCCGCATCCTCCTCGACCCCCAGAGCCTCACCGCTGAGCACGGCATCCTCGTCGAGGTCATCTGACAACAACACCTCGCCGGGATCGGGCATGGCGTTTGCGGCGTTTTCGGTCTCTTCGATGATCGAGTCGTAGCTCGGGAACAGCTCGGCGGCGTCGAGCTCAACCACCTCGATGTCATCTGGATCCGAGAACTCGGACTCAGCTGCGGCTTGGAGCAGGGCGGCGGGGATCTGTATGGGAAGGTCGAGCCGCGTCGGCCCGGAGCCCATCCACTCTGGCTCCTCGGGTCGGGAAGCAGGGCCTTCATCGGCGTCGCCAAACGGAACCACCTCACCGACGTCCAGCCAAGAATGCCTTTCGCGTGTCTTCGTCCTGACGGTGAGTTTGCCACCACAATGGTCACACCACTCGGGGTCTAAGGAGTTCTCCCCGCAGGATGGACAGTGCACAGCATCGTTTGAAATTTCGCCCATGAATACTCATTCCAGCACTCGTGCTCTGCGCCGGTTCGTCGGCACCGTAGCACGAATTGCTGCCTTCCCTCACGAATGACACCAACTGCGCGAATCTTTCCAGTCACCGACCGAAACGGCTCTTTCCAGTCACCGACCGAAACGGCCGCCGAAGCCCAAGGATGCACCGATGGCATTTGAGAGCTCGTGCAGCAGTCCCCTCCAAACGCGGGGGCACCAAAACAGCGAGCAACCGCACTCGTGACAGCACCCTTGAACGCAACATCACTGGCAGAACTACATGAGAACAGGCGCGGTCGTCAACGAATTGACGCGGGTTGTCATCGCCAATCATCCCCGGAAGGCGGCCAACCGTGCGGAAATGCATACTCCATTGCCAAGGAACCACCAAAAGAATTTGATGACCGTTCGCCGCGTCAATTGCGAGCCGACGTGCCTGCGCTTCGCGAGTCATCGAGTGGAGTGGGCGCCGAGCGCGAGAAAGAGCAGCAATTGTTCGCTCCGCCGGTGAGCGCCCAAGCTCTCTGTGGTCTCAGTCCTGGTACCAAGTTGTAACGTCGAGCGAAGCGCCGTCGGTAGACACTCGGACCGTGCCGGCCAGGTCGGTGCGGATTTCAGACGCTCCTACCGAATGCACCCTTTTCATCGTCTCCCAATGCGGGAACTTGAACTTATTGCCTGCGCCCATCGAGTACACCACCCAACTTGGTGACACTGCGGCCAAGAACGAAGACGAGCTCGCCGTCCGCGAGCCGTGATGACCTGCCGACATGATTTGAGCGGAGAGGTCCACGCCTCGACGCAACATCTCCGACTCAGCCTCCTGCTCGGCGTCACCAGTGAGCAAAACTTTTGAGTTTCCATAGGTGAGCTTGAGGACCACGCTTCGATTGTTGCGGCTCATTTGTGCCATACCCCTGGCAGGCCACAGCACATCGAGATGAACCCCCCCCACGTCGAGCTCGTCGGAGTCATCCACCACCTTCAACGTCGCCCAGACCTTGGCCGTCGCAAACAGGAACTTCAAGTAGAGTGGAGACGTGAGCACATCACCGTTGGTCCACACTTCCCTCGGTCGCTTCGCTTCGATCACGGAGATGAGTCCTGCCAAGTGGTCGGCGTCGGGGTGCGTGAGGACCACTCTGTCGACACGGTCATGGCCCAACCAATCCAAGTATGGGTTGATCAGCCGTTCCCCCGGGTCGAACGCGCCACCAGTCTCACCACCGCCGTCCACCAACAACGTCTCGCCGTTCGGAAACTCGACCAGCGTCGAGCTGCCCTGGCCTACGGAGATGAACGAGACGACAAGTCTCTGCTCAGCCAGCGTCGGGACGAGAACATGCCAAGAGCACAGAGCCATCGCCGCGATCGCGAAGACCCACTTCGCTCCTCTCAGGTGAATGAACAACAGGGAGAGACAAAGCACCGCATAGACCGCAACGATCTCTGTGGGTTGGTGCCCAGTCTCGACGGACACAAGGGGCGCCATCTGGTCGTAGACCGAGACCGTTCGAACCAACACCTCCTCTACTTGCCCCGCCATCCAGGCCAACCCAACGGCAAGGCTTGGAACCAGCGTCGAAAACACTGTGGCCACCAGGCTAAGCGGCAACAACACCAGGCTGATGACAGGAACGACCCAGAGGTTTGCGATCGAGCCCACCAGCGGCACCTGGCGAAAATGAAGGATCACCAGTGGTGTAGTCGCGATGCTTGCGCCCAAAGTCGCGATGAGGCCGGACATCAACCAACCAACGAGCTTGGAGAGACGACCTCCCAAAGCCAACCGTTCGAGAAGGCCCGCTCCCCAATGGCGAGTCGCCAACAGCCCGACCACGGCGGCAAAGGACAGTTGAAACCCAGGACTAAGAACCTCCCCTGGATGCCAAAGAGCGAGGATGATGGCGGCAATGGAGAGACTGATGGTGGCGCTGCCTTCTCTTCGAAGGGCTTTCCCGAGCAGGAGCACCGCTGCCATCACGAACGCGCGCTTCGCGGAGACTGGTGCACCCACGTAGATCACGTATAGGACCAAGAGGGGAAGGGTGAGTAGAACGGCGAGGGGCTCCCCCCCAATGCTCTTCAGTAGACGAGGAGAGAGCGAGGCGACGCGTTTCGCAATGAAGAAGACGAGCCACGCGACGAAGCCAAAGTGAAGCCCGCTTACGGCGGTGACATGCGCAAGTCCACAGCGAGCAAAGAGCGACCGCACCTGTGGATCCAGGCGGCCGGCCTGTCCCAGAGCGATTGCTGGGAGGATCTTCTTCGTGGAGTAGTGCTCGAGGAGGCGAAACGCGCCGCGCCGATGCGCCTCGAGGATCGCCGCCCAACCGTCGTTTGCGCCAGTATCGAGCCTCACGACTGGGCCAAAGATCGACACAATCGCGTCAACCCCCCAGCGATTCATGAGGGGCGACTCTCGATATCCTCCGGGGACCAGCTCTGGGCGTGGACCGCGAATGGTGACCTTCGCCGCGATGCGGTCTCCCGGTCGCAGAGCAAGGTCAGGTGGGACCTTCAGAAGGACTTGGTGGTCGGTTGGACGGAGGGCCTCGAAGGTCGTCGACACCCGTTCGAGACGAGCGAGCATCGTCGCTGATTGGCTCCCCAGTTGAGCTCCGCTCTCCACCGTGAGGATTGCCACCCCGTGTCCTGACGGCAGAAGCTCAGAGGGCTGCCCTGCGTAGTCCAACGTGACGGACCACACCCCAATGGTGAAGGAGAACAATAGAATCAACGCTCGGCCCGTCGCACGGGCGAGCGCCCCTCGATGCTTTGAGAGCATGGCAAAGCCCAGGGATAGGAGCAGGCAACCGAGCGATGAGGTCAGAAGCGCCAAGTGGTGCGCATCGAGTGTTGTGTTGTAGGCAGCAACGACTCCCACCAGGAGCGTGATGGCGACCGCCGGCAGCACCGAGTGTGCCGTGGGTCGCAGCGGTGCTAATCCTTCGAAGACGATTGGGTCTACGAGCTCTCGCATGCCATCCTCCGAAAATCGGTCGTGCTATGCGGCAGCGATGGGCCGCGGCTCGTGAACTGCGATTTGGAGGGCGCAAAGCTGTGCGCAATCGGTTTCTACCTCGCCGCTGCCCGCTAGTGCCCGGCATTTGCCGTCGCATCAATGCCCCTTTGCCAAGAGCCAGCAACTGCAACTGGACTCCCCTTCTCCCGTTTCGGGACCGGTTCGGGGGAGGGGGTTTCGCGCAGAGGCGCCGAGCCGCTGAGGGCGAGGAGGCGTGGGGGTTGATACTGGACTTTGGTCTTGGGGGCTTGGCAAGCTCTCGGGCGGGGGTTTCGCGCAGAGGCGCCGAGCCGCGGAGGGCGAGGAGGCGTGGGGAGGACTGCTGCGCTGAAGCGAGAAAGACCACCGGGGCTTGCCTGGCGGTCTTTCTCGCGTTTGGAGTCACCGACTAGCTCGGTTAGTTAGTGCCCGTCCGGGAAACCCCCATCTGCGGCGTCGCCTTCCTCCCTCGCTCCTCGGCGTACTGGTGCGTGGCCTGCGTCGCTCGGTCGTCGGCTCCTTGCACCTGGGGCATTCCCGAACGGGCACCCAAAAGATGTCCTTTGGGAAGGATTGCATGTTTCGCTGAGATCGGCGGAAAATGCGACCGAACTCTGAATTTCAAGATGGACACTAGTTAGGCGCGACCTCTGTCTTGCCGCCCCCCTTACCCGTCTTCTCGGCCGTTCTCTCAGTGTGGTCCAATGGGGCTGCGTTGGGGTCGATCGGCGGCAGATCAAAGGCCGCGCGGAGCTTGTTGCCAATCTCGAAGACGATGGTGGGATGCTCATCGAGGAAGACCTTGGCGTTCTCGCGCCCCTGACCCAGCCTCTCGCCACTGTACGAGTACCAAGAGCCAGACTTCTCGATGATGTCCTTCTCGGTCCCGAGGTCGAGGAGATTTCCGATGTAGCTGACGCCCTCTCCGTACATGATGTCGACCTCGACCTCACGGAAAGGCGGCGCCATCTTGTTCTTCACGACCTTGATGCGAGTGCGCTGCCCAGTGGGGTCGGTCCCGTCCTTGATGGTTCCGATTTTGCGGACATCGAGTCGAATCGACGAGTAGAACTTCAGGGCGTTGCCTCCCGTCGTGGTCTCTGGGTTGCCGAACATCACCCCGACTTTCAGGCGGAGTTGGTTGATGAACACAATCGACGTGCGGCTCTTCGATGCTGTCGCTGTGAGCTTCCGCAGGGCCTGGCTCATGAGCCGAGCCTGGAGACCGACGTGGTGGTCCCCCATCTCACCCTCGAGCTCCGCTCGAGGAACTAGGGCCGCAACCGAGTCGACGACGATGATGTCCACCGCATTGGAGCGGACCAACATGTCGACGATCTCGAGCGCCTGCTCGCCAAAGTCCGGCTGGCTGACCAACAACTCGTCGGTCTTTACCCCGAGCCGCTGAGCATACCGAATATCCAAAGCGTGCTCTGCGTCGATGAACGCCGCCACGCCACCAGCCTTCTGTGCTTCGGCTACTGCATGCAGAGCCACTGTCGTCTTTCCGCTCGCCTCCGGTCCAAAGATCTCGATGATTCGGCCTCGGGGGAAACCGCCGATACCGAGCGCGATATCCAACCCGATGGTGCCACTCGAGATGGTCGGGATCGAAACAATCTCACCCGCCCCCAAGCGCATGATCGAGCCCTTACCAAACTGCTTCTCAATCGCACCGATCGTCAGTTCGATCGCGCGGTCCCTGCTCGTGTCTTTGGCCATGTCCTCTCCTTTGGGATTGCGTCAGAAAACCTCTGATGTGAGTAAACGCAGACTACTATACGCATTTTCAGGTGTCAACCGTATTCGCACACCATCACTGAACTTCCGGCAGCGAATTTTGCCCCGCCCAATGGTCGGTTCACGAACGCTCGGGGTTCGCGCGCAACTCGAAACACAGCTGGCTCGAAGCGAACCCCCTCGCGTCCTTACTCGCGAGCTTTCGAAATGCTCCTGGCGTTCGGACAAAGGTCCGCCTACAGGGTCGCACCGGTGTACGAACTGTGAATTGCTTCGGCTTACGTCGCTCAGTCCCCTGCCCGCTCCAAGGTCACGCCAGCCAAGGTGTGGCGGCCCAACACCTCGTAGCGAACGCCACGCGGACCGAGCAAACTCTCGAACAACACCACGTCACGAACCATGGTCGTTCCCAACGGCAGCTCCGAAAGGGCCGCCACGACATCGGTCATCTCTATGCGGACCTGCGGTGTCTTCACTCGACCCAGCGTAATGTGGGGAACGAAATCCTTGGCTTCGCGTGCGATTCCGAGCTCCGAGAACGCTTCGTCCAACCCCTTCGCCAGGGAGACGAGCTCGTCGACCCCCTCCGTGATGGGGGAGTACAGGATTCGGGGACGATTGCCCTCTGGGAAAGCCCCCACCCCAGACGTCTTGAACGAAAACGGCTCGACCTTCCCTGCAGTCGTGGCGACCGCCCCCTGTAGGCGCTCCACCAGAGAGGCCTCGACCTCGCCGACGAACTTCAGCGTGACGTGGAGGTTTTGCGGCCTCACCCAGGTGACTTTCCCTAGTCGTTGGCGGATGAGCCCTTGCAGGTCTTCCTGCACGAGAACGAGCTTCTCGCATACTCGCAAGTCGATCTCGATCCCCGCAAATACCCTCTTCGTCCCCGTCATCTCCAACCCTCCTGCATGACCGCTCCTACAACCATCAAGCAAGGGCTCGTTTACCCTAACCCCACTCACATTGCGACTGCGCTGATGATCTCCAACCAAGGGCCACCTGTATCATCCCCTGCGGTCACCCAGTTATCGGCAGCCCGCGCAAATTTGGTGCAAGAAAATGCACCAGAAAGTCTCAACATCAGCTGGCTGCCATCGCAAGTCCGCATGGTTGGCCGCTGTGCGAGAGCACTTTTGTCTGCAGATTGTGGTCAAAAAGGTCTTGCCGACCTCACACTAAATCAATACACTGAACGCAAGATCAGTAACCGGGCAACTTAAGGAGAACCACGATGAACTGCCCAGTGTGCGGAGGTCTTATGCATCCCGTTCGAAACCTCGATGTCTGCCTTCGCTGCGGCTGGAGGGGAAACAGCTGCTGTGAGGGCCAAGCGGCCTGTCCCACACCCCCAGAGGCCGAGAAGCGCGCCGGTCAGGGCAAGACCAAGGACAAGGAGGGGCAGAAGCCCTGAGCGACCGCCGAGTCGCGCGCCAGGAGCACAGGCTGAGCCCGTGCCACCTGGCTGACCGCAGGCGCAGGTGCACCGCCTGACATACAGAGTGGACAAGCGCCTTGATGCGATAAATACTTCCGACGCTCAGAGCGCCGGTGGATTGATCTCCACGGTGAACACGCAGAGAGGAATCCATCGATGTGCAATGAAGCCGGTCCGAAGCAGCAAATAATCGTCAACGTCGACCACGACCACGAGGATCTCAAAGAGCTCTTGAGCGACCTCGCCGCCCTCATCAAGGGGGGGGACGACGGTCTCGATCACGAGAGCGTCTTTGGAGAGGCGCGACAGTTGCTCAAATACTTCGGCAACGACATGCAGGCGCACTTCGAGAGGGAGGAGAGGGACCTCTTTCCCGTCCTTTCCAAAGAGCTCACGGGGCGCAGACGGGAGATCCACGAGCTCTCCAAAGCACACCTGCTCTTCACCGAGCTCGTCGGCAAAATCAACACCACGTTGGAGGACATGGCCGCGTCGCTGCGGACCTGCCAGGACGTGCTCAAGAGGCTGGACGAAGCCTTCAGCCGTCACAGCGAAGTCGAAAAGGACCTCGCAGAGACGCTGAACGAAACCGTCGTCGATCCGCAGAAACGAGAAGCCCTGAGAGAGCGGCTCAAATCCGTCTAGCGTCGCACAATCACGGCGCTGCGAGTGGGATTTCCTTCGTTTGCTGACCGTGCTGGGCGTCTCTCTGGAAGAGCCTCAAGAAATACAGCCCGCCGCTCGTGGCACCGACTTGAGAAGACACCAACGTCACGGAGAGATCGGGGGCGCTGGTGTCGATCGGCCAGCGGTGGACCAGCTCTGCGCTCCCCTCGACTAAAAACGGCGAGACGCCACCGTTCTTGATGAACTCGACCTCGAGCGACAGGTTCTGCTGCAGGGGCTTGCCGTCGGCGCGCCTGACGTGGAAAACCACTGGGTAGGTGGAGACCCCGTCGCTGACGAGGGGAATCACGTCGCCGTTGGCGTCGGTCGGGTATTCGGCGTCGACTTCGATTGCGTAGGCCTCGACGGCCTTCTCTCCGAGGGGATTTGGGTTCGTTCCGAGGAAGTAGGGGGTGAGGAGAAGCTCCGCGGTGGAGCCAGACATGTCTCCGGCCAGAACGAAGGTGAAGATGGTGGTCAGGCCATTTTCGTCGGTGACGCTCTGGCTCGGCTCGGCCCTCGAACCTGGATACGGGAAGGTGAAGACGACGGTCTGCCCAACAATGGGAGCCCGCTTGATGTCCTCTGCGCTGAGCCGCATCGACGGCAGGGTGATCGACGCGACGCCACGCAGATAGGCGATCTCCCGCAAATCGGCGTCGAGGTTGATGAGCGCGAAGATGACTGGATCTGTGAAGACCTCGAAGACGTCTTCCTCAATCTCCGGAGCGACCTCCACCTCGAGCACGTCCTCGACAACCTCTTCGAGGTCCGACGTCTCGTCATCCCCTTGATCCTGGGAGACGGTGTCCACGCTGGTGTCCGCTTTCTTGGAGCCATCATCGCACGCGACGAACGTCAGGCAGGAGAGAGCGCAAATCAGCACGAGCAAAAGGCGTAACCGGACCATCTCGTCTCCGTGTTCACTTGGGCCTGAGAGACGGCCCCCATCAGCCTGCCGTCTTCTTGGCGTCTCCACTTGGTTCATCACAGGAATCACCGCGAGGAGCTCCGTGCAGGCCACAAAACCTGCATCGTGCCTCTACTGTCAGGTCTCCCTCGGCGAATCAGAAGGGAATGTCGTCGTCGGTGAAGCCGTCGTCAAAACCTCCGCCGCCGCCCTGACCGCCGCCGCCCTGGCCCCCGCCGCCCTGACCGCCGCCGCCCTGACCGCCGCCGCCCTGACCGCCGCCGCCCTGACCGCCGCCGCCCTGACCGCCGCCGCCCT
>Ga0210044_10004678_pt1 | contig 18960 bp, 18 predicted proteins | sample CryGey13umfilter_2_FD_183959 | JGI IMG/M metagenome (GOLD analysis project Ga0210044, IMG submission 183959) | Groundwater microbial communities from aquifer in Utah, USA - Crystal Geyser 4/9/14 3 um filter (SPAdes) (version 2) | ecosystem: Environmental > Aquatic > Deep subsurface >... | reverse complement strand
AAAGGATAACAGCCATGCTGTGCATGTAATAAAACCATGTACGAGTCTGGGCTATATATTCCGCGACAAAATCTCCGGGAAAACGAGATTCGAAAGATTCCTTGTTCAGAAAAGGATAATGGTATTCGGCAAAAGGCATCGAGGCTGATTCAACCCATCCGTCGATCACTTCCGGAATCCTTTTAAGTGACTTGCCGTCTTCAGAAATCAGTTCTATTTCATCTATATAAGGACGGTGCAAGTCCAATTCAAAATTATCATTGTGAGGCAGAATGGGAGCGTCAAGAGTAAAAAACTCCCCGTTTTTTATATATATATGAAGCTCTTCGGAGGAAGCTCCATCCAAACGCTTACTAGCGGCCACCAGAAGCCATGTGCAGATCTTATGAGTAATAATAAGAATGTTTTTGCCCCAATAGGTCTTTTCCAAATCTTCCAGAGCTTCTCCCAATCGGTGTTTGGCCGAGAGAAAATTTTCTCCGTTCGGAACATTTTCAACAAACATATCGTGCGCATTAAAATAATCCCTGAGTTCATCCTCGCTTCGGCCATCAAATTCACCCGCATCAAATTCCCTTAATCGTTCGTCAAATTTTATTGAACCGGAGTCCAATTTGAAGACTTCCGCCGTGAGTTCTGCAGTCTCGCGAACGCGAGCAATCGGCGAGGCGACGATAATATCTATTTTCTCCGGCAAAAGTTTTTTGGCGGCGGATCGCGCCTGCTCTTTGCCGTGAGAAGTGAGATGATGACTCATGCTCTGATTGACGCTTACCACTCTTTTAATGTTGTTTTCCGCTTCGCCATGTCGCATGACAAAATATTTATTGCCACTTTTCTTAATGTGTTTTTTGAGCTCGTCAAGAGAACCCATGAGATATACTTTTCCATTTTCATCCTTCCAAATAGGCAAGGGAGACGCCCAGTAACGATTGCGCGAGATGGTCCAGTCCGGCGCATTTTCCACGATATTGAGAAAACGGCCGTGCTTAAGATGTTCTGGAATCCAGTTAATCTTTTCATTCAATTCGATCATCCGGTTCTTTACTTTCTGAATATTGATAAACCAAGAAGAAATGGCGTTATATAAAAGTGCCGTGTCACAACGATGACAATGAGGATACGGATGAGTGTAGACCTGCTTTTCAAATAGAAGGTGCCTTTTTTCCAGATCTTCTTTAATATATTTCTCTGCTTTTTTAAAATACTGCCCTCTGATGAACTCCGGAGCCTTTTTGTTGAAATGACCGGCTCGATCCAAAAGTTCTACCATTGGCAAATCGTGTTTGATACCTAGACTGTAATCGTCTTCGCCGTAAAGCGGAGCCAGATGAACGATCCCCGCCCCTTCTTCTGTCGTGACAAAATCACCTTCCACCACAAACCATCCTTTCTTGCCGCTTTCTTCTTCGGCAGAAATTTCATAGACAGGATCATATTGAAAACCTATAAGCTCTCTGCCTTTCAATTCGCGGATTATTTTGTACTCTCCCGAAAAGATCGAGAGTCTTTCCTTGGCGACTATCAAAGTTTCTTCTCCTTTCTTTGCCTCGACATAATCTATATCAGCTCCAACAGCCAAAGCGACATTGCCGGGCAATGTCCACGGCGTTGTAGTCCAAGCAAGCAAATAAAAATTTTCTCTGCCTTTTACTTTGAATTTCACATAAACTGATTCCTCGGTAACATTTTTGTAACTGTTATCCATGGCAATCTCGGCCTTCGCAATCGGAGTCTCGCAACGGGGACAGTACAAAAGCACTTTGCGACCTTCATATAAAAGGCCTTTTTGATCAATTGTTTTGAGCGCGTTCCAAACACTTTCAATGTAGGAATTGTCCATGGTTTTATAGGCGTTGTCATACTCAACCCAGCGACCAATTCGATCCACATAATGTTTCCAGTCGCGTGCATAGCGCAATACCGAAGCACGGCATGCTTCATTAAACACCTTAACCCCGACCTTACTTTCAATTTCTGTTTTGTCTTTGATTCCGAGCTCTTTTTCAATCATGTTCTCAATCGGCAGGCCGTGGCAATCCCACCCCCAGCGTCGGCGGACATGATAGCCATTCATAGTTTTATATCTGGGTATGACATCTTTGATAATCGAAGAAAGCAGACTGCCGGCATGAGGCAGACCGGTAGCAAAGGGAGGTCCGTCATAAAATACGAACTCGCCTTTGGGAGAATCCTTTTCAAGGCTTTTTTGAAAAACATTATTTTCTTTCCAGAATTGGAGAATTACCTCTTCTTTCTGGGCTCGTTCGGATTTTTCAGCCATATTTAAGCTATTTTACCCCCACACCTACTTTAATACCAATTTAATTATAGACATCGTAGCATTAAAGTCGGTGTAGTGGTTTAACACTAATTACATCTTTTCGGGCGAAGGAATGCCGAGTATGGAGAGACCGTTTTTCATCACAATATTAAACGCTTTCACAATAGCCAAACGATATGGAGATTCCAGCGAGTCGTCTATGACTTGCTCGTGCGCGTAAAAGTTATTGAAACTGCCGGCGAGCTCTGTAAGATAGGTCGTAATATAGTGTGGAGCATATTCTTGACCCGCTCTTTCTATTACTTCCGGAAACCTGTATAAAATTTTTTCAATTTCATGCGTATCTCTTAAGGTCTGACCTTGAGAATTGATATCCAAGGTCGGACCTTGGATATTGGCTTTCTCTAAAAGAGAGTTGGCGCGGGCGTAAGCATATTGAAGATAAACGCCCGAATCTCCTTCCGTGGACACGGATTTTTCAACATCGAAGACGATGTCATTACCTATCGATTGGCGCAGAATCATGTATTTAATGGCGCCTATGGCAACCATTTCATCGCCTTTAACTTTTTCTTTCACTGACTCTATAAGTTCCTCAGCCGTTATAACTTTACCCGCGCGTGAAGACATTTTACCAGAAGGCAGACGAAGCATGCCATGAGAAAGGTGCTTTAATTTCCCCTCAAGCTCCGGATAAAGACTCTCTGAAGCCTTCTCAACCACATTGAAAAATGCGTCTTGCTCATTTCCCGTTATGGTAATTGATTTATCATAAGGAAAAATATTTTTCTTTATTAAAGCCAGAGCAATTTCTTTGGCTTCGTATGTAGGCAATTTTTCTCGGTTTAAAAAAACTCTGGTATGTAAGCCGAATTTCTCGCCCTTAAAGACGATCGCCCCCTCACTTTCTTCAAAAGTTTTGCCAAGATTTTCCATGACAATCTGTTTGCCAAGAGCTCCGGCCTCACTTTCAAAAAAACAATAGTCGAATGTTGCACCGATGGTGCGATAAAGCTTATAGAACGATTCCATGCTCGCCTTCTTGCCCATATCATAAATTTTGTTTATTTCCTCGTCGGAATGTTCGTAAATTTTTTTGTTAATATCCTGTATTTCCTTTTTGACTTCATCATCTTCTTCGTAAGCTTTTGCGCCAACAGCGTAGGCATACTTCAGATCATGGTCATGCTTTATCGCCCAGACCGCCTTGGCCACATGAAGGCCCACATCTCCGTGGTAACTGGCTGTTTTTACTAAAGCTCCGTTAGCGCTGACAATTCTCGCTATCGCCTCGCCTATAGCATTGTTCATCAAGTGCCCTATGTGAAACTCTTTAAAAGGGTTCGGTTGGGTGTGTTCTATAAAAATCTTTTTTCTTTTTAATTTTTGATTTTTACCGAATTCATCCCCTTTATCTATAATTTCGCCTAGACTTTTTTTGAAAAATTCTTTTGATAAATAGAAATTGATGAATCCCGGACCAGCCAACATTATTTTCTTAACTCCCTCCGGTCTATTTTCATTCAAATAGCTTAGTATCTCTTCTCCGTGCCCGTACTTTATGGCAGCGTTAGTGGAGTAATCACCCATCTTTAAATCCGCCGGATGCTCAACAACAAATCCGCTTGTCTCTAAACCAAGCGTATCCAAAGCTTTTTGTATTAACTCCCTGATTTCTTCAACAATCACGCTCTTAATATTGTATCAATCTTTCGAGCAATTAATTTCATGTCCTTCTCTTTTTTACCTCGAGTTGTCTCCGCCGCTGTGCCCATACGAATACCAGATGGATCCATCGGACTTCTGGTTTCCCCGGGAATAGTATTTTTATTGACGATAATGCCGGCTTTTTCCAACTTGTCACTAGCCTCTTTGCCGGAAAGCCCCTTATCTCCATCTACCTTGGCACTCCATGTGTCAACCAAAACAAGATGCGTATCGGTGCCTCCGGAGACGATTCTCCAACCCAGTTCTTTCAATTCGTTGGCCAATGTTTGGGCATTTTTGACCACTTGTTTGGCATATGTTTTAAAAATGGGCTTTGATGCTTCTTTCAAGGCGATAGCAACTGCCGCGATCTGATTCAAATGCGGACCCCCCTGAAGACCTGGAAAGACCGCCTTATCTATTTTTTTATATAATTCCCGATCATCTATTTTTGAAAATATTAGGGCGCTTCTCGGTCCGCGCAATGTTTTGTGAGTGGTGGTAGTAACCACATCAGCATGTGGAAATGGCGACGAGATAGCTTTCCCGGCTACCAGTCCCGCGGTGTGCGACATATCAACCATTAAATAAGCCCCGCAACTATCAGCGATCTTTCTAAATTCTTTGTAATCGACAATTCTCGGATAAGCCGTGAATCCTGCCACGATGATATTGGGCTTCTCGTCATTCGCTAGTTTATAGAGCGCCCCATAATCGATTCTTTCCGTTTTTGGATCAACGCCATATTGAATCGCTTTCCAAAATTTCCCCGTTCCAGAGACTTTGTGACCATGGGTGAGATGCCCACCATCAGTCAAAGTCATGCCCATAATCGTGCCTCCTAGAGGAATAAGGCCGAGGTAGACCGCCAAATTGGCCGGTGAGCCGGAAAGAGCTTGAACATTAACCGCCCATTTTTTAGAAGAGAGATCGAAAAGTTTTAAGGCGCGAGTTTTGCACAAATTTTCAATTTTGTCTGAAATTTCATTGCCACCATAGTAACGATGTCCGGCATATCCCTCTGCGTATTTATTGGTCAATTCAGAGCCAAGGGCATAGAGCACATCTTGCGAAACATAATTTTCCGAAGCGATAAGGTTTATCACTCTCTTCTGGCGCTTTTTCTCAGCCTCGATCAATTTGGCAACTTCTTTGTCTTTCATGACTTTTTATCAAATGAAAAATCTTTTCTATCGTTTTCATTAAATCCTCCGGCAACAGTCATTTCACCCTTAAGAACAGGGTGCGGGTCATACCCTTCCAGAGTTACCATCTCTGGCTTAAAGCCATCCAAGCTGGTTGCCTCGTCACTTATAATTAATTTTGGAAATGGTTTGGGCTCGCGTTGCAACTGCTCCTTAACTTGCTCAATATGGTTCTCGTAAATATGAGCATCGCCCAAAGAGTGGATGAATTCTCCCGGCTCATACCCAGCAATTTTTGCAATAATCATAGTTAATGCGGCATAGCTCGCTATATTGAACGGCACTCCTAAAAACATATCGGCACTACGCTGATAAAGCAGGCAGGATAGCTTGCCATTTGCTACATTGAAGTGGAGAAGTATGTGGCACAAGGGGTAGGTCAGGGCTTCGCCCGGCTTTGCCATAGCATACAAAAATTGCGGATTCCACACGGACATTACCGCATGTTTTCTCTCCGGAAAATTCTTGAGCGTATCGATTATCCAGGCCAATTGATCAATCTTTCTCCCGTCGGCAGCCGGCCACGCTCTCCACTGTTCACCGTAAATTCTAAGGAGATCGCCATGCAGTTTGGCAAAGTCTCCATCAGATGCAATTTTTGAAACAAATTCTTCTTTTGTCATATTTTCAACTTCTCCCTTTTCTGCTTTTTTGGCATATGTTTTATACGGATAATCATCCCAGATATGCACATTATTATCGACCAAGTATTTTATGTTGGTCTGGCCGGACATAAACCAGGAGAGCTCGGTGAGAATTCCCTTCCAATAAACTTTTTTGGTTGTAAGAAGTGGAAACCCTTTCGAGAGATCATAGCGCGCCTGCCTGCCGAAAACGCTGATGAGGCCATTGCCGGTATTATGATCTTTCTTTAAGACCCCATTATCCAAAATATCCTGCAATAAATCCAAATACTGATATTCCGGATGCCTTTGGTTATTCATACTATTTTACAATCTTCTTCTTAACTTTTTTAGATTTAGTTTTCACTCTCCATTGCTTGTCTATATATTTGCTGTCTATGCTTTTATAATTGATACCAGGGTCTGAAGACATCTGCGAAAAAGTAATCTGGGCAATCTCCATGCTGGGCGTAAGAACAATGGGAACTTTGTTGAGATTACAAAGCTCGAAGGTAATTTGCAAAAAATGCCCGGGATTGACCAATCCGGCAGTATTGTGAACGAGAAGGCCGATGCGGGCAAGACTAGACTTGCCATGCAACTGAATCAAATGTTTTTTAGAACCAAAATAATCTACTGAAAGTCCCAATATACTTACCCCGGGGTGAAGCACAAAAACTTCCCCTTTCTTCAAGACCACTTCTCTAATTTTGGCAAATTTAGACTTTACCGGATCTATAGAGTCTGTAGCATGAGAATCCGTCAGAATAAATTTATTACTTAAAAGAATGTCGTAACTTGCCGGTTGAAGCCGTTTTTTGTCAAAGGGTAAGATGACGATATCCCCCTTCTTTAACGCTTTGGCTATATCAATATCAGATAAAAACATATTAATTTATATTAAACACTTTATCAGTCCCATAATAATTTCGCCAATTTTCGTTATAATGCGCAAACATTCTTTCCAGGCGATCCTGCGGCAATTCCTCGACCCCAAACTCGCGCATAAGAGCAATGAGTTCTTGCCGTATCGAGTCAGAGGAAGCACGGTCCGAAACAATTCTCTCAAACTCCGCGAGATAGCCATAGCCGGCATTTTTATCCAGACAAATGTTTGTTTCGTTTAATCTATACTCTTCCCTCTCGCGCGACCACTTCGCCTGTAATTCGAGCCCAGCTTCCAGAAGAGTCTGATCGAGTTCTTCCAACTCCATATTCATCACTGTTTCAAATTCCATTCTGGAAATACCGTTGGAACTTGAATCATCACCGATAGACGCTTTTACCACCAATAGAACTTCACCGTCGGTATCACGAGTACGAACGGAAAAATTTTTGCCCTCATTTAAAATTTTTTCGAAATAGTCTTTCTTGTCTTGCTCTTTAATATGAGGTTGGATTGCCACTTTGAATTTCTCCACATCTAAAACGATAAAGTAATGATTGAGTTGTCTATTTTTAGACACAAGCTCTCCTTGACGCTCAATAATTTTCTCCTTGAGAGCCTCACTTTTCTCTTTGTCTCCTAAAAGACTCTTGATTTCAATTTCGATGATTTCCGACATGGATTGATTGCTTGGTAAGAGTAAGTATAGTTTAGAGAACAATACAAGTAAAAGATGACAAAACCGATTATTAGTATCATAGTAGCGCACTCAAGGAATATGGCCATTGGCAAGGATAACACTTTAATGTGGCGCCTCCCGGACGACCTGAAAAGATTCAAAAAGTTAACCACTGGCCATCCCATAATAATGGGCAGAAAAACCCACCAGTCCATCGGCCGACCACTTCCTGACAGAACAAACATAGTTGTTACCAGAGACCGTAATTTGGAAATTCCCGGATGCACCATGGCTCATTCCATGGTCGAGGCAATTGAAAAAGCGAAAGAAATTGACCAAGAAGAAATTTTTATAATCGGCGGAGCAGAAATCTATAAAAAAGCTTTGTCTATAGCAGACAAGCTCTATGTAACCAAAGTGGATATCGATCTTGACGGCGATGCTTTCTTTCCCGAATATTCAAATGTATTTAGTAAAAAGATTTCAGAGGAAAAAAAAGAGTTCGAAGGACAAAAATATTCCTTTTTAGTATTGGAAAAGGAGAGATAGATTTATTTCACATCTACACCCATGGATCTGGCCGTGCCGGCAATAATTTTCGAAGCCGCTTCAATGTCGCTGGCATTCAGATCTTCCATCTTCTTTTCGGCAATTTCTTTCAGTTGAGTCTTGGTCAGAGTTCCAATCTTTGAGGTGGTATTATTGCCGGAGCCTTTCTCTTTACCCAACGCTTTTAGAATCAACGCCGAGGCCGGTTCCGTTTTGTAAATTAAGGTGTAGCTTTTATCACTATGGATCTCTACGATAGTGGGTACGGTTTCACCTATACGCTCTTTGGTTTCTTCATTAAAACGCTTAACAAATTCGCCAATGGGAATACCCGCGGAACCAAGCACCGGTCCGAGCTGCTGACCAGGCACCGCTTGCCCGCCCGATATCTGAAGTTTTAAAACTTTGACTACTGGTTTTGCCATTTGATTCTAGAATTAGGAATAAAGAATAAAGAATAATGGTTATTAAGTCAAATTCTCTTTATTCATAATTCGTAATTCATTATTCATGAAATTATACTTTTTTAACTTGCAAGAAATCGAGCTCAACCGGCGTTTCGCGACCGAACATATTGACCAAGACCTTGACCTTGCCCCGCTCTTCGTCGATTTCAGAAACCTTGCCTTCAAGCTCTTTAAACGGCCCGTCGACAATGACAATGGCATCGTTTTCCATGAGATTAATCTTGTGAGTCACTTTGTCAACAGACATTCTAGCAAAAAGAGACTCCACTTCCTTGCTCTCCATGGGTACCGGATAGACGCCCGAACCGACAAAACCAGTCACTCTCGGGGTATTCCTAACCACATACCATGAGTCATCGGTCACAACCATATCGACCAAAATATAGCCCGGATAAATTTTTTCCTCCTCTTCGACTCGTTTACCTCCCTTAATCTTGATTTTTTTCTCGGTCGGCACAATAACATTGAAAATTTTATCTTCCATGCCCAAAGATTCTATGCGCTGCCGGAGATTCCTCATCACCGCGTTTTCATAACCGGCATAAGTATGGACCACATACCAATTTCTTCCTTCAGAGATTTTTTGTTTAGCCATGGCAAGTTCCAATCAACAAATAATACGAATTCTGCGAATGGCTGCGAATTATTCGTTGATATTTGTAGATTAACATAAATTTGTAGATTGGCACTTACAATACGAATTTTTGAAGAATTAAAGAAAAAATATAATCAAAGAAACCCAAGTAAATAGCAGCCAAAATTGAGATGACAATAACAACAGCTGTAAAGATAATTGACTGTCGTCTGGTCGGCCAGGAAACATACTGGAGTTCCCCTCGTGTGTCTTTAATGTAATTTATTAAGCGATTCATCTCTAAAAATTTTATTTTTAGTAAAAAACACCCCCGTGGGTGCTTTTTGATAATACTATATCCAATCCTCTTTCGTCAAGCCAGTGTATCATCTTATCTCATAAACTATGGCCACATTTACATTGACTTTGTTTTCCCCGGCTGGAATATCAGGAATAGGGGTTGATACACTGATGGAATCACTACCCTTCGCTTCGGCATAATACAGTGGCACACTCCCTCCCGTGTTATCATGGAAGCTCACCACCCTTACCAATCTTACTCCCAATTCTTTAGATAAAATCTTCGCTTTTTCTCTGGCATCTTCAATCGCATCGGCTCTGGCTTCAGCCATAATCTTGTCAGGGTCGTCAGTTGTGAAAGAAATACCGGAAAGATTGGTTGCCCCATTTTCACCAACCAGAGCGAGAAGCGTTCCTGCATCTTCGGTTTTTCTGATCTTTAGAGTTATGCCGTGGCTTGCAGTATAACCGTCCTGAACTTGTTTTATCGGCGGACAAAACCCCTCTAAACATATATCCCGCTCGGAAACATACTTGGGCCAGATAGAGTAATTATTCGTTTTAATATCTCTGTCTTCGATGCCAAAACTTTTAAGCTTGGCTAATATTATATTCATCCTTTCCGTAACTTGTCTCTGCGCCTCACTTACTTCTTGTGCTTCAGCGGAAACAGAAAAAGAGAAGGCGGCAATATCAGGCACGGAAAATGCCTCTCCGGAACCAGAGACCGAGATAGTGTTGGAGGCGGGTTCAATGTTGCCTAAATTTTTAAACGCTCCGATGGTTTGTACCGAGAGAAAGACTGCCAATACCACAAAAACTATCCAAACCCACTTTAGAACCTTTTTTACCTCTTCTGTCTCTGTGTTCATTTTTTTCTAATAACTTAATAACTTATTATTATATCACTATAATCTCTCAAGAATCTATGATATTTTTGAAGGAGCGTTGATTATCAACAAAAAGACTGAACATCAAGATCGTAAAACTGACGGAAAGTAAACCCAAGGCAATACCAGCCATAATATCGAGCGTCCAGTGCGCTCCCAGATAAAGCCTTGAGAAACATATTAGAGCCGTGGCAAATATTGATCCTAATACTAAAATGGTCTTACCAAAGTAAGTCTTCATTCTATAGAAGAAAGAGTGAGCCAGCATGAAAAAGAAGGTTGTAGCAAGCGTCGCGTGTCCCGAAGGAAAACTCCAGCCATTAGCATCAATAAGATCCGAAACCGGTCGCGCAATCTGGAAGGTATTTTTGAGCACCGTAAGAGAGGTTACCGCCACAATCAAAGTCACAATGAAGATAGCGGCGTCATAATAGCGACCGCGTGTCACAAAGACGATAGCAATCAAAGCAGAAACCGATAAAAGAACGGCGGGATTGCCCAATCTGGTCACATAAACAAATAATGTTGTCAGAAATGGTGTACGCATCTGTATCAGAATGCTCTCTATGGCAGTATTGAGCGGTAAAAGTTCCGTGCCAGAAAGCAGGCCATCAATGATGATAACCAGCACCAGTCCGGAAATCATATAGACCAATAGAAAAAGAATATTTTTTGACCAATTAGGAAACATCATACTTTTAAGCCTATCATAAATAATTAAGTGCCTGATCTCGTGTGTTCTTTCTTGGCGCAGAAAGTATTATATCAATTTTCCTACTAGTCACTATAACCACTTTAAAGGAACCCCATATTACATAAAACATAGAGCGCTAATTCTAGCCAAGGAACTCTTGAATCACTTTTTTTGTCTCTTCCGGACCCTGAACCGCTCTGCTTTCAAGCCCCATGATCAGAGCTGGCTCATCATTACCCCCCTTAAATAATTTATCCCCGATGTAAAGTATTTTTTCCTTTTTTATACCCGTGCGATCAATGAGCTTATTTAGTCCATATGCCTTATCTACGCCCTGTCTCGTAACCTCTATAGAAGTGGTTCCTCCGATTCGTATAGAAAAGTCCGACAAAGACTGCTTGAGCACTTCCACCATGCGCACGCGTTTTTTGTTGTCCGGATCCCAGCTTTCCTTCAATTCTATCGGCGCATCTTGCCCAAAAGCGGAAAAGTTTAGCTGTGCTCCTCGGTCTTCCACCTGTTCGCCATATATTTTATCCGGTCGTTCAAGTCCAACGGCCTCGAAAATATTTTCAAAAGCTCTTCTGATGCGCACTTTTTCTTCTATAGAAAGAGGTTTGTCGCTATCACACTGCCATTTATCACCATAACAAAAGAGTGTCCCGTCTGCAGGCAATAAATACAATTTATTCAATCTATCGAAGGAGCATGAAAGATGATCGAGAATCTGCCATTTGAATTGGCTGAAACCGGCGCCGGAAATAACAGCCACCTTATATCTATCTAAAAGCTCGCAGAGCAAATCTACCATGTAAGGCTCGATCGGTTGCTTACTTCTGGTAAGAGTGCCGTCTATATCAAAAGCGATCAGATCAATTTTTCCTTCAGCCGATTTTTCCATATTACGAGCAAAGTATAACACTATATGACTGCAGTAATAGATATTATCACCCAAATACCAATGAAATGACTCACAAAGAAAACTGCTGGCAATAATAATGGATTAATTTTCGAGATGCCTATAAGAAAAAGCCCGGGTTCATCCGGTAATGGCGTGGCAATGAGCATGATGCCAAAAAGAAAGGCCACATATTTAAGAAATCCAAAATGAAAAGCCTTGATAAGGTGATAGCGGAAGGTCATTTTTGTCAAACCATCCAAATCCTTGGCAATATCCTTTCTGATAAATGAAATAATAAGAACATCGATCAACATTGCTCCCAATGCGCCAAAAAATGCAACCAATACGGCCGAAAACGAATGACTAACGGCGGCCAAGGCCACCCCCGCCGGAACTACCGTGAAAATTGAGGTAAAAAAAGCGCCGGCGATAAAGCTAGAAAGAGCTTTGGACCAACCCGTTAATCCTATAAAACTCTCTACGAACCCAGAATTTATCAGAAGTATCGCAGTAACAATGCTCAAGACTAGAATCAAAACATCGCGAATAAAATGGCGGATGATATGAGAGTGATTCACATCCTTATTTTAGCATCTAAAACTAATTTATTAGGAACACTTTCAAAACAATCCCCTAAAAAAGGGTCTCTCAATCTCCTTATTTTTGGGTGCCTACAGGGAATTGAACCCTGATTACGAGCTCCACAAGCTCGAGTGTTAACCGTTACACCATAGGCACCATCATGGGCTATTATAGCCCTTTTATAGCTTTTATCATAAAGGAGAAGTTGACACTAACCCACGACATGTTTTTTGTTTTTTTATCCACACTTTTTTCCGTAAATTTCCTCGAGATTACTTACGATGCATGTATGAGTTTGTGCTAGTATTAACAAACAATTTTGCCCTATGCCAATGCCACAAAATGTTAAAAAACGTACCGGAGATGTAGCACTATTTGATGAACAGAAAATTCTTGAGGCGATGAAAAAAGCTTTCGTCGCACAAGATGTTTCTGTTGAAGATTTCGTGCTTGAACAAATGACCAATCGGGTCGTCGCAAAAATTTCAGAAAAAAGCGACTTGGAATATGTTCCGACAGTTGAGCAAGTACAAGATATTGTTGAACAAACGATCATGGAGAGAGGATATTTCGGTGTGGCCAAGGCTTATATCCTTTATCGGTTTGAACACACGAAAGAGCGGACACAGAAAGTAATTGAACAAATAGAAGGAGGCAATCTTAAGGTCATCAAACAAAACGGGAAAAGTGAATTGTTCTCGTTAGAAAAAGTGCGCCGTACAATAAAATATCACATAAAAGGCATCGAGAAAGATATCAATATTGAGGAAATAGTTAATCAGTGCCGTGCCGAAATTTATGACGGCATTAAAACAAGCGAGATTACGCGCGCCATTATTATGGTCTCTCGTTCTATCATCGAACGAGACCCCGCATATTCACGCCTCGCTGCCCGTCTTCTCGCGGCCGAATTCAGCAAAGAAGTTATCGGCATAAAAAACATCGACTACACTCGCCTGCACGAACAATATCGCAAAGCTTTTAAACCGAATATAGAAAAATCGGTCGCTATAAAAAAATTAGACGAGCAGATGCTTTCTTATGATTTTAAAAAGCTTTCCAAAGCTCTCCGTCCGGAGCGCGATGATCTGTTTCAATATTTGGGTGTTGAAACCTTAAATGACCGCTATCTCATCAAAGACCCAGAGACCAAAAAAACACTTGAAACACTACAATTTTTCTGGATGAGAGTGGCTATGGGCATCGCCATTAACGAAAAAAATAAGGAGGACAGGGCGATTGAGTTCTATGAAATGATTTCCACTTTCCGCTTTGTACCGTCAACCCCCACGCTCTTCCATTCAGGCATGCCACGACCACAACTTTCTTCCTGTTATCTCAATGTGGTCGAGGATGACTTGCACCATATATTCAAAGTCTACGGCGATAATGCCCAGCTTTCCAAATGGGCTGGGGGCATAGGCACCAGCTGGTCTAAAATCCGCGGCACCGGAAGTTTAATTAAGAAAGCAGGTATTAGTAGTCAAGGTGTAGTTCCTTTTCTAAAAATTGCTAATGATGTGACCGTGGCCATTAACAGGAGCGGCCGACGACGCGGAGCTACCTGCGTCTATCTTGAAACTTGGCATTATGATATTGAAGATTTTATCGAGCTGCGCAAAAACACAGGAGATGAACGACGCCGCACCCATGATATGAACACCGCCAATTGGATTCCCGATCTCTTTATGAAAAGAGTGCGTGATGACGATGAATGGACACTGTTCTCACCGGACGAAGTTCCGGAACTGCACGATACCTATGGCAAAAAGTTTGACGAGCTTTATGAATCTTACGAAACAAAAGCCGATCAGGGAGAGATAAAACTTTTCAAGCGAATCAAGGCTCGCCTACTTTGGAAAAAAATCCTATCGATGCTTTTTGAAACAGGTCATCCATGGGTAACATTTAAAGACCCTTCAAATATCCGCTCTCCGCAGGATCATACGGGAGTCATTCACAGCTCCAACCTTTGCACGGAAATCACCCTAAATACTTCGGCAGACGAAACAGCTGTTTGTAACTTAGGATGGGTAAATCTCTCACGCCACGTTACCGAAGGAGTTTTTGATCGTGATAAAACAAAGGAAACAATTGAGATTGCCATGCGTATGCTTGATAATGTCATTGACCTAAATTTCTATCCAACGATAGAAGCTAAAAATTCTAATATGCGCCACCGTCCGGTGGGGCTCGGCGTGGGCGGTTTTCAAGACGCGCTTTACGAGCTTAATATCCCGTTTGATTCCGAGGAATGCGTACTATTCGCCGACCAATGCCAAGAATTCATCGCTTACCATGCCATTATGACTTCTTCCCTGCTTGCAAGCGAGCGTGGCTCCTACGAGAGCTACAAGGGCTCAAAGTGGGATCGTGGTATTTTCCCGGTTGACACGATCAATCTTCTCGAGCAGGAACGAGGTGAGGAGATCTTGGTAAATCGCGAAGGGTCGCTCGACTGGACCAAGGTTCGCGAACATGTGAAGCGCCATGGCATGAGAAATTCAAACACTATGGCCATTGCGCCAACGGCCTCGACTTCTACTATCGTCGGCTGTACACCCACAATAGAGCCTATGTATAAAAATATTTATGTAAAATCAAATATCAGTGGTGATTTCATTGTCGTTAATCCTTATCTTATAAAAGAACTTAAACAAGCGGGTCTTTGGAACGAACAGATGCTCGGAAAATTAAAATATCATGACGGCTCTGTAGCTCTCATCCCGGAAATTCCTGAAAATATCAAAACAAAATACAAAGAAACATTTGAAATCGACATGCACTGGATTCTTAAGGCTGCTGCTTACCGAGGCAAATGGATTGACCAAAGTCAGTCGGTCAATATCTTCTTCCATGGATCATCGGGAGAAGAGCTTTCCGCTCTCTATATGTATGCATGGCAATTGGGACTAAAAACCACTTATTACCTAAGAACACAGGCGGCAACCCAAGTGGAAAAATCAACGATAAATACGACCGAGTACGGCTCAACGCATACGAGAGGAACCGAGACAACGAAGGAAGCGGAAATTGTTCTGGAAAAATTAGAAAAGGTGGAAAAAGCAGAAGTTGTAGCTAGGGCTCCCGCGATATCAACCAAGCCAAATTTGTACATCGCGCCTGAAGCGGTATGCGAATCATGCGAATAAAAAACTATGCCTATCAAAAAAACAACAGAGCGTATTGATGTTAATAAACGCCGAATCATCAACGGAGGAGGTGCGGATGTGGTGCAACTCTACCCTATCAAACATAAATTTGCCTGGGAATATTACAACAAGGCGAACGCCAACCATTGGCTGCCGACGGAAATTTCGATGCAGCTTGATATTGAGCAATGGAAGTCAAAATCAGTGCTCACTTCTGATGAACGAAAAGCTTTTGAAACCGTCCTCGGCTTCTTCACGACAGCCGATTCAATTGCGGCCAATAATGTCGTCATGGGCTTTTATAAGCATGTTACAAGCCCGGAAGTGAGAATGTATCTTCTACGACAAGGATATGAAGAAGCTATTCATACGCACGCCTATCAGTATATTGTCGAGAGTCTCGGCATGGATGAGGGCCGAATATTCAACATGTATCGAGAAGTTGATTCCATCTATAATAAAGATGAATTTATTTTAGGTTTCAACGAAGGAATTTTTGATGGAAGTTTTAAAACAGGTACCTTTGAAAACGACCAGAAATTCCTAGAGAATTGGTGCGTGTTCTCGCTCATGCTTGAAGGTATTTTCTTCTACAGCTCGTTTGCTGTCATGTTCGGGTTTCAACGCCAGCACAAGCTGACTGGATCAGCAGAACAAATTCAATACATCATGCGCGATGAATCAATGCACCTTAATTTCGGCATAGAAATCATCAATACCATTAAAAAAGAACAGCCCGAGCTCTGGACAAAAGAATTCGGAGAACACATTACAGACCTAGTTCGCAAAGCCACCAAACTTGAATACACATTTGCCAAAGAAGTATTCCCGGGTGGTATATTTGGTATGAACGCACAGGGCTTCAAACAATATATAGAACATATTGCTGACAGAAGACTGGCGCGCGTGGGACTGGCCCCTCAATTTAACGTCCCAAATCCTTTTCCATGGATGAGCGAAGCAATTGACCTATCCAAAGAGAAAAATTTCTTTGAAACGCGGGTTACAGAATACCAAGTTGGCGGAAGTTTGAATTGGTAGCCTGAAATATGGCCAGAAAGAGACTTAATTCTACTTTTTTCAACAGGAAGACATTGATCGTAGCCGAAGAACTTCTCGGCAAATATCTTGTCAGAAAATCAGGCGATCAAATTTTGAGCGAGATGATTACTGAAACCGAAGCATATACAGGAGGGCATGATCTTGCCTCTCATTCATCCAAGGGGCGGACAAAAAGAACAGAGGTTATGTTCGGCAAAGCCGGAACCATCTATGTTTATTTTGTTTACGGAATGTATTATATGCTCAATATTGTAACGGAAGAAACAGGCTATCCGTCGGCCGTTCTCATCAGGGGTACCCAAAATTTTAAGGGCCCGGGAATACTTACGCGCTCGCTTAACATTGACGCGACACTCAACAACAAACCCTTGGGCAAACAAAGCGGCCTTTGGATCGAAGACCGGGGTAAAATAATTTTAAAATCAAAAATTAAAAAGGCTCCGCGCGTCGGCGTCTCCTATGCCGGCCCGATCTGGGCAAATAAAAAATACCGGTTTTTACTGAAAGAATTGCATTAAAACAAGCTTAAAGAATTCGTTCTTCAAATTCTGTTTCAGATCTTCTTTCTTCTATATTAAATCTCACTCTTCCTATGATCTGATCTCTTTGTGTTTTAACATCAACCCTCCATTTACCTTCAAATACATTTTGTTTCCGCGAATATCCGCGGTAACCGCCGTCTCTGCCTCCTATGATGGAGAAGCTGATTCTTGTGGCACTTATCCATTTCCCCTGTCTTTCGTCATAATACTGCCAGTCATGGATGACATTCGTATCAAGATCCGTTGGCGCAAACACGGAACTGAAAACATAGAGTGGAAAGCCTCTTTCCAAGCTAACTGTTTCGGTCACAAAAAACGGTATAAATTCATACCAATCTTTTTTTTCTTTTAGAGCCAAATAGACTCCCTCCATTCTTTCTATATGGTGATAAACCCCGGAGTCCTTCAAAGCAAGCGGAATTGGCGGAATAAGATTGAAAAAATACAAAACATTTATAACTATAAATATAGAAACAACGGCGTTCCTTAGGTGCGTTCGACTGCCTTCATACCGCTTGGGCACAACTTTAAAAATAACCAGTGAAAATAAGCCGATAAAAACCAGACTGACGAGCCCGCTCAAAACAAAAACAGTCGCACCCATGGTCTTTAAAATTACTGGAATGAAAAATATAAAAAAAGAGAATACAGCGAGAAAATATATTGAGATTTGAAAGGTCAATTTTCTATAAAAATTTCTGAAGAATTCATTGCCTATGAGAAGCGTGAGAAGTATGAGAATAAATGGCCAGCTTGAAGAAAAATTAGCGCCATGGGAATAAAAAATAAAAAAGGCGCTGAATAATCCGCCAAAGGTAAACTGAATAAAAATGGGCAAAAGCTTTTCAATTCTGATAAAAAAGATTCTTTGAGGAGGGTGCTCGTGATAATAGTTAAGCAGAGCAATACTACCGCCGGAGAGGATCAAATAGAACAGCATGATCAAATTTTCAAAAAGCAGATCAATCCTCTGGAGAGTGATACTGTCAAAAATAAAACCAGTTACCAAAGCAACCGAGGACATGCGCCTCTCATACTTATCGTAGAGTTCTTCCGCCTTTTTAAACAAAGGTTCCATAAATTTTATACTGAACAATTCAATCAAATCTTATATCTGTAAATCAGGTAGACCTACTTCTCAATATTATTTATCTTGGTCGCTAAAATAAAGTCATTTTCAGAAAGACCGTATATGGTGTGCGTCCAAATCTCAATCTTGACCTTCCCGTAAGAAAGTTTGATATCTGGATGATGTCCTTCACTTTCTGATATTTCCCCTACTTTATTCACAAAAGCAAGCGCCTCGACAAAATTTTTAAATTTAAATTCTCTGGAAATCTTTTGAACGGCACGATTAAGCTCCCACCCCGGAATCTCTTGAAGCAATTTTTCCGCTTCGCTCTTGGTAAAGGGCAGCACTCCGCCTTCGCACGGAATACATTTTTTATTTATTAAATCCATGGTGCTGTAATTATACACTTTGCGGAAACCAAAATCGCTCCCTATTCTTAATTCCGAACAAGTTACTACTGGTGCTGTAATTATACACTTTGCTCGAACCTACTTTGAACGGAACTAAGGAAGCCGCCCCGCCGCCGTGCCGGAGACCGGCACGCCCCACAAAAAAGTTTTCTCTGCATTTCTGATTTTGCGCCCCCCTGAAAAAAATTCAAAAAAGGAAAGGGAAATTTCTGCTCGGTTCCGTCCAGAAACTTCTTGGGCGGAACGGCGGGGCTTCTGCGCTCGGACGGCTTGGCATTCCTCCCTCACACTCCCTCCTGCCAAGTCGTCCTCGCGACCATTGTGTCAAGAGTCAAATTGTGTTATTTTATTTTTCAGAAGAAATCCATGGTGGTTTTCTCG
>Ga0210044_10004677_pt1 | contig 18963 bp, 16 predicted proteins | sample CryGey13umfilter_2_FD_183959 | JGI IMG/M metagenome (GOLD analysis project Ga0210044, IMG submission 183959) | Groundwater microbial communities from aquifer in Utah, USA - Crystal Geyser 4/9/14 3 um filter (SPAdes) (version 2) | ecosystem: Environmental > Aquatic > Deep subsurface >... | reverse complement strand
TTCCCGCCGCCGCTCGTAATCCCTTACCGTTCGGGCTGATGAACTTATCCGTCAGAACGTCAACGATCTGCAGGAAATCGATCATCTCATCCACCCGCCGGTTATGGATCCGAACCGCCTCCGCCGAGGCCGACCCGTCATCGCGATCATCGGACGTTTTTCGTGAAGCTCCCGAATCTGCCGTCAACGATCGACAATGCCGAAGCGATGAGAGCGCCGGATCAATCTCCCGGCGCTTCCGCTCCCGGATGATGGTGCGGAATAATTTCCACACATCCTGCTCCGCTTTGAAATACTCCTTGCGATCCCCTCGCCGATGCGTGCGACTCACAATCCCCCAGTCCAGAAGCGACTTCAGCGACATCGAAGCACTCCCCCGCGAAATTCCCAGCCGCTCCATGATCCCGTCTGTGCACATCGCATGTCCGACGATGAACAGAAGCGCGTGAATCTCCGCCATCGTCCGAGGAATCCCCCACGTCGCCCCCATCTGCCCCCACGTGGATACGAATTCATCCTGCCCTCGTCGCAGCGCAGCCGGAATCTCCATCCTCGACTCCGTCCCCTCCTCGACATCGACCGTATCGTCGTCCACCGCAGTTGTTGTCGTCGCCCGCTCTGACATGGGATTCTCCACCAGCAAACCAGTGCCAATGCCTTCGCCGATCCGATCCGTTCTAATCTGATTCAATCCGAATCTCCTCACCCACCCCTGGTTGGCCCGTCATCCGACCGTAAGGCCTCATTGTGCCAAAATCCAACCAATCTTTCAAGAGTTTTTGAAATAAATGGTAATGCCTTAGAAATCGAATCCGTGCGCTGACATTCCCCTGCGTCCTCCCGTCCTCAATCCCGCCTCCCATCCCCGTGCGGCCGAAGCTGGATCCCATCCAAATAAACCCGCCGCTCCTCCATCCGATCGAATCGCAGATCGATCGATCAAACCGAATATACCGCAAACTCCGCCCGAAACGCAAGAGAAATACGATAATGATTTTGAAATCGCGACTATATTATGAGTCCTGCCCCCGCCGCCGCAGAAAAACGAGAACGCGAGCCGAAAAACTCGCCCCGCGTTCATTCAATTCATCATACAATTGAACCAATCGTGGTTCGACCCGCAATCAACCGCGTGTCTCAGCCGGCTCACGCGATTTTTCGTCATCCTTCTTCTTCTCGTTACCCTCTGAAGAAGCATTCGCCTCGAGTTCCTTGTCCTTCTCGACCGCCTTTCTGCTCAGTCGAATGCGACCCTGATCGTCAATCGAAATCACCTTCACCGTGATCATGTCGCCCGCGGAAACGACGTCATTGATGTTCTTCACGAACTCGCTCGACAGTTCCGAAATGTGAACCATCCCATCCGTGCCCGGCGCCAGTTCGACGAAACATCCGAAGTCGCGAATCGAAACGACCTTACCCGTGTAAACCGTGCCGACTTTCACTTCCTCGCACAACGCTTCAACTTCCGCCCGCGCTTCCTCCGCCGCCTCGCCGTCTGCCGTGCTGATGAAGACCGTTCCGTCTTCGTCCACATCAATCTGAGCGCCCGTGCGCTCCTGAATCGAACGAATCGTCTTCCCGCCAGGACCAATCAATTTCCCGATCTTCTCCGGCGAAATCTGAATCGTAATGATCCGCGGGGCGTACTTGCTGATTTCCTCGCGCGGTTTGGCAATCACCGCTTCCATCTGATCGATGATCTTGATGCGCGCCTGACGCGCTTGCTCAAATGTTGCTTCAATCTCATCAATATCAAGACCGCGAGCTTTCAAATCAAGTTGAATACCCGTGATCCCGTCGCGCGATCCACTCACCTTGAAGTCCATATCGCCGAAAAAGTCCTCTTCGCCGATGATGTCCGTGATCCGAATGATCTTCCCTTCACCATCCGACACCCGGCCGACCGAAATGCCCGCGACCGTCGATTTGATCGGCACACCCGCATCCATGAGCGCCAGACATCCGCCGCACACCGAAGCCATCGACGATGAGCCGTTTGATTCCGTTATGTCGGAAACCAGTCGAACCGTATACGGGAACTCCTCGGCGTCCGGAAGAACGCCCACCAGACTTCGCTCCGCCAGCGCGCCGTGGCCGATCTCACGCCGGCCCGGCCCCATGATCCGCCCCGCCTCACCCGTGCAAAACGGCGGGAAATTATAATGCAACGTAAATCGCTTCGAATACTCCGGAAGCAACCCGTCCACAATCTGCTCATCACGCGAGGTACCCAAAGTGCAACTCACCATCGACTGTGTTTCGCCACGCTGAAAGAAGGCCGAACCGTGCGTTCGGCGGAACACGCCGACTTCCATTTCGAGTCCACGGATATCCTCAAACCCCCGACCGTCCGCCCGCAAACCTCTTTCCAGAAGCAATTTCCGCGCGCTCTTCTTTTCAAGCGTGCGAACCGCTTCCTTGATGTGACGAATCCTCGTCTCCCGCTCCATGTGGCGATTGTAATTCCCGTCCGTCACTTCCGGACACTCTTCTGCAATCAGATTATCACGAAGTTCCTTGATCCGATCGCTTCGTTCCTGCTTGCCTTTGATCTGGCGTGCTTCGAGCATTGCATCGCCGATTTTCGACTTCACCAGTTCAGCGATTTCATCCGGAACGACGTTCAGCGAATTGATGACTTTCTCGACCCCGGCCTTTGATACCAATTCCTCAATAAGAGTAAGAACCTCGGCAATGTGCTTCTGCCCGAATCGAATCGCATCAACCATTTCCCGTTCCGGAACCTCCGCAGCGCCGACTTCGATCATGTTGATACCGTCGCGGTGGCCCGCGAGCACCATATCAAGATCGGAATATTCCAGTTGTGTGTACGTCGGATTCAGAACGAATTGATCATCAATCCGCCCGACGCGAATCGTGGCGGTCGGCCCGTCAAACGGAGCGTTGCTGATCGCAACCGCCGCCGACGCCGCGGTCCCCGCCAGAACATCACTGTCATTCTGCGTGTCGTGGCTCATCACCCAACATTGAATCTGCACTTCGTCGATGAAACCGTCGGGAAACAGTGGGCGGATCGGGCGATCGATCATTCGCATCGTCAGGATTTCTTTTTCGTTGGGAGCCCCTTCGCGCTTTCGGAATCCACCGGGAATTTTCCCGGCTGAAGAGGTGCGCTCGCGGTAATCGACCTGCATCGGGAAGAAGTCGAGCCCCGGTCTGGGGTCGGCTCGGACGACCGTCGCAAGGACCGTTGTCCCTGCGTAAGTGGCTACCACGGCAGAGGTTGCCTGTTTCGCGACTTTTCCTGTTTCCAGCGTCAGCGTTCGGCCACCGATTTCTTTTTCTACTTTCACATACGTCATAATCGTGTCTTCCTTTGACTCATCACATTTTCATCATCATTATTCATATATAGTTTGTCTCGGCCGCCGAAAATGATGCATTCGGCCTCCGGTTTGTTTTGTGTGTGTATTTCTCAGCGATTCGTTTATTCCTAAATAGTTATCTATCAAAGATTTGCGCTCGTCCGTGGGTGGTCCGTTCGGGGCCATGTGATTCTGACCGAATCGTGGCGCTGCGAGGTCGAATTTTGCATGGAAATTGCGGAAAAATACCGCCACGGCTGCGCCTATGCAGGAAATGGTACAAAACGGACTGATTCTGCGCGCAGGAGCACAAAACGACGTCGGCGCGTTATTTGCGGAGGCCAAGGCGCTTAATGAGCGATTGGTATCGATCGCGGTCCGTGCGGGAGAGGTATCGCAGGAGGCCATTTCGTTTTCCGACCATCATCAGGAGGCCTCGCCGGCTGTGAAAATCGTGTTTGTGCTGTTGCACATGCTCGGTGAGATCGACGATTCGTCGGGTCAAAAGGGCGATTTGGACCTCAGGAGAGCCGGTATCGCCTTCGTGGGTGCGGAATTGGTTGACGACCTCCGCTCGGTCGGTAGCCAGTGTAGACATATTGATTGAATCCTTGAATCAGCGTTGCCCGTACCCGCATGCCGCACGTGGCATCGCGGATTTGGGGCTCTCATTGCGGTTTTTTCCTATTTCATTTCTGTCGGTGATGTTATTCGATCGGCGGATTGTTGACAACTTGGCGTTCCTGCCTTTTTCAAATGGGGGGTGGTGGCGGGGTATCATTTTGTGGCCATTTTTGCAATTTTTTGCATTTGCACGCACTTTTAAGCAAAAACCTGCACATTTGAAGAGATTTGTACCAAAACGCGCAACTTTGTGGCGTTTGCATGGCTTTTCGCGCAGGATTTTGCAACGGGACGGCGGAATGGGGCGAGTTTCGGTGATCCTGGTGCAAATTGGTACAGAATGGTGAATTGTTATGGTGAAAACTGCGTTTGGCGGTTGGTAGCATGGTTTCCGAAGTTCAACGGGTCGGATCGAGTGTGATTGGGGGAGCGTTTGGGGGGTCGATTTTTGGGCTGAAAAGACGGTTTTGGGCGGGTGCGCTTTTGTGCCATTTCGTGCACTTTTGTGCAAATTTAAGCACATTCGGCGCATTTTCGCGCGTATTCGGTGCGCGGTTATGCGCGCGGGGTTTGGCGGGTTTAGCACGGAGAGACCATCCGTAGATTACGCAGATTGCTTTTTGTTGGATTGAAGGAATGAGAAGAAAGAGAGAGTTGAGCAAGAGCGGAGAGCCGTTCGACGGACTGGAGGAGGTTGCTGTTTTTGAGTTTTTGTTGGGCGCTTGCGTAACGTGAAGTGTCTTGAGATCTTGTTTGGGCTGGGGTTGGGTTTCAGGCATATGGCGTCGGGTTATTTGTTGCGGTCATTGTTTTTGCTTCCCACTGGAGTGTTTTGCCGGTTCGGAAGGCGACGTTGCCCAGGACGACGGTTTCGGTGAGGGGGCCGGAGTAGGCGAATTTGCAGGTGGTGTTTGCGTGGTCGGATGACTTGCAGGCGCGGATCCATTCGTTGTGATGGCCGATTGAACGGGGGATTGATTGATCGGGTCGGACGAAGTCGGTTGAGATTTTATTATCGCGAATAAGTTGGTGTCGGCCGTAGTCGGAGATGATCATTCCGGTTTCGCCGATGAAGAGTTGACCATCGCCCCATTAGAGGGGGGTTCCGTTGGGGTTTTGGAATGATTTGAGTTTGTCGGGTTGTTTGAGGAGGCCGGCTCGGAGGATGTTGGGGAAGCGGAGGGTGGAGAGGGCGAGGCCGGCCCCGGCACTGGTTGCGGTGGTTTTTTGATGAAGGATCGGCGTGTGCGATTTTTGTCGTTGCGGTCTTTGTTGACGATTTTGTTTTTGTCGTGGTGCGATTCTGTCATGCGACGGACCTCCTGCGACTGAGGGGAGTGTTCGGCTCGGCCTTGGTTGCGAAACCGGGAAGTATGGTATGTAGAAAATAGTGCGGGAGTATGATTGGATGGAATGGGCAATTTTTGTGTATGGCGTGTGAATCTGTGAAATTCTGCACCGCTTGGGCGTGGTTTCCGGTATGATGATTCCGAGCATCGGCCGATTTTCGGGGGTGATGCGAGATGAGGAGATTTCTTATGGTGGATCACGAGTTTGGTGGAGATGCGGGGCTGAATGCGAATGCGAATGAAACGGTGGCGGGAGCGGGTGCACCGTCGTTGGGTACGGGGCATGGGGGTTCGGTTTCGCGACGATCGTTCATTCAGTCGCTGGGGATGTCGGCGGCGGCGGGGGCGATGGCGCAGCAGCTTGATGCGCGAGGGGTCATGACGACAACGCCCGAGGGGTTTGAAGGTGGACAAGACAACGGCATTCGGATCACGGGTCCTGGCGCGGGGGCGATTACGCTTTTGATTAATGGGAAGGCGGAGACGGTAACGGTTGAGCCGGGTACGACGTTACTTGATGCGCTTCGTTATCATGTTCACTTGACGGGGAGCAAGGAGATTTGTGGGCGCGGGGCGTGCGGTGGGTGTTCGGTTCTTGTCGAGGAGAAATTGATTGCGTCGTGCATGATGCTTGCGCATGATGCAGTTGGAAAGGAAATCACGACGGTTGAGGGATTGGCGTCGGGAGCGAACGGCGCTGAGGGGCTGGATCCGGTGCAGGAATCGTTTATTCGTCATGATGCGCTTCAATGCGGGTACTGCACGCCGGGCTTTGTGATGGCGTCAAAGGCGCTTCTGGACTCGAACGGGAAGCCGACGCTTGACGAGATTCAGCGGGGGCTTGCGGGGAATTACTGCCGGTGCGGTTGTCATTTGAATATTTTCAATGCGGTGCTTGATGCGTCGGGGCAGTCGGTGGTGCGTGATTCGGATTGAGTTTCCATTGTTGTTTTGGTTGTTGGCGTTCGTGTTGAATAGCGGTTGTATGCAGATGTGCGATTGACGGAAGATGTTTTGTTTTGGTATGGAAATGCATTACCGGAAACGGGTGCATGCAGGATTGTGCGACAAGCGCTCCTTATCAATCAGTCGCGGCTAAACATAAGAGTCGTTCGTCGAAGCGGTTGTATTTCGAGTGATTGATTGAGTGCTGGATATTTTTAGCCACAATGCGAAGGTGTCATTATCATGACGATCGTGAAGAAGGGTGAACGGGTTCCGAGTTTTATGCCGACTGAGAATCGGCCGCGGAATATGGGGGCGACGTTTGACGATCAGACGTCGCGGCTGGACGGGATGGCAAAGGTTACGGGGAGCGCGAAGTACGGGAAGGATGTGTATCCGGCGGGGTGTTTGTTTGCGAAGTTGATACGCTGCCCGTACGGGGCGGGGGACTTGGAATCGTATGATCGCGATGCGGCGGCGCGGGTGCGGGGTGTCCTGGAAGTGCAGGTGGATCGTGACAACGGGAAGTATCACGGTCATCCGGTGGGTCATGTTCTGGGGGAATCACCGGCGGCGGTTGAGCGTGCGATGCGGGCGCTTGATGCGAAATGGAAGGTGGGGACCGATATCAAGACGAAGATTACGGATACGGTGAATGATGATGCGGTTAAGGTGACCGCGAAAGCGCGCGGGATTCTGGATAAGGCGGCGCATGTGTTGGAAGCGGTGTATTCGACGAGTGTGCAGACGCACTCATCGGCGGAATCGCACGGGGCGGTGGTTGAACATGACGGGAAGCGGGCGACGGTTTACGCTTCGACGCAGGGGACGTTTTCAGCGCGGGAGGGAATTGTCGAGGCGACGGGGTTGTCGCGGTCAAATGTTCAGGTGAAATGTGAATATGTGGGAGGCGGATTCGGATCGAAACTGCAATCGGGAAGCGGGATGGTGCTTGCGGCGAAATTGTCGGCGAAGTACAAGAGGCCGGTCCATGTATTTCTTGATCGGGAGGAAGAGCACCTGGACACGGGGAATCGGCCGGGCAGCCGGTCGGTGGTGCGCGTGGGGTTCGAGGAAGACGGGACGATTCTGGGCGGGATGGTTCATACATACGGGTCGGTGGGGATTGCGTCAGGGGGAGGGGGGGTGCGATTCCCGTCGGATCGATATCAATTGGGTGATATTGATAAGCAGCATGACGACATTCGGGTGAACGCGGGTGCACCGCGGCCGTTTCGTGCGCCGGGTTCTCCGCAGGGTGCGTTTGCGGAGGAGTTGATGCTGGATGAGATTGCGACGATTGCGGGGGTGGATCCGCTGGCGCTTCGTTTAAAGTTGGAGCGATCGAATGACCGTCGGGAGATGTTCAAACTCGGCGCGGAGATGATCGGGTGGAAGGACCGGGTGAAGACGGGAAGCCAGATGGGAACGATTCGACGGGGTTTCGGGCTGGGTTCGACTTCGTGGGGGCGGTTTCCGGCGTCGTCGGAGATTGAGTTGGTGATCCATCGGGACGGGTCGGTGGAAGGTCGGACGGGTACGCAGGATATCGGGACGGGTCAGCGGACGGCGATGGGGGTTGTTGCGGAGCATTACCTTGGTGTTCCGCTGGATCGGATTCATATTCGGATCGGGGATTCTGATTTGCCTTCGGGGCCGGGTTCGGGTGGTTCGATGACGCTTCACAACACGGAGCCGGCCATGCAGGAGGCGGCGGTGGATGCGAGGAATAAGCTGCTTGATCTGGTGGCGGAGGAGGTGGGAGGATCAGCGGAGGCGTTTGCGATTAGGGACGGGAATGTAATGCGAAATGGTTCTCGTGTGATGGGATTTGAGGATGCGTGCAAATTGATACGCGGTGAGACCATTACGGGGCGGGGGACGTGGAGTCAGCAGAAGCGGCGCAACGATCCGAGCAAGGGGCACAGTGAGGGGGTGCAGTTTGTTGATTTGCGAGTGGACGCGGAGATGGGGGTGGTGAAGGTCGACCGGATTGTGGCGATCCAGGCGTGCGGGCAGGTGGTTTGTCGGAAGACGGCGGAGAGTCAGGTGATCGGGGCGGTGATTCAGGGGATCAGTTACGCGTTATTTGAAGATAAGATTCTCGATCGAAATACCGGGGCGATGGTGAATGCGAACTTGGAGGAATATAAGGTGATCGGGAGTCGGGATGTGCCGCATATTGAGCCGGTGTTTTACACGAAGAATCAGACGGGAACGCGGTCGCTGGGTGAGCCGCCGACGATACCGACTTCGGGGGCAATGGCGTGTGCGATTTTCAATGCGATCGGGGTGCCGATTCGGAGTTTGCCGATGACGCCGGACAAAGTTCTGGCGGCGATGGAAGGAGGTGCGGGATGAATCCATTTTCATTAGCGCATCCGAAGACGTTTGAGGAATCGGCGGAACTGTTTTCGGCGAAGGGCGGGCGGTTTTCGCTGCCGGTTTTGAAGGCGGGAGGGATGGATGTGGTTGATCATTTGAAGGAGGGTTTGGCGCATCCTGATTTGTTGATTGATGTGAAATCTCTGCGCTCGCCGGGCTTCGAAGGTTCGATGATCCGAGAGGAGCGCGGTCGTGAATCGGGGAAGCCGCGGATGATTGTCGAAGGGATGACGACGCTCGCGGAGATTGCGGGATCGAGCATGGTGAACGAGCGGGCGCCGGTGCTGGCGCAGGCGGCGGGTGATGCGGCTTCGCCTCAGGTTCGCAATGTTGCGACGGCGGCGGGGAACTTGCTGCAACGACCACGGTGCTGGTATTATCGCAATGATCAGTTTCATTGTCTGAAGAAGGGTGGGCATCATTGTTATGCGGTGGAGGGGGAGAATAAGTTTCATGCTATTTTCAGTGACGGGCCTTGCTATATTGTGCATCCGTCGAATCTGGCACCGGCGCTTTATGTTTTGAACGGTAACGTTCATCTGACGGGATCAAATCGGGAGGCGCTTGCGATTTCGGACTTGTTTCATGACCCGGAGGAGCATGTGCGGAGTGAGCATCGGTTGACGGCGGGTGAGGTGATTACGCAAATCACTTTCGAGCAGGGCGTCAACAGCGGGTTTTATGCGGTGAAGGAGAAGCAGTCGTTTGATTGGCCGCTTGTTTTTGCGTGTGTTTCGCTTGATCTTGATGGCGGGAAGATTGCCTCAGCGCGTGTTTGTGCGGGCGCGGTGGCGCCGAGACCTTGGCCGATGCCTCATGTTGAGGAGGCGCTTATCGGGGTTGATCCGGATGATGAACAGGCGCTTCGTCATGCATGCTCGGTTGCCACGAAGGGGGCGAAACCGATGACGGACAATCGTTATAAGGTGCGTTTGCTTCCGGTTGTGGTGCGGCGGGCGGTACGGAAGGCGGCTGGTTTGCATGTGGAGGATTTGTGGTCATGATGATGAAGAAGAATGAGCGAGTGAACGAAGAATCGGGCGTTGAGGGAGTTCCGCCGGTTGTGTTGCAGGTTGCGTGCATGAATCTGCGACATAAGTTGATGTATTGTGATGAACGGCAGGCGCGGGCGGGGCAGGTGGATGATTCGTCGGACACGCGAGTTTTTTACTGTGTGAAGACGCAGGAATCGCTTGGGCCGGACGGTGAGGTTGTGGGGGTGAAGGAATGCCAAGGTGGGAATGGCGCGGCGCGATCGTGTTATGTTGCTTCGCCGTTTGGTAGTCAATCTTCCACCATGGGCAAAGCGTGAAGCGTTCGCAGGATACCGTTATCATTAGCGAAGAATTTGAGACGGAGTTTTTCGGCTGAACTTCCGAGCCAGGGGGCGCGGCCGGCGTGTCGATCGGCGCGGAGGAGTGCGGCTTCGAGATCGGGGAAGGTGATTGATTTACGGTTGCTGGCGCCGGCGTGGAGTCGCGCGAGCCAACCGGTTGCGGCGATCATAAGCCAGAGTGCGTTGAGGCCATTGACGATTGGGAATTTGTAGTACCCGCTGCCGAAGGCGCGGTGGCCGAGGATTCGGGCTCGGATATAGCGGATGAGGAGGAAGTCGATTGCGGGTCGGTCTTCGGCGCCGGTGAATGCGGGGGAAACATTTTCCGCCATTTCGAAGGTGAGTGATTTGGGCCAGTCATATGCACCGTTGTTTACGTTTGTTGATTCAGGATTATCGAATCGGATGGGGAACTCACCGCGACCTCGGCTGAAGACGGCGTTGAGCTTGAGTTGGCCGAGTGCGCGGGAGCGGATACCGGCCTTTTTTATTTCGCTGATTTTAGGGTCTTCGATGTGGGCGTAGACGAGTTGGCGTAGTTGTTTCATATGCCGGTTCGAAGGCGGAGCGGGTTTGAGGTCGGGGAGTTCATCTTCGAGTTGTTCAAAGGTGAGGTTTGCGACTTTTTCGAAGTCGTGTTCGGAATAGTCGTGGGCTACTGCGTCCTGAATTGTCGATGTGAAGATGACGGCTCCGAGAACGCGGCGGTCGAGGGGAATGTCGGGGCGGCTTATCCACTGGTCAAATGATCGGGTAATGATTTCGAGTTCGGTGCACGATGCGGGGCGGCCGGGTGTTATTTCGACAGGGGTGAATTTTCGGTCGTGGGCGGCGTGAAGTTCGGGGATGGCGCGAGCGATTTGCTTGACGTCGTTGAGATGATCAAGAAGGGGTTGGCCGTGGTTCTCGATAACGGAGGGGCAAGCGAAGCTGAGTCCGAGTTGGACGGCCTGGAGTGAGCCGTTGGGCATGAGGGTGAATGGGAACATTCGGCAGGCGAGAGGTTTCTGGGTGAAGCCGAACTCGGCGTGGATTTGACACCGGCCGTCCGGTTGGAGGAAGATGCATGAGCCGTCTTCCGGGCGTTGTTTGAGGAAGGTTGAGCCGCGGAACTCGTGGTACGGGACTTCGCCGAGTTTTTCGTACCACTTTTGTTTGTCGAGGCGCGTGATATCTTCATCGCGGAGTTGGACGGTGAAGTGTTTGCAGCAGCGCCCGCAACTGCGACAGGTGTAGCGCTGTTCGGGGAGTTTCAGGGTAAGGATGGGAAGGGGCCGATCTTTCGGCATGATGATTGGTATTCACTTTTTGATACTTATACTCAAAGCGTTCTCACTCACTGACTCACTGACTCACTCCCATTGCCGACTCTTCTACTGGCCGTTTTGAAGACCGCGAATTCGTAACGCCTCACACGGACGAGTTCCTTCCAACGCTATCCGTGCCACCCGTGAATAGGTAGCGATGTTCGCTGCCACAACCGGGCGCGGGGTTCACGGTTGGGAGATATTCTTATTGGGTGTCGATTCGTTTCCATTTACTCTGAACGTCGTATGAACTGTAGGAGGTTTGCATTTTCTGGGAGAAGATTTCGAACTGTTCGATTTCAAGGGAGAAATTGAGAAATGTTTCGCGTTTGATCATTTCGTGCCGAGTGCGGTCCCAGATGAGGGTGCCGGGCGTTTTATCGGCTTCGAGGTCGGCGCGGTCGGCGAGGGGGAGTGAATCCTGGAATGCTTTTTCCTCGGCTTTTTGTTTGGCTTCAGGACCGAGGACGAGGTTTTCGGGGTCGTCTTCGCCTTTGATGGCTTGTTCCTCGCGCTCATCGCCTTCATGGGCAGCGGCGTCCTCGTCGGCTTCGCCCTTTTTCTGATCTTTTTCGAGGGCCATTTTCACATCGAGGACGATCGCGACTTCGGCCTGCCGCGGGTCCGCCTTCTTAACTTCGAAATCGGTGATGAAGGTGAGGGTTCCGACGCTGGGCATGGGCATGTCCTGTGATTCGGTCCATTGTTCGCCGACGGCGTGTTGTGAATCGTCATCGCCGACTCGCCAGAAACCTTCGAGTATCTGCTTGATTCCGTCGGGATTGAATTCGCCGATGCGTCCCTGAAGGGCTTTGTTGCGCTGCATGGCGGTGAGGACGGCTTCGGCGCCGGTTACGGACTGGACTTTGCCGTCGGGTGCGACGATGGCGGTTTGGGGCGTGTCCTTCAATCTGTTCAGGAGGGTGGCGACCTGATTGTCGGTGTTTTCGCTGGGGTCACGTTCGCTATCGAAATCGTAATTGATACCGGAGAATTCGTTCTCACCAGCAAGAGCGAGGCGATCGTAGGTGATTTTGACGGTGGCGTTTCCGGTGGATTGGTCGATGCCCGTTACTTCAAGGCGCATGACGAGGTGCGAGACGTTTTTGTTGGTTATTTTGAGATCTTCGACGGCTTGTTCGGCGGTGGTCTCAGCGTCGAACTGGTAGACGGAAACGCGACCCACTTCGAATGACGGGCGGAAGAGGACGGCGGATTGGCTCGCGACCTGCGCTGCGCCGTCGTCTGCGGTGGAACCTTGTTGAACGGATGCGCAGGCGGGGAAGAAGGCGAGGGCGAAAGGCGCGCAGAATGCAAATGTTGAAATGAGACGGCTGCGGCGAGGGGGATTTCCCTGCTTGTGCTTGCGCGCGTTTGGGTGCATCAAGATTCGGGTTTGGATTCTTTTCATCGTTCTCCAGATCATCGTTTGTCTTCCTTCGTTCGTTCGTTGGTTCGTTGGTGAGAGTCCCATTTTGCGTTTCGAGTCGAGTGCTTCGTTTCATCAGGGAGGTTGTGGATCATGATATTCCGTTGAATCGTCGCGGGATTCCCTTGAGTATCGGAGCGAGGATTCAGAGTTTATCGGTCACGCTGCGCACCTTGTCTTCCATGGATTGGGTGCGGTCGGTGCGGGTGCCGAGTTTGATGTTGGTATGGATGCGCGGTGCTCCCATTTCGTGCACGAGTTGGTGGCATTTTTTGACGGCGTTCATGACTTCGTCCCACTCGCCTTCGATGTTGGTGCCGTAGGGATGAAGTTCGTGTTTGAGGTTTTGTTCGTCGAAGATATTCTCGCAAGCGGCGATGTATTTGGAGACGGAGACACCGACCCCGATCGGTACGATGCAGAGATCCATGATGACCTGCATGATTGTTTCCCCTTGTGTCAATTCTTGTGATGCGGTGCGGGTTTTTCTGTGAGTTTGAAGGTCGAGAAAATTCCGGTGCCGTTCACGGTACAGCCGAGATCGCGCAGCCAATCGACGACTTCGTTGTTGCAGTTGTGAAACAGGGTGTATTTTACGTTCGGCTCCGGAACAAAGTGCAGTCGATACGCCTGATTGTAAACGGGTTGTTCGACGTTTGCCGCTTGGAATCGGTTATTCAGTTTGTCGAGGAGATCGGTGACGGCGGCGCGATCGGCGGTGATTTGAATGATTTGTTCAGTCTGGAATTGGTTTGCGACGGCGGCGACGATCATGCAGGCGTTGTCGTCTGTATTTGTTGATGATTGCGAGGTGTTCGGGGCAAAGGTGTCGCCGGCGTTTCGGACTTGCCAGGTGTTTCGGCCGAGGGTTCCGGTAGTGGGCCAGAAGAGGGTCGCGGGGATTCGCCAGACGCTGTCGTTTTGTCTGGCGTACCACTTCCATTCGCCGTAGGCGTATTCGGTGAATTCGGGGGTAAGAGTTTTGTCATCGGATTCGGTCGGGTTGGGGAGGAGGAGGCTGGAGTGTCGGCCGTAGTCGAGGACATAGACGTTGGTGGGATTGGTGATGTTTGCGGGCGGTGTGATGATGTTGGTGCAGGCGGTGGTGAGGTTGAGGAGCGTGATCAGGATCAGCGCGAGTCGCGCCTTGGTTGGTTTCAGAATCGGCAGCATATTGCAGCGTAGAAGGCCGAGGATGGTCGAGCCATGGCACCCTCAGGCGCGTTTACTGGACGATCTTTGCGATGGGGTTACTTACGCGCTTGTACTGGACGGCCTGGAACCAGAGGTTGAATCCTTTCGTGCCGTCGGGGATGACGACTCGCCAGGTTGCGTTTCCTTTGGAATCGGAGGTTTTGGTTTTGCCGGGTTTTCATTTCTTCATCCTCCGAGGCGATGCGTTTAGCGAGTAATTTGAGTCGCTACCATTTTATTTAGCGAACGAACGCCCGAATCGGATGTGCCAAATTGGTGTTTTGCGATTAAGTTAGCAATCGGACGACTGAATATTGGGAGAATGGGACCGGAACGATTGTTGCAGTGTACCCATTTTGCGAGTTGTCAATGCCCGGTGAGGAATCGGCTGACGTCGTTTTTGAGTGCGGCGAGGGATGGTTCGTGGAGGTACATCATGTGGCCGGCTTCGTAGTAGGTCATTGAGATGCGTTCGGTCAGTTGCGCATCCCATGATAAATGGCTGAAGGTGTATTCGGTAGCGGCGAAGGGGGTTGCGAGATCATAGAAGCCGTTGGTGACGAGGACGCGGAGGCGTTTGTTCCGGGTCATTGCAGTGCGGAGAGTTTCGGCGACATCGAGGTATTTGTTGCTGGCGGTTTTTGCATAAGACCAGGGATGAACACGTTCGGAGATGATTTCGTATGGGATGTCGTTTTCGTAGCCGAGTTCAGCTCGGATGTAATGGTTGAATGCGCCCGAATACGGTCCGAGAGTTGCGGAATATGACGGATCGAGAAGCCACTGTTCGCTGGTGGCCCATTTTCCGAAGGACTTATAGCGACTGTCGAGTCGGCCGACGCATTGGCGCTCGTGGCGGAGGAGTTCATCGCAATAGGTGTCCCAAGCGATACGAAGATCGCATTCCTCAATAATGTGTTTGGGGAGGCCGGTGTATCTGACGAGTTGGGCGGCGATGCGGCTTCGTTCGTTTTCGGAGAGGCGGGTTCCCTGCATGAGGGCGGAGGCGTATTTGCCGACGGCGAATTGTTCGACTTCGCGAGCGAGGTCGGCGACGCTGCGGTTCTGGAGTGAATCGGCGAGTTGACCGTGGTACCGGGAGGTGGTTGCGTAGGTGGGAAGGAAGAGGATGAAGGGAAGGTCGTTTCCGTCGTCGAAGGCGAGGGTCTGGAAATTGAGTACGCTGGAAACGAGGACGATACCGCTCAGGTAGAGGCCGTGTCGGTTCTGGAGGTACCCGGAGAGGCCGGCGGCGCGGGTGGTGCCGTAACTTTCGCCGGCGAGAAATTTAGGTGACGCCCAGCGCTTGTTTTGAGTGCAGTAGAGTCGGATGAAGTCGCCGACGGACTCAACATCTTTGCTTACTTCGTGGAACTCGCCTGCGTCTTCTTCCTTCGCAGCGCGGCTGAATCCGGTGGAGACGGGGTCGATAAAGACGAGATCGCTGACATCAAGGGTTGAGTATGCGTTATCGATTGTGCGGTAGGGTAATTCGGCCTGGGTTGCATCATCGGGGACGGCGACGCGCTTCGGTCCGAACGCGCCCATGTGGAGCCAGACGCTTGATGATCCGGGCCCGCCGTTGAAGCAGAAGGTGATAGGTCGATCGTTGATGTTTCCGATGTCGTCGCGGGTGTAGGCAGCGAAGAAGATTCGTGCTTTTTCGGTGCCATCTTCCTCTTTGAGTGCGATTCGTCCGGTGGTTGCGGTGTAATCTATTTTTGAGCCGTCGGCGAGGAGGAGGGAGTGGTTGGTGACGACGGGTTTATCTTTTTCTTTGGTGTCATCCCCGTCGGAACCATCTTCGCTGCCGACGAGTTTTCGGAGTGCGGCGAGTACGTTTTTCGGTAGTTCGACTTTCGCGGGGGTTACGCTGACGATGGTTTTAGCGCCTTCGAGGATTGAGACGTCTTTTGCGTTTGATTTTGACTTTTTGCCGGTGTTGTCATTTTGTTCGGCCACTCGTTACTCCGTTTCTTCTTTTCGTCATCGGGGAATCGCTTGCAGGTGAATGCGGTGAACCCATTGACTTTGAGTTGTTGACTATATGCAGGTATGGGATTTGCGGAGGGGGTTGTCGAATCGAGTTTTGTTCGATCAATGCGGACAATTACAGAATTGGTGACAAGCGATCCTCATCATCAGTCGGGGCTAAAGGTAAGAACCGGTTGAGGAAATGGATATTGAGTGATTTATTCATTGGTCAATTGTTGAGTTTTGTGTCAATTCATTTGTCCGACCATGTAGCGGATCATTTTGATTTGCTCTTTGGTGAGGCCGGAGTCTTTGAGGTTGACGTTCATGGCAGTTACCCAGAATCCGCCGACGGGTTTGTATTTGCAGTGGGATGTCAGGCGAGATTGGAGATCGTCGAGGTGACCTGCTCCGTAGATGATCGCGATGGTCGAATCGGGTCCGAAGCGGTCTTCTCTCAGGGTGTTTTTGATTTCGTCGATGACGACCTGATTGCGTTGGTGGATGATGACGTCAAAGATGGCGGTCATGTTGCCGGGCACGCCACGCATGTTCATCATGCCTTTTTCGCTGACGGTTTTCATAGTCTCCATGAGTGTTATTTTCGCCATCGCCTGCATCATGGGACTTTTTTCGATTATGGCGAGGCCGAACTTCATGACGCCGGCCATGAATCCGGAGCCGTCGAGCATTGAGAAGAGGAATGAAGCGTCGCCGCCTTCTTTGGCGATAGCGGCTTCGATTTCATCGATTGACATATCGACGTTGCGGAAGTTCGAGCTGACTTCGTTCATGGCATCGAGTTGAAAGGTGAGGCCGAGCGCTTTGGCGAGTCGTCGCTGGAGACCGGGATCACCACCTTTTTCCTGATTGGTGAGTGGTTTCTGGTCAGCGAAGGAAAAGTCAGCGTTCGGACCTTGCCCGCCTTGTTTCCCATCGGCGCCGAGGCTGGTGAGGTTGAACGAGTTTCCGTCGTCTGATTTCTGATATGAGAGGTTGTTTCCCCATGCGTCTTTTTGTGAAGAATCGACCCAATCGGCGACGCGGCGGCCGAGGTTCTTGCGGATTTCGGGGACGAGATCGCTCAAGTTGTCGGGGTAGTTGCCGTTGATTGACTTGGTGCGCTCGAGCATGGAGGCGAGAAAGCGGATGGTCATTTCGGTGCGTTTACGTTTGGCGGCATCGGTTTCGGGAGTGACAAGGGGGAGCGTGCCGAAACCGCTTGGTTTGACGCCCTCGTACATGACGAGGTCTTGGGCCTCCAGGAAAGATTGAAGCACTGCGTAGAAACGTGGTTCGGCGATGTGGATGGCGCCCGCCATGGCGATGGTCGGGCCTGCGGAACCGTCGGCGGGAGCGAAGAAGCGGACGGCGATGTCGAGGCGCATGGTGTCGTCGTCATCATTTTCGACGACACGCATGAAGGGTCGGGAGGAGGCGGTGGTTTCGGATGATTTTGTTCTTGACGGTGGTTGAGATTGGGTTTGGGCAGCGGCGATTGCGGGCGTGATCAGTCCGGCTGTTATTGATGCGAGGAGTGCGGCCAATAAGAGGAAAGCGGCGATGGTTTTTCCGGGATGGGTTATGCAGCTCATGGGCGATCTCCTGATTTTCGGAATTGGGCGGCGGTTTTGGTGTTGACTGTTGCGTTGCCGTCTTTTGCTACCTGAGCGAGTATATCAAGTGATCAGGTGGGCGCGATTCAATTGGGTGTATGGTGGATTTCGTTCTGTGTGGGGAAAATCGCATCGTGGTTTAATTCGGAGGGTGTAGAATCCGTCTGGGTTGTTTCTCAACTCGTTATTGTTACGAAAGTTAGTTCGTTGGTTGGTTGTACCGGTGAGTGGGTAAAATGTGGCCTTGGTTCTGAGTGGAGGTCGATAAAGAAGCGATGCCGCGCGCGAAGAGTGGAAAAAAATCGGCCTCACGAAAGGAAAGGGGTGATTCGGAGGGCTCAGGTGTGTCGATCTGGAAGCGGATCGGCTGGCTGGCGCTCGCTGGGGCGGTTGTTTTCACGGGGACGGCACTTCTGGGATTTGATTCGGCGGACTGGCCTTCGCATATGGCGTATCCGACGAACGCAACGGCGGCGAACTGGTGCGGACCGTTCGGCGCGCTGGTTGCGTACTGGCTTTATTACGCGCTTGGGTCGGGCGTTTGGTTGGGGCTTGCGCTTGCGGTCGCGTATCTGGTGGTGACGGCGATGGGGCATCATGTTTCGCATTTGCCACTTCGGGTGGCGGGGTCGATCTTGATTGTGCTTGGGGTTTCATCGCTTCTTACGCTTGCGCTTCCGACGATCGGGCCGTTTCCGGAAGGGAACGGAGGGTTGCTTGCTCAGGCGGGGACGCTGGCGCTGGTTGAGCGATTCAATTCATTCGGGACGACGCTGATTATGTTGCTGCTCCTTGCGGTGGGTGCCATTGTTGCGGTTGATGAACTGGTGGTGGCGTTTCCGGTTCTTTTCCTGCGGTCGATCGGATTGCTGAAGAAGGTGCCGGTCGGAACGGCATCGAAGACAACGGCGGGTGCGCTGGGTCGATTGGCGATTGCGATTTCATCGCGTGGCGGGCGGAGGTCGTCTGAACTGGATTCGGCGGTGGAGAGTGTTTCGGCGACGGGGCGGAAGGTGAAGGTTCCGGTGCGTTTGAACGGTCGAAGCTCCAGCGAAGGAGCGGCCGGGATTGATCCGAATGCGGGGGGGATCGGGGCGGTGCGATCGTTTAATGAAGAGGAATCGGAGCCACTTTCGACGATCGGAACGGGTCGAAGATTGAAAGGTGGGAAGAAGAGACGGGGACGCGATCCGGATGCGGAAGAGGATGCGGGCGAGATTAATGCAGTTGAAGTGAAGTCGCGTGAAATTGATGTAAATGCGCTTCGGGACAAGATCGCCAAACTGCCGGTGAACTTTGCGTCCAAGAAAAGTGTTGAGCAGAACCAGGGGACGAAGGGTGCGGGGACGCCGGCTACGGAGGATGACTTACCGCGAAGCGAGGATTATTCGGGATATGAATTTCCGAATTTCGAGTTGCTGGAGGAGCCGGAGTTTGCGTTCAACGAGCGGATGGAAGAGTTCGTAAGGAATCAG
>Ga0210044_10004671_pt1 | contig 18982 bp, 10 predicted proteins | sample CryGey13umfilter_2_FD_183959 | JGI IMG/M metagenome (GOLD analysis project Ga0210044, IMG submission 183959) | Groundwater microbial communities from aquifer in Utah, USA - Crystal Geyser 4/9/14 3 um filter (SPAdes) (version 2) | ecosystem: Environmental > Aquatic > Deep subsurface >... | reverse complement strand
TGATATTTTGTAACGAGTTTACGTATTTGTGGAACCTTGATTCCAAGGAAAATATCACCCTCCCCATATTGTCCTTTTCCTGTTTTAAAAAACCGCTGCAAAATTTTCGCTTGCTCCTTATTTGCTAATTTAAAGAATTCTTGTTGAAGAGTAGTGGTGGACATTTATTTTATTTTAATAATTTTACCTGATCAATTTTACTTGAAAATTTAAGATGTTCCGCGCAAGCTATGTCCATAGCATTTTTTGCATTAGTTAAATGTCGATTGACAAGGCTTAGTGATTCATTAACCTTTATATTTTCTTGTTGTAATGATTTAAGTAGCTCCCAAATTTTTTGTGCTTCCTCTTGAATTTTGGTTCGCTCAAGCCCCATAAGAATGACACGCAAAAAATGAAAAAAACTATTCGGTGAAACTAAAAGCACATTTGATTGTCTGGCAAATTCAAGCACTTCTTCATTATTTGCCACAATTTCATAATAAACATTTTCAGAGGGAATATACATAACCGCAAAGTCGACGGTTTTTTCTTGTGGCAAGATATATTTTTTACTGACATCATGTATATGTTTTTTAACAGTTTTAACAAACTCCCTTTTTGAACGTTCTTGTTCTTGATCAGTGCTTGCTTCACAAACAAGACGAAAACTTTCCATGGGAAATTTTGAATCAATTGGAATAAGAGCCTCATTGGTTTTAATTACTGCATCAACAATTTGTCCGTCTTTAAATTTAAATTGCGTATCATATTGATTTGAGGAAAAAACCTGGCTCATTGCATCATAAAGAATTTGCTCGCCAATATTTCCTCGCAGTTTAGGGGCTGTGAGAAAAGCTTGAAAATCTTTGAGGTTGCGACCAATTTCTGACATAGATCCAAGTTCTTTATTAACTTGTCCAATCACATGTGCTGCTTTATCTAATCGAATATTTAAAGAAGAAGTAGTTTCTTGAATCATCTGCTGCATATTGGTCATATTCGTTTGAATATTGCGATCAACCATTTCAAGCAGACGATCTTGCTGATTAGAAAGCTGATGATCGCGGATTTGACCAAGATATTTAGAAAAATAAAAAAAGAGAGCTAGAATACCTAAAAAAAGAATAATGAGTAATACAAGTAAGGCAACAGATAGATCCATATAAATTGACGATTGGTGATTTTTTCCGTTATTATAACATGATCATCTTGGTTCATCGTAACCCGTTTTCGTTCGTCCCTGTAGTTCAATTGGATAGAACGGGGGTTTCCTAAACCCTAAATCCAAGTTCAATTCTTGGCGGGGACACCAGGAACCAATACAAAAGCTCATTATTTTTATTTAAATTTAATAATTTTTATGGTCGCTTTTTGGATTTTTGTGTTCATTGTTTCACTAGTGGTATTGGTTAAAGGAGCGGATTGGCTTATTGCTAGTTCTGAAAAAATTGGGCTTGCTTTGGGTTTATCTCCTTTTATTGTGGGGGTTACGATTGTTGGGGTTGGAACTTCTTTTCCAGAACTTATTTCTTCGATTGCAGCGGTTTTAAAAAATGTTCCGGATGTGGTTGTGGCAAATGCTATTGGTTCCAATATTGCCAATATTTTACTGATTGTAGGGGTCGCAGCTATAATTGGAAAACAACTTATTGTTACCAAAAATTTAATTGATCTAGATCTCCCTCTTTTAGCATTAAGCACAGTTTTGCTTTTGGGTATTGTTTGGGATAAACAAATCACCCTAGGCGAATCTATTTTAATGATTTTAACATACGGAGTTTATGTTCTTTATACTGTCTTTCATAAGGATACAATAGATGTGCCAGACGAATCTGATAAAACTTCGATATTAAAAAATCAACGCAAACAGGCAGCTGCTTTAAAAAAAGAAATTTTAGCTCGGCCAAAATTAGTAGTAAAAGATTTTGTTATTTTAATTATTGGAATACTTTGTTTAATACTGGGTGCAAAATATTTGATTGATGCACTTGTAAATCTTTCTACCATGTTAAATATTGCTACAGGTGTTATTGCTATTACCGCAGTCGCTATTGGAACTTCTTTGCCTGAGCTGATTGTTTCTGCAAAAGCCGCTTTTGCGAAAAAATCAGAAATTGCGCTTGGAAATATTTTTGGCTCAAATGTTTTTAATGCTCTTATGGTGATTGGAATACCAGGATTATTTGGTGTGCTTCCAGTTGATGATCAGATTTTTACAATCGGTGTTCCAGCTGTAGCTATTGCTACCTTGCTTTTTATTATTTCTGGTATTTCAAGGAGAATTCATATATGGGAAGGAGCGCTTTATCTTTCTATCTATATTCTTTTTGTGGCAAAGTTATTTAATTGGTTTTAAGTTAGCCGAAGCAATCTTTAAATCATTAGAAGATTGTTTCGTTGTCGCTTTGCTACTTCTTGCAATGAAGAAATGACCAGCATCTCTTAAAGAGATGCTATTGCTTAAATAAGCAAGAAATAGGTTCTAATTGACAATAATCTTAAATAGAAATTTAGATTTAACTATAGCGGTTGGGGGGTGCCGGTATTATTGATTTGGTTAAATAAAAATGGGCCTGTAGCTCAGATGGTAGAGCGCTGCATTCGCATTGCAGAGGTCAGGAGTTCGATTCTCCTCAGGTCCACCAAGCAAAAAATAAAAATTGTTATTGCTAAATACTGTCTATAAAACAGGAGTTTTAAAAAATTTGTTATTTCTACATCAGTCAGAGATAGATTTCCGCACGCCATTGCCTGATAGTAGGTAGGAGTTTTTGGCGGAAAAGTGGGAATCTAGAGTGTTTTATAGAAAAAGTTCTGGATTCTTTCGAGCTTATCCCTACAGGTGATCCACTTTTTATGGAGATGACATAATTCTTATTTTATAGTGTGAGCACTATATGAAGTACACAGATAGAGTTTATGGAAATATTGAAATTGACGAACCTGTTATTTTAGAATTAATAAATTCCAAAACCATTCAGCGATTAAAAGATATAGATCAAGCTGGGTATTTTGAGCCGCATTTTCCCGGGACTGCTTACTCGCGTTTCGAGCATTCAATTGGTGTTTATTTACTTCTAAAAATGTATAACACTTCAATTGAAGAACAAATTGCCGGACTTATTCATGATGTTTCTCATTCTGCCTTTTCGCATTGTATTGATTATGTTTTAGATGTTGGTTCAGAAAAACAGCAAAATCATCAAGATAACATTTTTGATGAATTTGTCAGAAAATCGGAAATCTCAGAAATACTCAAAAAATACAATCTCGATTTAGATTATATTTTGGACGACCAAAATTTTTCGCTAAAAGAAAAAGATTTACCAGATTTGTGTGCAGATAGAATTGATTATTCCTTAAGGACAGCTACTGTTTTTAAGGAAATTGAAAACGGAAAATATTTTATTGAAAATCTTTTAGCCGAAGATGGTCAATGGATTTTTAAAGATTTTGAAAGTGCAGAAAAATACGCAAAATTATTTTTAAAATTAAATGGAGATTATTATGCTGGTTTGCCTTCAGCAGTTATGTTTAGGACAGTAGGCGATTATCTTCGTTATGCACTTTTAAAATCTTATATTTCTGAAAAAGATTTATACACTACTGATAAAATTGTTTTAAAGAAAATAGAATCGCATATAAAAAACGATTCAGAATTAAGTTTACTGTTTGATAGAATGAATAATAAATTCGGTTTTAAAAACGATCCGAAAGATTATACTATAAAAATTTTTTGCAAATCGCGTGTAGTAGATCCATTGTGTAAGCATGACGGAAAAATTAAGAGATTTTCGGAAATAAATCTAAGTTGGAACGATGTAATAAAGCGAGAGTCAGAACCAAAAGAGTATTTTCTGAAGTTTTTTTAATATTGTTTTTTTATAGTATTCCCCATAACTGTTAATCTTTAAGATGTAGTCTTTGGTTTTGTATTTATCAAAATTTTAAATTATGAAATTTATTTTTTATAGATTAGAACTAGCAGTATTTTTATCCGGAGCCATTGTAATGATATTTGAACTAGTTGGTTCAAGAATTCTTGGTCCATATCTTGGAACATCTATTTTTGTTTGGACAAGTCTGATTGGAATTATTTTAGGGAGTTTAAGTTTAGGTTATTATTTTGGTGGAAGAATTGCCGATAAACAACCCAAGATGAGTATCCTCTCTTTTATTATTTTTTTATCTGCTCTTTCTATTGGAATAATTTTGCTTATAAAAGATCCACTGCTACATTTTTTTGTGGCAAATATTTCAAGCATTCGAGTAAACTCTATTTTTGTTTCTCTTATACTTTTTTTACCAACAAGTGTTTTGCTTGGAATGGTTTCTCCTTATGCTGCAAAAATTAGAATGGTTAACTTAACCCACTCGGGTTCTGTGATTGGAAATTTGTATGCACTTTCAACAGCTGGAAGCATTTTTGGTACTTTTTTATCTGGTTTTTATTTGATTCCACTATTTGGTACAAACTTGCTTTTGCTCATTTTGGCTATTGTCCTTTTGCTTATCTCATTGCTTCTTTCTTTTGAATTGAAACACATAAAAGCAATTGCTTTAATTGTTTTTTTAGGTTCACTCATACTTCAAAATAATGTTCATGCGTTTCTAGAACAGAAAGGATTTATAGACATTGATACTCCATACAATCGTATTTGGATTTATAACTATCAAAGTCAAAATACTCAAAGACCAATTAAAATCATGCAGATTAATAATGAGAATCACTCATCCATGTTTTTAGATAGTGATGAGCTTGTGAATGAATACACAAAGTATTATCATCTCGCCCGACATTTTTATCCGGATTTTCAAACCACCCTCATGTTAGGGGGCGCTGGATATTCTTTTCCAAAGGATTTTCTTTTGCATTATGAAAAACAACAAACAATTGATGTGGTTGAAATTGATCCAGAGGTAACCGAACTTGCCAAACAATATTTTGATTTAAAAGAAAATCCGCGTCTTACGATTTATCATGAAGATGGCCGAGTATATCTAAATAGAACTTTAAATAAATATGATGTGATTTTTGGTGATGCGTTTAGTTCACACTATTCTTTACCGTATCAACTTACAACCAAAGAAGCAGTAGAGAAAAAATTTGATATTTTAAATAAAGACGGGGTTGTGATTTTAAATATTATTTCTTCAATCCAAGGAGAAAAAGGTGAATTTTTGCGAGCTGAATATGCTACTTATAAAAGTGTTTTCCCACAGGTTTATTTATTTCCAGTTAATCATCCAACAGATGGGTATAAAGTACAAAATATTATTTTAGTTGCTTTAAAATCCAAAGAGTCACCAAATCTTGATAGTAATGACCCTGTTCTTAAGGAGTATTTAGACCATTTATGGGAAAAAGAAATTCAAATAGATGTTCCTGTTTTAACCGATGATCATACACCTGTTGAATATTACATTTATAAAACTATATAATTAATTTTTTATCTGTTTTTTGTTTGCTAAAATCCAATTAAGTTCATAAATCTGACGCATGGTCTTTGCAATCGCTTTACTTTCAATAATTACTGACATATTTTCCTGATAATTTAGAAAAGCTACTTTATTGCCATAAATATTTATTCCAATATCTGGCCAGAACAGCTCTTTTGGCACAATAAGCGTTTGTGACAATTCACTTTCATCATAAAGAGCGTGTTTGGTTTGCCAACGTGATCCAGATCCTGCAATACGTTTTGTTTTTATTCCCAATCTTGTTCGTTTATCAATGTAGTGTGGGTTAACTTGATGACGATCAAAATTAAAATATTCATCTGTATTCCACTCAAGAATTTGCTCGGGTCTTTCTAAAAATGTGTCATCATAAACTTTTTGAACCGCGTGTTTCCCTTCATAAAAAAGAATCTTGGGTTTACAATCATTTTCATTATAATGGGCTTGAAGTTCTGGTAAGAGTTCTTGTCCATTTTGAACAAGACTTTTTAGGTGTTCAATTAATTTTTGAGGTGGTTCTGCTACAAAACGGACACGTTTTTTAAAAAATGTTTTTGATACAAACCCACGTTGCACCAAATGTTTAAGAATAAGATTAATAGTTGTTCTTGGTAAACCGGTTTTTCTAGCAAGCTCTGGGGCTGATGTTGGGCTATTTTCAAGAGTTGCTAAATAAATAACTCTTTCATTCTTTTTAAAACCAATATGAGATAAGAAGTCTTCAAGTTTCATAATATAGACATAATTTATGTCTATATATTAATACTAAATTTCTTCTTTGTAAAGATAAAAAATTATATATGGACATTATTATTATACACTTTAGACATAATTATTGACATTAATTAAACTTATTGGAATAATCATTGAGAGTGAGTCAGCTTATCTAGCATAATATTATTTTAATGAGGAGTAAATTCAGTGAGTCAGAAAAATTATCACCAAGATCCATACATTTGGTACTGTAAGATTTGCCACGAAGAATATGGTACGATTTATTAGGTCGGAAATTTTGTCATACCAAGAAGCGTGATATATTTTTTGGACCAAAATGTTATAAAACATTTTCACCATGTTCTTTATTTGCTGATGAGAAGTTTTGTCCTGAGTGTGGAAGATCACGGGACAAAGCGATTCGAGGACCATCATTTTGGTACAGGTGGCTAAAATTATCATTGGTTTATTATTATCTGGGTTAGTTTACGCTTTTGTTATCATAACTTATACCCCCCTTGGCCTCATTTAAAAATGAGGCACACTTGCTTGACGTCAAACAAGACAAAAAGTCTGTCCTATAAAATGACGATTTTTTGTTTTTACAGTAAAATAAAATTGTTTCACGTGAAACAATTTTATAAAGAATCAGTTTCTATAGATTATTAAAAATAACTAAATAAACTGTAATAATTTTTTACACAAATATGGTTCGATCGTGACCAAATATGCGTAAATATAAAAAAACACTTAATAAACATTCCAGAGTATCCTAATTATTATTAGAACTTGTTGATGAACTTGATCTTTTAGGAACATTTGGTTATCGTCTTGTAGCTGTTCTTAAATATGGTTTTTATGGAGTCAAAAGAATACGCGAAGCAAGATAGTGTGCTTATCAACGTCAAGAAATAAAAAGGCTTATTAAAAGGAAATTTATTTATGTTGAAAATAACGCACCTCAATCGGATTTATTAGATGACGGGGTTAGATCGTGACCAAATATGCGTAATAAATACGCCACACTTTAAAATGTTTCACGTGAAACAATTTATGAGAACAAAATTAACAAAAAAGATAATCAATAAATCTAAAAAAATTACCCCTTTAATTTTTAAGACGTACATCTGTCTTATAGAAGCAAGTATTGGTTGCATTTTATTTCGTCATTTTTATGTAAAAATAAATGCAAAACAGAAGGATATTATGCAAAATGGTGAACTTTCCTGTGCTTTTTATGTATCATCAATTTTAAACATGTTTCAACTTATTGATCGAGGACACGTTACTGTTGATTCAACAGTGAGTGATCTATTAAAATTTGGTTGGAAAAAAACAAAAAAATTACGAAAAGGAAGTATTATAGTTTGGGAACCAATTGATTTTGGCAAAACTGGTGTACACAAACACATTGGATTTTATATAGGAAACAGTAAAGCAATAAGCAATGATTCAAAAAAAGGTTTTCCAGCTAAACATAGTTGGAATTTTAATGGAGAACGGAAAGTAGAGATGATTCTATGGAATTCAAAGTTAGGAAAATAAATTTACTCGCTAATATTCCATTGTAAAGACGGAAGGCTTTCATAATTTAAAACTAACAAATTCGTTTGTAAAATTGTTTCACGTGAAACAATTTTATTTTATACACACATTTCTTAAAAATAAATTGTTTTTTTGTTAATCTATAGTGTAGTAAGACACTATTCCTCCTACGCGCATGCTTTAGATCTCCTAATGCGCTATTGAAACCATTGGAGAGATTAGGGCAGCGTAGTGCTGTCCTATTCGCGAGGAGGAAGAAAAATGGAAGTTGTTTCCAATAAAGCATGTCAAGGCAAAAGAGACGAGGACGTTCTTGGTTGCGGTTGTGGAGGTTTTGCTCCGTTGAAGGAGGATCCCATCCTGTGTCCTGGGTCTTGGATCTACATAGCGGGGTGGCAGATCTCAAAAACGCCGGAATCGGGACGAAATGGTCGAAAGACCTACTACCCCTTGGACATCCTTTGGAACTAATCTATGTGTCTATCTCCGACTGTTTGCTTAACAGAATTCCTGGAGGATCTGTTGTGCAGACAGTCTTTTTTTATATGAATAAATTATTTCGTCAATTAATTTATAAGAAAAAAATTATGTTTGTCTACAATAGTATAGCCATATGTTTAGATCTGTGGATAAGTATGTGATTAAATCATTTATTTTGTTGATAATTAACATATTTTTAAAAATTTTTATTATTTTTGATAAACTTATACTTTTTCTTGGCTAATTTGAGCTATATTTTAGCTTGACTAATTTTAGTATTCATGCTATTATAGATATACGAAGACTAAATAAAACGATTTATGCGGCGTGTCTTTATTGGTTTGATACTTTTTGTGGGGATTTTTTATTTCATAAGAATAGGTGAAGCATCCATGTCTTCCACAAATTTTCAAATTGATTGGGATTCTATTAGTCATGGGGGTTTAGATACATCATCCTCTTCTTCTTATAATCTTAGGGATAGTTTTGGAAATATTGGATCAGGAATAGTCACAAGCTCCTCTTATAATTTACAAGTTGGGTATCGAGCTGGTTTATATGATCGGTTATTAATGATGGATATTCAGACCATTTCTGAGAATACTCAAATGAATGTTCTTTCTCTTTCTGGAGAAACCATTGAGGTGGATACCACTACAAATGTCTCGATTGGTGATCTTCTTGTTGTTGTGGCTAATCGTGGTGCCTCAGAAGTGGATGCTATTGGTGTGGTTGTTTCTAAAACTACTACAAGTATTACAGTTGATGCATTACAAAATGCAGGGACAAGCCCTGTTATTGATGGGGTAAATGATTATGCATATGTTTTAGATGGAAATACTGCTTCTTTTGGAACACTTTCAAGCAGCGAAGTAAAGACAACTATTATTGGATGGAATGTTACAGCTGATTTAAAAAATGGATATACGGTTTCGGTTTTGCAAGATGGAGAGCTTCGAAGTGATTCAGCAAGCATAACTCCTGTAAGTGATGGTCTGGTTACAGCTGGATCAGAAGAATATGGAGCTCGATCGTCAGATACTACTTTGAGTCTTTCCACGTTTGATATACAAGACACAGCTATAACATCTCAATATCAACCAGTGGCAACTGAATCGGGGGTAAAATTTCAAAGTCGAAATTTTCTTGTATTAAAAACCTCAATAAGTCCGAGCACAACCGCAGGAACTTATAATCAACAGCTTACGTTTATGGTAGCAAGTAATTTCTGATTATGAAGAAAATATTTTTTGCCTTCATTTTATTTTTAGGAATAGGTTTTATTGGCTGGCCAGTTGCGAATGTTTTAGCTGTGGGTGTTGCCCCTGCACTTTTAGATATAGAACTTTATCCTGGCAAAGAAAAACAAGAAAAAATACAACTTGTTAACACAAATTTATCTGATGAAACATATTATTTAGATACGATGGCTTTTGAACCAAAGAATAATGAAGGAATCCCTGTATTTTTGATGGATAAAAAAGACACTCTTTCTGAGTGGATGATTTTTTCGGAAAATCCTGTGATGGTTCCTGCTGGAAGTTCAAAAGAAATAAGTTTTTCAGTTGTTGTTCCAAACGAGGTTGATTCAGGCACTTATTATACCGCAATTACTATTTCAAAAGCTCCTGCAGAAATTGTTTCAACAAGCGGGGTAAGTATGGAAGCAAAAACAGCAGTTCTTTTATTTGTAACTGTTCTTGGTCAGACCAATCGTTCTTTTGAACTTATCCAATTTGCTCCGTCCCAAGGGAAACATTTCTTTTCAAGTTTACCACCTGGATTTTTGATGAGTATAAAAAACACAGGAAATGTTTTATCTATTCCAAGTGGAGCAATTGAAATAAAAAACATGTTTGGTCAAACTATTGAGACACTTGATATAAATCCGTCTCAAGGAAGAATTTTACCATTCCATTCACGTACCTATTTTATTACTTGGGGTGATGATGTAGCCGATACGTTTAAAGATCAGTGGATGTATGAATGGAATAATTTACATTTTGGTTATTATCAAGCTCGTCTTACACTACAGACCGAATCAGGAATAAATTCAGAATATGTAAATTGGAACTTTTGGATCATTCCTTGGCGTGTTTTTCTTTCCTCTGGAATGCTTTTTTTGATTATAGTTGGTTTCGGATTTAGATTTCTAAAGGTATTTAGACCAGTGAAAAAGAAACTCGTATAAAGAATCATGTGTGTACATTTTTTTTGAAAATAATGAGCTCGACATTCATCATCATGACTTCAATGATTGGAGTCATGATGTTGGCTGCTGTGCCAGCGTATGCATCAACTATCACAGATGTTGTCTATGAAGCCTCATCTTTTGAAGTAGGATCAGCCAGTAACCAAACCTTGGTCTTTACAACTTTATCTGGTGTTTTGGAAGGACAAACCATGATATTTACCTTTAGCGATTCATTTACTTTGAGCCAACTTACAGAAGATGATATTGATCTATCTCATGATGGAGCAGATCTTACCACTGCTTCTAACTGTACAGGAGTAGAACAAGCCTCTGTTAGTATTGTAGGACAAATACTTACTGTTGAATTATGTTCTGGTGATCAAGGAACTATAAGTGCGGGAAGTACAGTTCGTTTGGAAATAGGGACAAACGCTACCTCTTCTGGGACAGGTATTCATACAATCATCAACCCATTTTCAACTGGTACTTTTTTTCTCAGTGTTTCAGGTACTTTTGGTGATAGCGGATCAATAGTTATTCCTATTACACCCGGAACGCAAAAAACCGTGACAGCCACAGTTCCAAGCCAAGATGTAGGTGGTGGTGGATCTCAAATACCCCCAGAAAGTGGCGGGGGAAGCCCTTCTGATAGCTTAGCCCCAAATATTTGTTGTGTGGTAGTAAGTGAAGTAACAGAAAATACAGCTACCATTAGTTGGCAGACAGATGAAAGTGCTAATAGTTATGTTGATTATGGAAAGACAACGGATTATGAGCTTGTGGGTCTATCGCAAACGGAAATTTTTCAGATGACACACACATTGTCTTTGACAAACCTTGAACCAGGTACGACTTATCATATCCGTGTTCGTTCGCAGGATGATTCAGGAAACGAAGCAGCATCTTCGGATTATACATTTGTAACACAAGATATAACTTCACCAGTTATTTCTTCTTTGCAAGTCCAAGACATTTCTGAAACATCTGCGCGTATTGTTTGGACAACTGATGAACCAACAAAGAGTCAAATTTTTTATGGGACGACTTCTGCTTACGGTTCTTCCGTGTATTTGGATATATTTGAAGAAGTTCACTCACTGCTTCTTACAAATCTTTCGCCAGGAACTCTCTATTATTTTGCAGTACAAGCAACTGATGTTTTTCTGAATAAAAGTCTTTCAAGTGATCAAACATTTACAACGCTTGTAAATGAACCACCAACCAACATTTTTGAATTGGCTGTAATAGAAGGAGACACAATTCTTTCATATTCATGGAAGAATCCACAAGATGCAGATATTTTAGGTATCCAAATGCGCTGTCGAACTGATAAATATCCAACCAGTCCAACTGATGGAACATTGGTGTTTGATGAACTCACAGAATCATTTGTTTGGTCTGGTAGAGAAAATGGAACCAGTTATTATTGTACTTTTTATGCATATGATCAGGCACTTCAGTTTTCTTCTGGCGCCATTATTATAGGGACTCCACATGAAACACAACAAGCATCACCAGTATCAGATGAATCGGAAATAAACGAGCCAGTAACAGACGATCAAGATATTCCATTAGAAGATGAATCAAAATCTGATCAAGCAGAAGAGAATTCTGATAGTGGACAAGAAACCAAAGACGAGCCCCTGTCTACGGATACTGGAAGTCAAACCACTTCAGATCAGGAATCATCAACTTCACAAGAAGAAGATCATGATTCCCAAGAGGAAGGATCTGAAGGAAATGGGAGTTCTCAATTGATCCAGCAGGAAACATCTGATTCCCAAGAGGAAAAATTACAAGAAAATGTAAGCTCTTCTGTAAAACAAAGTTCATCATCTTTTAATTTTGATTCCGCACAAACACGTTTTTTTGTAGCCAATCGAATGATCGAACTTATTCCAAAGAATGACGTGCTTCATGTACTTGGTACAAAATCTCTTCATGTAGAATTTGCTATTCAAGAATCAAATGATTATGTAATTGATTACATTCAATTTGTTTTTGGTTCAAACGCCTATTTACTTGAGGATTCAGAAAATGGTTTATACCAGGCAGATATTATAACTCCTTCAAAACCTGGAATATATCCAATGATTTTTACCATGTTTTTTCATCAAGCAGATGTTGAGTTTGTTGAAATAACTGCTCAAGTAGAAACAGATGGATTTATATTTATTGAAAATAAAGATACAACTCAAGCTGTAGCCGGACTTCCTGTTTTAATTTTAGATGTGCAAACAAATACGGTATGGGATGCATATGTTTTTGGCCAATCAAATCCACTTACAAGTTCAACTAGTGGTCAGATTGCTTGGTATATTCCAAATGGAATGTATGAGCTTCAAATTGTTGGGGAGAAATATCGTCTAATTGATACAAATTCTTTTTCTGTTACAGATGCACTTTTGCGTCCTGTAATTAAACTAGAAGAAATACCAGCCATCTTACCTCAACAAATAAACCAAAAAATCGATCAAGTAAAAGAAATAATAGTTACGCAAGCACAAGAAACAAAAACTGTTATTTTAAAACAAGCAAAAGTTGCACAAGAGACTCTTGAAACAGTTAGAGAAATTCCGGCTGTCCAAACATCTACAAAGGTTGCTATTCCTGTTGTTGTCACAACCGCAGCCGCTACCACCACTGTTTTGGCAAGCTCGTTTAGTTTATTCCCATTTTTACAGTATCTTTTCACAAGCCCACTCTTATTTTGGCACCGAAGAAAAAGAATGGGATATGGAACTGTTTATAATGCCACCACAAAAGCGCCGATTGATTTAGCTATTGTCCGTTTGTATCAATCAGAGAATCACAAATTACTTCAGAGTCGGGTTACTGATAAGGGCGGTCGATTCTTTTTTCTTGTTTCACCTGGCCGGTATCGTTTAGAGGTAAAAAAACCAGAATTTATTTTTCCAAGTGATTATCTACGTGGAGTCAAACAAGATGTCGTGTATACAGATCTGTATCATCAAGAAGAAATTATTGTTAAAGATAGTGGCGCTATGATTACCCCCAATATCCCTCTTGATCCAAAAGAACCAGAGAAATATCAAACACCAGCCGCGATTCGTCGCTTAAAGTATTTGCGTATTATTCAACGTATTGTAGCTTCAGTAGGTATGATGGTCTCGCTAATTATATTTATCTTGCTTCCCACTATTTTTACTGGTCTTATCTTCATTGGTCAGATATTGATTCACTTATTAGTACGAAGATTAGCCATTCCTCCTAAACCAAAAAGTTGGGGAATTGTTTATGATCAAACCGCCAATAAACCTATTAAAAATGTGATTGTTCGTTTATTTGAGAGTAAATATAACAAGCTTCTTGAAACAGCTATTACGGATGCAAAGGGCCGCTATGTTTTTTTAGTCGGAGCCAATGACTATTTTTCTACCTATGAAAAATCAGGTTATAAACAAGCTGTTATTCGACCAATTGATTATTCCAATAGAAAAGGATTAGAAGAAATTGCTCTTGATGTTCGACTTGTGTCTGTTTCTGATCCAACTCATTGATTTTATTTATGAAGACAAATTTAAAAATAAAATTTCAAAATATACATACAGCCCATTGGTTTGTATGGGCTTTTGTTATCTTATTTTTGGGTTTTCTTCCCTTTTTTGAATTAAAAGCTACTGTTAATCCTTTAAATATTTTAACCTATCAAGGTCGATTATTAGATGCAAATCAAATTCCAATTTCAGACAGCTCTGTTCAAATGAAATTTTTTCTTTATACAGCTATAACAGGCGGAACTTGTGTTTGGTCAAACTCTTCTTCTACTTGCCACACAAATACTCCATCTTCAACTTCTGCCAGATCGGTTTCGCTCACTAATGGTCTTTTTTCTGAAGATCTTGGTGATACAAACGCATCAACTCCATATACATCGATTCTATCTTCTGTATTTGCTGATTATGCGGATATTTATCTTGAAATCGAAATTGCTGGAGAAACATTAAGTCCTCGTAAACGTTTAACTAGCGCAGCTTATGCAGTAAATGCTCAGACACTTGATGGTTTTGATTCCACTAGTTTTCTTGCGGATACTGGGGACATAGCTTCAGGAAATTATGATTTTACTGAAGTCGGTTTTACAGGGGTCTATCCATTTAAATTTGAGGGAAATACAGTAAACGATTTTGAAACTACTTTTAGTATTACTGATCCAACTGCTGATCGAACGGTTACTTTTAAAGACGCAAGCGGCACGGTCGCTTATTTATCAGATTTGGATGCACTTGATAATTGGGTAGACACTTCTGGTGATACCATGACCGGCACCCTAATTCTACCTTCTTCTGGACTTCAGATTGGCTCTTCCGTTCCCTTTTCTGACGCTTCTGGAACTCTTACTATTCAAAATATTGATGCTATAGATTCTATTACCGAATCAACAATTGAGTCTGTAATTGATAGTTTGTCTAATCTAACCAGTATACAAAACCAAAACATTACTCTTTCTGGTTCCCTAACTGTTTCTGGTAATGCGACTCTTAATCAGGATGTGAGTAGTACAAGCAGCCCTACGTTTTTGGGGTTAACCTTGGGAGCAGATACAGTCACAGACTTAACAGGTACAGGTTTAACCGTGGTTGGTGGTTCATTACAAACAACTTTGGGAACAAGTATTGATTTAACTTCTGAGGTCACAAGCACACTGGCTGTTACAAATGGTGGAACTGGCCTTACCTCAGTTTCTGTTGGAGATCTTATTTATGGATCAGCTTCAAACACACTCTCTACGCTTACAGGCCCTACCACAGCCAACCAAATTTTACGTTCTTCTGCTTCAAATACATTTGCTTGGGGATCACTTACCACAAGCGATCTTCCATCAGATGGATATGCATCAACATATGTTAATACCTCTGGTGATACCATGACAGGTACTCTTGCTTTTGGAACTGGAGTCAGTGAACTTGCGATTTTTAATGGTGAAGACCTTGATTTTACTGATGGCACAAACAGCCTTCTTACAATTACTGATAACGGAAGCACAGCAACACTTTCTGTTAATGCTGCTTCGGTTTCTACGCTCACGGTCGATAGTTCTGTTTTAGACGTTAACTCTCTTGATTTTGTAGGAGTTGGAACCATAACTTCTTCCGGCATTTCCTCTGATCTTAGTTTAACAGCCGGTCGAGATCTTTTGCTTGATGACGATAATCTCACCACCGCAGTTCCACTAGCAGTGGCAGATTCAGCTCTTAACGGAGCTCTAACCCAAGGAATTATTGATGCAATTAATGACGTTTATGATGTAGCTTTAGCAGGAGGCAGCGGAAGCCTATTTACCGATGGTGGAGCAATTACTTATTTGACCTCAACCTCTGATGATTTGGCTATTGGAGGAAGTGCTTTAGCTTCCTCATTTTCTATAAATGTAGATGAAAATGAAATCCGCATTGGAGATGCAATCAGCGATGCCAATGATCCAACTATTCATTTTTATGCTTCTGATGCTTCTAGTGAAGGAACCTTAGAATTTACTGATAATGATCGCTGGTATTTTAATGGAGGGGATCTTTTTGTGGGGGCTTCAACTGCTTCTGGAGTGCACACGTCTTTTTCGGCAAACGGAGATGATATTTTTACAACCGGGGATATTGCTGCTCAAGATAATATGTATGCTGATACCTTTGTAGCAGGAGATAGTAGTACTACACTTGCAAACGGTTCACTTACAAATACAGATTCTGACCTTACGATTGTTTTAAATGGGAATAATGCAAACGACAGGACGTTGTATTTAACAGCCAATAATGCGAGTGGTGGTGGATATATTGAGGCAGTAGCAAAAACAAGTGTAAGTGTCTCGGCAACAAATGGAAATATAGGACTGTCTGCTTCTGCAAACTTAACATTGGATTCCAGCAATGGAGACGTCTATTTTAATGACATACGTACAGACGACATCCCTCTTTCTTTGACGGATACAAATTTAAATAATTTTGCTTCAGGAGACAGGGCAATTATTGATGCCTTGAATTATCTATATAACAACATTGGTGGAACCGGCCTTTGGACAGATGGTGGAGATATTACCTCACTTGTTTCAATAACAGACGATTTGGCTCTTGGCGGATCTGATTCCACTTCCTCAATTAACTTTGATGTATCAGCAGATACAATTTTTATTGGAGACACAACTGACGATGTTACAGATCCAACCATTACTTTCCGTGCTTCAGATGGAGGAACAAATTCTGGAAGTCTTTCTTTCTTAGATACAGACGATTTTCTTTTTACTGGCGGTGATATTACATTTGCCCAAACAACAACCATAGGAGATGGTGGTGATCGAATAACCATTGACTCAGACGGCACACTTTCTATTAGTGATACTTCTATTGTTTTTACAGGCGCTGGAACTATTTCTTCTACAGGAGCAGACCTTCTCTTTAGTGATGATAATGCTACAGCTATTCCTCTTACAGTTTCAGATACGGATCTTTCAAGTTTTGATGCAGCTGATAGAGGAATTATTGATGCTTTAAATTATCTGTATGCAAATATTGGAGGCGGAGGAGGTTCCTCTTTGTTTACTGATGGCGGAACCGTTACCTATTTAACCTCAACCTCTGATGATTTGGCTATTGGAGGAAGTGCTTTAGCTTCTCCTTTTTCTATAAATGTAGATGAAAATGAAATCCGCATTGGAGATGCAATCAGCGATGCCAATGATCCAACTATTCATTTTTATGCTTCTGATGCTTCTAGTGAAGGAACTTTAGAATTTACTGATAATGATCTCTGGTATTTTAATGGAGGGGATCTTTTTATAGGTAGCGCAACTTCTACAATGGGAGGAGCTGATGGAATAGAGCAGATTATTTCTAGCACACCTGTTTTTAATGCGAATGGAGATGATCTATTTATATTGGGTGAACTAGGGGTAAAGGATACAGCCTATTTTGATACGGGTATTATTGTAGATGGTTCTTTTTCCCCTGATCAATTAAGTATTTTAAATAGCGGTTTAGCTACTAGCACCAACCTGGTTGCTTTATTTGAAGAAACACCAGACGATACTCTTTCTGCAGCACGACAGGATGTTGGCACCTATACTTATATAGACTCTGGAGTAAATGCCGGAACAAAAGGATATCGTGTTTATGGAGATGCTTTAGAAGTTAGATTTACTGGGACAGCTTCTTCCAATACCAATATTATAGGAAGAGTTACACAAGCCGCTCTTAATAATGTTACTGGAACTGTTTCTACGTTGACAGTCGACCATTTGAGTATTGGACAAAATAATTTTGCAAATAATTCTACAGTAACAACAGCTAATTTTATTAATGCAGAATATAAAACAGTCGGAAGTTTGTCTGTTACAAATTTTAGAGGGTTAAATCTTGATGTAGAAGATGGATCAAGTACTATTACTGACGCTCGTGGTATAAATATTGCTTTTGATCAAACTGTTGGTAGTGGAAGTATTACAACCGCCTATGGTGTATACATATCAGAAAATAATGCTACCACAGCTTGGTCTTTTTATGGGGCTGAGGGTGCAGGAGATGCTGCTTTTTTAGATGATGTATTTATCGGCGCTACTTCTGAATCTATTTCAGACATTGGTTTTACGATGAGCGGTGATGATGCTTATGTTCATGGGATGTTAGGAGTGAACGGCTGGTTATATGCAGATAGTGGACTTACTGTGCTTGGAGATTCATCTGTAAGTTTTATCGGCTCTTTTTTCAATAGTGGAAATAATGATAATCGACAGGGTGTTTCTATTCAGGCTTGTGCGGATACAAACCCGTCAGGTTCTTGTAATTTTTTGGAATTGCGCGATGGTGATGGGACTGTTCTTGGCGCCATTGAGGGAAACGGAGCTGGGGGGGTAACTAATGCTTCTACTGGTTCTGACTATGCCGAGCTTTTTTCTGGAAATTATACTGATTTTTCTGCGGGCGATGTTTTAGCTTTAGATGAAAATGGAAATATTGAACGCGCAAATCAGGCAAATAAAATTTTAGGAGCCTTTTCAGTATCACCTAATGTTTTGGGTAACTGGTTTGATAATTGGCAACAAGCAGGAACCCATGTTCCAGTTGCTTTGCTAGGACAGGTTCCTGTAAATGTAAATAATGAAGGTGGAAATATTTCTCCTGGAGATTATCTTACTATTTCATCTATTGCAGGAGTGGTAAAAAAAGCCACTGGAGTGGGGTTTATGCTTGGTCGTGCTCTGGAGTCATTTTCTGGAACAAATGGAACTATTCAAGTATATATTCAACCAACTTGGCAGGCTCTTGATATTGTTATAAATGAAAATGGAACAACATCTTTTAAAGATGAAGTTAGACTTTCTTCCCAAAGTGCTACAAGAGAAAATCCAACGCTTAATTCCCCATATTTATCTTTGCGTGGATCTTCCTGGCAGGAAGCAGAAGATACAACACAAGGTATACAAATGTCTTTTTTTACAAGCGTCACTAATACAGAAGATTATCACTTGTCTTTAAGAAATAATGCTGACACAGAAGTTGTTTATATTACTAGTAATGGAACATTAAAAGTTGCTGGGGATGCTATTGTGACAGGTCGTCTTTATCCGTCAGATAAAGGAACAGCTCAAACGGAAAA
>Ga0210044_10004670_pt1 | contig 18986 bp, 4 predicted proteins | sample CryGey13umfilter_2_FD_183959 | JGI IMG/M metagenome (GOLD analysis project Ga0210044, IMG submission 183959) | Groundwater microbial communities from aquifer in Utah, USA - Crystal Geyser 4/9/14 3 um filter (SPAdes) (version 2) | ecosystem: Environmental > Aquatic > Deep subsurface > Groundwater... | reverse complement strand
CCTTAAAATCAAAATTAGAAGTCTATCCAATCCTTCTTCTCTTTTATCTTTCATCTTTACTTCTATCTTCTTCCTTCAATTAACCTTCCAATCCTCTAACCAATTGTCTGATTCAACTCTTCTGCTGCTAAATTTATTAAACTTCCTTACTTCAGTGAATTGTGTATATTTAATTGGATATGGTCTGTAAATGTTAAATATACTTACTTCAAGTGCATCTGCTGTATCGTCATTAGAAGCTTTACCAAGAAATTCTAATTCATATTCTAATTGTTCCATATTTAATGTATGATATACACTCATTGTTTCATACTTTGGTAATAATGTATTTATTATTCTTTCTTCTTTTGTACCAGATTTAGAAGATTGTATTCTTGGTATTATAGGTATGTAATTTCCATTTATTCTGAATATCCTTACCATTTCATCTACTATTGAAGATTCTAATCCTCCGCCTGTACCTACTTTAATCAATCTTGGATTGTATTCTAATGACAATCTGAATGTTTCATCTATATATCCTATCTTTGATACAAAAGATATGTCTTTTACTATTCTGTCTATTCTCAAATCTTGTGAATTTACATTGTCTCTTATAGAAAATTTACCATATTCAGTTTTTAATACAAAACACTTTCCATCACCTGTAATACCTGTAATTACTATGGATGTATTGTCTCCTTCTTTTGTTCCGCTTGACAAGTCAAGACCTATTTCTATGTTAATCACTTCTTTCTGTGGATATATTTCTTTACATTCTAACCACGTATACCCAAACTCTTTGCTAATAGCCAAATCTGATATATGCCTGAAATATTCTTTCCTGAATCTTCTTAATTCTGTTGGTATAGCTATATGGAAATATTCTTGATAAAATCCGCTTATATTCTGATTTTCTACTGCTTCTTTGTATTTTAATGCTAATTGATAAAGTCCCATCCTTTCTTTCCATTCTATCTCCCAATATGAATCTTTTTCTAATTCATTGAAATATCTTGTCTGTTGTTCTATCTTTCCATATTTATCTTCTTCTTGATCAAAAGGCAGTTTACATAAGGACTTATTTATATCTATTTTTAGATGTTTGTTTATAAATTCTTGGAATTTGACTTCTGGCATTGGATATACTTTCTTTGTCTTCCACGTATTAGACTTTTCACATTCTATTATCACTGTATCGTCATTTATTATCGTTCCTACAAGAAAAGCTTTGCCAAGTAAATCATCTACTGAATGCTGTGCTGCATCATAAAACCATCTCTTTATATTATTTCTCGTTTGTTCTGTTTTAGTATTGTTTTCAGAATAAATATCATCATAAAAAACAAATGTAGGTCTGTAAGCTCCTTTGATTTTACCTCTTGCCTGCTGTTGAGCGCCTAATCCGAGTATTACTAAATTATTCATTTTAAATGCTTTTCTTGTCCATTGCCCTGTATCTTCTTCTTTTGCATCTTGTATTGTATATTTATAAAAATATTTAACCATAGAATTAGTACTGAATTCATCTCTTATATTGACTACAAAGTCTTCTGCCATTCCTCCTGTTTCACTGAATATTACTATAAATTTTTCATTTATTAATATTTCTTGTACCATTCCATCTTCAGCTCTGATCTTCATCTTTTGATTGTTGTGCAATGTAATATAAGAAATGATTCCGAATATAATCTTACTCTTTGAAAAGCCTCTAAATGCAATTAATTCAAACAATCTGTGCATCTTGTTAGTTAATCTTCTGTCATACAAACTCAGTAATTCAATATATACTTCTTTCTGCATTTCTGAAAATTCATTTCTGTAATGCTCTGGATACATGAATTTTAACCACTTTAATATACCAAGCTCTTTATGATTTGTATTGTCAAGAAAAACCTTCTCTTTCTCTTCAATATAATGCTTTCTGCAAAAACCATCCTTTACAGCATCTAATTTACACTTTGCACATTTCTCTTTCATCTTTCCCCTCTTTCTCCCTTCTGACTTCTAACTTCTCCCTTCTCCCTTCTGACTTCTGTCTTCTTCTCTACCCTACCTTCCAATCATCTCTATCAACTTCAATATTCTCATGTGAGGCAGTCCTGATGTAGTATACATTTCTCTTTGATATTTGTTATAATATTTTCTATCGTGCGGGAATGGATTGAATCCTATTAATCCTTTAGCAGCCTGCTGATCTAAATATAAAGAATTGGCAAGTTCCATTCTTGGTGAATTGTTGTACATTAATGAGCTTAACATATCAGATGCAAGTTCAACTTGTCGTGAATTTATAGGTATTATTCTCTTTCTGTCAAATACCATATTCCAAATTAAATTAGGTATTAAAGTTCCCATCATACCGAATTTAAATCCTAAAAGTAAGAATATCCATTCTTGGAAATCCCAATCATCAGGCTCTTGATCTAATATTATACTGTTAAATAACATCAATAACAGATTTCCTCCTATCTTGTTTACAGGATTGCCTACTCTTAATCCTGGATACATAAATTCAAGTAAATTTCCTACCGTTACATCTTGTAGAAATTCTCTTGAAAGTGTTGCTGGTATCAACGGATCTAAAACTCTTCCTCTTATAAAATTCTTCAGTTCACCATCAATTTTAATTTCTTTCTCTTTTGATATAAAAGAATCAATATTGTATTTTAAATTCTTATAAGCTTCCATAAATCTTTTTTGATAGATTTCACTGAATATCGGTCTTAATTGGTCTAATTCATAAGCTCTTATAAAACTTCTTCTGTATTGATCCCATTGGTTTGAATTAAATTGCCTGAACATTTGAATCATTCTTCCGCCTGCATTACTTTCCATGAAGCTTCTTACTTCAATTCCATAATCTGAATTTGCTCTCGATACACCTTTGTCTATTGCATTTAATATTGACTTTACATTTGTTATTTTTTCATTGAATATTGCATTGTGAGAATATAAATACGCTCCTATAATTCTATTGGCAACTTCAGCTGTTTGAAAGAAATATAACAATTTAGGAGAATTTTCTAATTTATTGCTTATATAAGCTGAACCTACTTCAATATGCTTTTTCCCAAGTCCATGCTCTAATAAATATTTCATTGCAAGTACATCTCTTACATCTTCTTTCGTTAAACCTTCATAACCTTCATCAGCACTTCTCGGTATATCTTTTATGTCTTTTAATCTAATAGCTTCCTGTGCTTTCTGAAATTCTTTTTTCAATAAACCTTTACTTGCTTTGTTAAGAAAGATATTTTTAAATTTAACTGCTTCAACAGGTAATTTACTAAGTGATTTCTTTTTGCTTGTAAATAAAATATTTCTGAATCCTATCGATTGAAAAGTACGCCACATAGATTCTTCAAAGTTCTTAACACCAGCTCCTGGCATTCCAAGTGAGAATACAGATAAAATCTTCTGTCCAAGCTGAAACAATTCCTGCATATTCTCTGGTATTTGAATATCTGCTGTCTTGCTCTTTGTAAAAGGAATGTTGAATTTAATATGCTTTGGCAGCCATCCTGGCAGCTTTACAGATTGTTTATCAAGTTGTACTCCATTAGGATATATTGCTTTACCATCAGAATATTGCTTAGTATATATATCGTTCTTTGGATATTTACCCCAATCTTGTCTATTGCTTATTTTGTCTTCAATCAACTTTATTATATAATCATTAGCTTCAACTATACTCATAGGAATATTAAAATCGTATTCACCATCTAAATCATATATAGTTTTTATTTGAAATTTGTCTATCGGATAAGAAGTTAATCTTTTTATTTTCAATCCGAATTCTTTATAAAACTTTAATTTGTTTTCTAATATATTTAGATATTTTTCTTCGTCAATTTCTAAATATATATCATTCTTTGTTATTTTATTTATTACTCCTCTTATCTTCTTTTCATTTCCAGTTTTCGTTTCCTTTTCTCTTTTGTTCCCTTTTTGTACATAAAAACTGACTACATCTCCTGCTCGTGTTTTGTTTATATCAATCTTTTCTCTTTTTACATAGTTAGACTTTTGAATCTGCCAATACCATCTCAGCATTTGATTTCTTACACCTTTGCTTTGATTTCTTTTCGATGATTCATATTCATAAAAATAAGAATCTATTTGATTAACAGCCTGCGTAATAGCAGATACAAATTCTCTTCTGTGCTGTTCGTGCATATCGAAATTTTCTTTTTCATAATAATCTTTAGCAAACCAATCAGGTATCTTTCTGTGCATATCCCATCCGAATACTATACCTCTATAAGCATTTTCATTATAAGTAGATTTTGCTTTTAGAAACATTTCTTTCTCTTCTTCTGTAACTTGAGTATCATATATTTCTTTTGCTTTCTTAACAAGGTTTTTAATTTCAGTATTAGGTTCTTTTTTTATAAGTTCATTTAATAAACGCCAGGTTATATCCATCTCAATTGCTTTTTCTTCTATATAAATTCTTGGAATGTAATTTCCTCCTTTACTTTGAAATTGAAGCAGTCTATTAGCAAATTTCTTTCTTATTTCAATTAAATCTTTTGCGTATGCAAATCCTTCTGGCATCTGACTTATTTTTAAATCAATATAGCTTATAATATTTTTTAATAGTAATGGATTTAAATAATCATATATAATTCTTAAATTAATTGCTGCTTTGTTTATTAATGTTTGTTTGTATTCTTTTATTCCATTGTCTTTAAGTATTGATTCTATATTGTTGTAAATCTTTTCATTAACAGTAAATTGATAGTCCTTTTCTTTAGAACGCTGTATCTTTAATCCAAAAGGTAACTTTTCAGCTCTTTCATTTATATCTTTAAATATTTCTCCTATTTCTTTCTTTATACCTTTGTCTTTATATTCTTTGAATAAATTGTCTACTGTGGAATTGATATCAGTCCATAATATATCCAATCTTGCATCAAATAATTTCTGTCCCTGCAAAAGCATTTTGTATTTAGTTAAAGCTATTTCTGGTAATCCTACTTTAGGACTTGCTATATCAGCAGCAAAACTGTCTACTGCCCTTGTAACAGTTAATTTGTCTAATGGATAAATTTTACCGCTTAATATATTAAATCCATAATCTAAAACACCATCAAAAGATATATTTCTTTCTTTTGGATTGCTGTTTATCAGACTTAATATATTTTCTAACAAATTCAAACTTGTTATTTGTTCATCAACTACTTCTTCTTTTATTTTGGGATCGCTGAACAATACTTCATTTTGTATTGAAGTTTCTGAATCTCCATAAATGTTTTTTAATTTTAATTGTTTGTTTAATCCATTCCCTTCAAATACTTCTATACCTGTTTCTGCTGATGCTTTTATATAATCATTTAAAAAGTCTCTGCCGCTTTTATCTTTAACTTTAGAAGCTATTTCTAACAGCTTATCCTGTGTTCTAAACTCTGATTGAGTGAATTTATCAGCTCTGTTATAAATTAAGTTTAATGGATATAATATTCTTCCTTTAGGGTAGCCTATTAGAGATTTCCAGAAGATGTTCTTTTCATTATCATTGAAACTGCCTAATTTATCATTTAATAACTCAACAGCATATTGTATTCTATCTTCAAAATTAGTATTAACTTCAAAATTGAATAATTTGCTTAAATTGTATCTATTCATTGAAGCATGATCTTGATTATTGTGGAACTTAGTTTTGCTGTTAAATATATTAACTCCTTCTTTGCCAGTCAAAGCTTCAACAAGTGCTTTACCGAATCTGCTTTGATCTTCATATAAAGTTTTGGAATCAATAGGAGCATATCCCTCTATTTCAAATAATAAAGTATTGTTCGGTGATTTACTTACTCTTAAAATTTTACCTTTGGATGTAGTTAAATTAACTGATCCTGCATTTTTAGTAAATCTTATTATTTTCTTGTTTAATATTAAATTCATTAATTTAGGATAGGCATATTCATTAGCAAGATCAAATATGCTTATATAAAATCTTTCAGCAGCTATTGAATTTAAATTATCGGTTTTGCCAAGTGCTTTTGTATATTGACCATAAGGATTTACCAAAGCTATTAATTGTGCTTTCAATAAATGCAGTTCAGTATTCTTACCTTTACTTCTTGTTGCAAGAAAATTGTAAATTAAATGTTTATTTTCTTCTGTATGAATCAATCCGCTTTCATTTTCTGATCGATAAGTAGTTTTGTCTAAAAAGTCTTTTATAAACTTCTGATTGTTTTCAATAGTTTCTTTAATTGTTGCAGCATACTTTAAATCATTTTCCATAAAGTATTTTGTAATTGCTATTTGCCATCCTCTATATTGATCTAAAAATGTTTCTAAATTAGGTATTGCATTTATAGGAAATTCTTCTATACTTCTTAATAAAGGTGATTCTTCTATATCATCAATACTTATATTTTTGATATAACCATATTTATCAATTTTTGAAATGGAAAGGACAGTATTGTTTTTTAAATGATTATTTATTGCTCTTTGATTATTTATATATTCTAAAGTTTCTTTTAATCCTCTTACAAATTCTCTATCTTCAATATTATAATCTTTATTTATTCCTATGGCATATTTAAATAGTAATCTATTAACTTCTTTTATAGTATTTATTTTATCATATAATTCTTTCTCTTGTGGATTGGCTTGTTTGTATTGTAATCTATCTTCTGGATAATTTAATTTTAATTCTTTAGCAAGTTTGCTTAATTCACCATTGAAATAAACAATATCATATATTTGCATATCGTTCATTTTGTAAAAGAAAGAGTTTGTATTTGAAGGTTTGTCTACTGCATCATTAAGTCTTCTCGAAGCAATTACAGAATACTTTTGTAATCCATTTTCTAAATTTAATTCAAACTTCTTACCAAGAATTTCAATTGAAGATTTAAATCCTATTTGTGATTGCAAAGTAAATGTTTTATTTTCATTTATTATTGAACCTACGGATTTATAATATTCATCTAAATATTCAAAGAAGTGTGAAGGATTTATTACTTTAGGAAATTTTAATTCCGAATCAGTAACTTTTTGCATAAACTTTTTATGAACTTCTTGATTTAAATCTTTGCTTTGTAAAGTATTGTCTTCTAAAACTTTTCTATATATATCAAGTTTGTTTTTAATATATTTATTTTTAGATTCATTGGCACTATTAACATATTCTTCATATTGTTTATTTGTAAAATATTTACTTTTGGGAGTTAGAAGTAATTGATCAATATCAAAGTCTCTGCCTTGTTCTCCTTGAACAAATTCTGAATTATATGTTACAAAACCTTTCTCTTTTTTATTTAATATTGCAGCAACTTTAGATGCAAATTGACTTGCAAGATCAGTACCAGGCATTATAGTACTTAAAACTCTATTGTTAAATTCAACATCATAATCTTTTACATCTTTTATATCATTACTTACATACATCCAATCATCTTTTAATCTGCCTGTCTGTTCATCTACAATTTTATATAATTCTTTTAATATATTTTCTTCAAAGTTATTTTCTTCTTTCTTTATCTTTTTGTCTAATTCTTCATACTGCTTTGTAAGCTCTTTGATTTCAGCAGTAGATTCTTCTTTTGTAATATTACTTACTTGTTCAATAGTATCTTCTAATTTAATTAATTCTGCTTCTAATTCATAAATATCATTCTTTTTTTGATTTCTTATATTCTCATAAACTGCTTCTATATTTTGAGATTCAAGCCATCCGAAATCTGGTCTTAAAGTCATCCAAGTAGAAGGTACTTGATAGTTGAAATATTTATCTATTATTCTTTGTACATAAGACTTTAATATTTTTGAAACGTATGGTTCTAAAAATATATTTCCTATTTTATATCCGAGATATTCATCACTTAACTGCTGCTCTACTTTGTTTCCTATTATTTTATATAAATAATCATTTAATATATTTGATATTGTAGATGTATGTTTATTAGTAGAATTTAAAGAAAGTTTTCTTGTATAATCTATAATTTCTTCTGGAGTTAATTTATAAATTTCTTCAACAAATGCTCTGCTTAAATCTTCTACTAACTTTTCATCAAATTCTTTTGACTTAGGTAAATAATTCTTATTCAATTTAGAATTATAAAGTGTAGTCATAGATTGTGATAGACCCTTAGCATCATTATGAGCAGTTTTCTTTTCAAAATCAAAGTAATAATCTTTGAAAGAAGATTTGAATACATTCGGTGTATCAAACAATCGGCTTGCTTTATAATTCGGATTGATTTTAACTGCGCTCTGGGAAGAAAGCAATGCTATATTATTATCTCTCATCCATTTAGTAAGCGGTTTAGAATCTGTATAGAAAAACGCTCCTTTGTTATAATAAGGACTTTCTCCTACTTCATTTAATATTTTCCCTTTTTTCGGAGTATCATATAAAGTACCATTCAAATTTGTAATTACTTCACCAAATCCGCCTATGTGAACATTAGCACCATCAAAATTAGGGATACCATATTCATTAATTAACAAACTGCTGATAGGCACTGCTATTTCTTTGTTTTTGAATTTAACCGTAAATGTTTGATTTTCATAATCTTCTTCTGTAACTACAGCAGTATTATATTGCAAATAGCCGTTTTCATCTAAGCTTATTCCATTTCTATCTTGAAGATTGTCATATATTTCTTTATGAAATCGAGAATCTAAAATTGATTTATGCAAAGGCATTACATCAGTTGAACGTTTAAACATTTTAGTCAAATCATAAGTATTTGAATCTTCAGGATTAAATAAAACAGAATTGAAATTTCCATCTTCATCTAAAGCAGCTCCTAATCTTAAATCTTCCATTACTAATCTTAAAACAATATTATCTCTTAACTTTGACATCCAATTAAAATTGCGGGTATAGTTTTTAACATCATCTTCAGTAAATTTCTTATTCTCATAAAGTTCTTTTAACATTTTATTCATGTTATCGCTATATAACTTAATATATTTATCTACTGTTTCTTTATCTAATGTACCTTTAAATGCAATAACGGTATTCTTATCAGAAAATGTACCAGGAAACAATATTCCTAAATCTTTAAGAACATTAGCATAATATATATTTCTATTGCTAATTCTATAATCATTAGAATTTATTTTATTCCATTCTGTTTTAACAAATTCATAATTCTGCCCATTGTATGTAAAAACATTCTTTTTAACTTCATCTAAATAAATCAATTCTAAATTTGAATTAAGTACTTCATTTATATTATCAACTCTATGATTTATCATAGCATCATATTGATAAGCTGACTTCTCATTATAATTTTTATCATAATAAGTATCACCTAAAGGTTCTAATTTATAATTAGATTTAGATATATAACCATCACCAAATTCATTGATTATAAGTCTTTGAATATTTCTTCTTTCTAAACTTGTAGTAAGATTGTGAAGTTTAATAATAAGTCTTTCTTTGTATATTGCTATTGGAATAGGAATATGATATAATTTATGATATAGTTCTATACTTTTAATTAAAAGTTTATTTTCGTTTACTAAGTTTTTTAATTGTTCTTTTATTTTAGTTTTTATATACAAATATGGATTTCGAGCTGTACCATCAGTTAATATATTAACAAGATTTTTAATATTAACAGCATCTATATTTTTACCTTCATTAAAAAAATTAGCAAGATCTGATTCATATTCTTCATCTTTTTCTAATGCACTTGTAGCATCGGCTAATAGCATTTTATAATCAATTGCATAATCAAAATGTTTAGCAAATGTAACTTCCATAGCATCATAGTAACTTATATCTTTATTGCCAAGAAGATTTCTAAATAAAGCTTTTAATTTGTTTATAAAGTCTCTAAAGTAACTATCTTTACTATTTTGAGCTTTGTGTTCTCTTGAATATTTTAATATATTAGGTGCTGTATTACTCATTAAATAAGCAGTAAATTCTTTTATTGCTCTTGTTTTGCTTCTTTGTAATTCTATCCCTGTTAAATTTTCATCAAATTCTATTCTTTTAATTTCTTCTTTGTTTTTATTGTAAAATTCATCATTCTCATGTACATCTTCCATAAAAGCATTATATATATGCTCAACGTCTTTTCTAAATCCTCTATTGAATTTAGTATTGCCTATTCTGTCATCTAAAGCAGTAGAAGTAATATCATGTATTGATTCATGTAATAAAGTATTATATACAGGATTTATATCAGCATTCTCTATCTTGTCTTTGTTTAAATATATTTCTCCTTTAAAATATGCTCCAAGTCTATCACCAAATTTAATTCCATTGAAAGTAGTATTTGAATTTACAATATGTACTTTTAAATTCTTCGTCTTTCCAAATACCCAGTCAGCAAAGTTCTTTATACTTTCATCTTCAATTCCTTGTTTGCTCAAAACTTCTAAAATGTTCCCAACGGTAGTCTCTCTATTTGCCTTTATTTCTTCATTAGAGCTTGCTGGCAGCATTTTCTCTGTCTGACTGGATGTTTGTATAGGCTTTTGAGATTCATCGCTTATATCTTTTTTAAGTTCACCTTCTTGAAAGTATACTTCATCGGCTAATTGCCAATTTGTTAAATCTACTTTCAACATAGGATGTTTAAAAATATTTGGATTGGAATCTTTTGTTTCTTCTAAAGGAAATATTTTAGCTCCAAACTTTTCCATTTTCTTTAATGCTGCTTCAAATACTTTACCAGTTTCTTTACCTTCAAAACTTGTAGCATACAACGCAGCAGTTCTTGAGTTATTTTGAGATTTGTTTACAGCTTCTGAAGATGGTAAAAATACTGTATTGTATCCAAGTTTTTTTGCTTTACTAAAGAAAAATTGTAAAGGTAATTCAAAACTGTTTTCAAGCATTTGTCCAAAGGGAGTATTTTTAACAGCTTCTTTTCTTTCTTTTGGATTTGGCGAAAGACTATCTTTACTTACTCTATATATTACTTCTCCTACTTCTTCAGGTTCAATATATTTATAATTATACATAAGTTGAGAATAGTAAGCTATTTGTCTGTTTAGTTCTCCTTCCAAAAATCTTCTTAATTCGTCTCTGCCTCTTTCTGTTTCCAGAAAGTAAAATCCTCTTTCTTTGTAATTTTGTTCAGTTTTATAATCTAAAATATTATTCCTATAAAATTTTATATTTGTTTTTAATGACACTTTTGCTTGAGTTAACTCTTTTAATAACATTTTTTGCTGAAGTTTTTGTAATCTTCTCCATACTTGTTTACCTTCAATATTGACTAATTTTGGTTTGTTTAAAATAGTTCTTTTTATTTCTTCTTCTACTTGGTTTAATTGTTTTTTAAATTTTTCTAAATTATTAAATCTTTCCAATTCAATTCTTTTTTTGTCTGCATCAGTTACATTAGAACTAAAAAAATAATAATATTCTTCAATATGGTCTTTTAAATGTTTTGCAAAATTGTCAAAATCATTAAGACTAACACTTGGAAGCACATATTTTTCTCCATTCGGAGTTAAAATTTTTACTGCTTTATTTGGCATTTTGTCATTAAGATAATGCATTAATTGTTCAACAATTTTTTTATTTAATATTTGTCTGTTTACTAACAAATGTTCAAGTTTTATATTAACATTATTTATAATTTTAAATATTATATCATAAATAAGATTATTAGGTGTTGCTTCTTTAATTGTTTTTAATGATAAAAATTTTGTACTTGATTTTTCTTCAAACGATATTTTATTACTTAATTGAGATGGAAATTTCAATGACTTATATTTATTATTGTCTTCTGCAAAGTCTCTTAATATATCACTTTGTAACTCATGGGCGAATGTATATTTATTGTCATCTGAATCTGTTACCGTATATATTTGTACCCAGATTAAAGGGACTATATTAAGTTGTTTTAACTCTGTATTATAAGGATGTGAGTGCATTCCTTCTAAAACTTCATAGTCATAATCACTGATTAAATAAGTACCGCCTTCTATATTTTTTACTTTATTGGCATTTAATAAATGGTCAGTACCATATCCTACATTAAAGTTTTTTATTATTGTTCCAGAACCCCATTCCCCTTTTGTGAATTTAAGATTGATATATGTTTTAACAAAATCTTTATAAAGTTGTTTAAATTCAGATGCAGGCAACTCTTTAATATTACGTTTTCTTTGTAAATCATAAAACATATTAAGAATATTTAATTCAAATTTAGTAGGAGTTAATTTTATTGATTCTGTTTTAGGATTGTTTTTTTGCTTTGCTTCATTTATTTCATTTTGTTTTGCTTTAATTAAATCTGCATTTTTTTCTTTATCTTTTAGTAATTCTTTAAATTCTTTATATAAATTTTCAATATGTTTTTTAGAATTAATATCAATATTACTTTTTTCACTTTTTCTGTATATAAATTCTTTTATATTATTCTCTGGAATTTTAATAATACCATCATCTGAAATTTCATCTAACTTTTTAATTAAAGCAGTAGTAATTTCAATCTGTTCACCTTTTAATTCCTCTAATCCACTATAAATATTATTTCTTTGTTCTAATAATTTTATACCATAATCGGGATTGCCAATATCATCTTCTGTAATAAGAATATGTATAGGATTACTTTCCCCAAGATTTACTCTTCTTTCTTTAGTATTTTCAATACTATAAATCTTGTAATTGGGATTATCTTTATTCTCATATAATTGTTTTTCAAAATTTTCATATTCTTCAATTGTATTTTTGCCAAAATTTAGCAATAACGCCCTTTCTAATCTTTCTGGTTCTAAATGACTATATACTTCTTTAAAATTTTCTATTGCTTTAATTACTTGGTTGAAATTATAAATAGCTAAAACTTTGTATTTTTCTCCTTTGTATTCTATTAAATCATTATTAATAAGAATCTTTTTACTTTCTTCTTCGTCAAGTGTAAATTCTTCTCGTTTATCTATATGGGCAATTAGTCGGTCAGGATCTAAACTAATATCATTAATTTTAGGTTTATATGGTCTTTGGCTTACTTTTAAATTTATATCTATTGCAGGATCTAAAAGTTTGATTTTTTCATTTAAATATTCTAATTTCTTTTCAACTTTATCTAATGCTATTATATGTTTTAATAACATAACTCCTATTATATCTTTATGGGATTTATGAGATTCAGCAGTATCATCTTCTTGTGACAGCAGATAATTTTTTATTCGAGTTTTTACATCTCTTTTACTGGCAGTACCCATACCGACATATATTTCATTGACTGTATTTGAACCATTATATGCAGAATATTGTCTATAAATAATATCCCAAACTCTTTCGCTGTATTTGTTAAAGTAATTTTCCCAATCTTCTTCTGTAAATGATTTAAAACTTTCAGCAGCTCTAACATCTTCCAAATATAAAGGTTCATCGTCTTCAAGGTCAATATTTTCTATCGTATGGATTCCTTGTCTTTCTAACTCTTCAAGTTCTGTTCTCTTTGCTTCTATTTCTTCATCAGAAAGCTCTGGCAGCGTTTTCTCTTCTAAAGGCATAGTTTGTACAGGCTTTGGTACAATCTCCTTGTATTCGCTTTCTAATGGGCTATTAGCCTCTTTTATATCTTGTCTTTCTTCTTCACTTTTTGGTTCTTGTAATTTTTCTTCTAAATCTTCTAAACTCTCAGTTTTTCTAAATTCATTTTTTAGATATATATCAACAATTTGTTTTGTATATATTTTAGAATTAGTTTTATATAATTCTTCATAAGTATTAGCAATTATTTCATCTAAAGTAGTTCCTTCTACAGTTGATTGAAGTTCCATAAAAGCTTTAGTTTTTTGTGCTTCGTCTTTAATTTTTTCAATGTATTCTTCTGGTACTATTGTTTCTAAAGCTTGATTTAAAGTCAATCCGTCTTTTTGACTGTTGTTAAATTTTTCTAAAAGTTCTAATTTGAAATTCTGTATTTTTTCATCATAAGTATTTATTAAATGTTCATTCAATACTTGTCTTGATACTTTGTCTATTAAATCATCTGATAAATCTTTATTATTTTCTTTTATGTAATTTCTAATGCTTTCATAAGTTTTTACTTTTTCTTCAGTTTCTAAACTTTCACTTTTGTCAACTTTAGTTCCCTCTATTGGTCTGTCTAATATTTCTTTCTCTTGGTCTAATATATCTTTGTATTTTTCTATTATTTTTTCTCTTTTGATAGAATTTAATTCTTCTATACCTTCTTTATATTCTTCTTCTGTAACTTCACTAGCTTCTAAACCCTTTTTTAATTCTTCTTTTGCAGTTTCTTTTACATCCTCTACTTTACTTATTACTTTACTAAATTCTTTCTCTTGAGATAAATGTAATAGTCTTCCACCGCCTCCTAATGCACCTCCTACTAAAAATATTTTAGCTTGATCCCACAAAGTCAACGTTTCGTCAGTCAAATAAGCAGATAAGTTTTCTTGTTGTGTTTCTTGTATACCTTCAAAAAAGAAACTTAATCCAATTCTTTTTAAAATTGATTTAGTATATTGACCTCTTAATCCTAAAGCATTAGTTATAAGTATTACAGGAATATTTATTCCAAAGTCTGTCCATGATTTTGATACTGCATTAGGATTCCCTTTTTCTTTTAAATCAGAATATACTCCTCCGCCTTCAATGGCTGATTCAGCTCCAGCAGCAAGAAAAGGATTTAAAAAAGCAAGAGCAACAAATCCTGCTTGTGAACCTAAACCACCGCTTAAATCATCTAAAAAGTCAACAAGATAATTATCACTCCTTTCTACTTTAGCTTCAAATTGTAAATCTTTATTGAATTTTAACAGTTCATCACTGTATTCATCTAATCCTATTGTATCACCAATTAACGCAATAAAGTCTGAAGTGTTTTTTATCATTCCAGTTAAATCTTGTGTAAATCTTAAAGTATTTCTTACTCCATAAGTATTTCTGAAATCTTGGTCATAAACTATCTTTGCTGCCAATATATCAGATATAGGTGTTGTGAAAGGAAAGCTTTTTAAAATTGTAGATAATTGATGAAAAGTTTTATTAGACCATTCTTTTTCTTCATCTGCTGATTTTATATTGTTTAATATCCCGAATTCAAAATCTTCAAAAGGTAATTGTGTTTTATCAAATATTTGTAAATCATCTGTTAAAGTTTTATATACTAAATCTCTTTTATCTGGATTCTTAAATAAATCAGATGTAAATTCTTTATAAGGTATTGTAGTACTGTCTATAACACTATTTTGTATTAAAGCATCATATATAAGTCTTGTTTTATCTTTGTCCACTTTTTCTTCCCCATCCTTCTAAGAATTTGTTTTTTTTGTCATCTGATAATTCATTTGGTTTTTTTAGAATAAAGTCATCACCTATTCGAGAAGTAGTTGTTCTATTTAATGTATTAAATAAAGCATCGTCAGCATCATTTGTCAAATTCTCAGCTTTTAGTTCTCTATACTTTGAAGTAATATCATCAATTATCTCAGGTGATAAAAAAGAACTTAAAGTTCTTTCGATAGTTTTATCACCATATGGATCATAAGTCTTTTCAAATACAGTTTTAAATGTTGAAGAATAATTTGATTTATCGAATATATATTCATGTAAAGGTGATTCACCTTTGCCAATTCCAAGAAATTTATTGCTTTTAGCGTTTTCATGCCAAGTAGTTATATAAGAAGCAAGTGTATTTCTATATAAAGTTTTTTCAGCATTAGTCATTTTGTCTTCAGTTATTCTTACAACAGGGTCTTCTATTACATTACCGTGTAAATCTTTTACTTCAAACGTTCCTTTACCTTTAGCAATTAAATCATAATTTTCTTCTGGTGTTAAATTAGGATCAAGAAAAGGATACATTTTAGCTGGTATCGTTCTATTAGAATTATCTGGGTCTATAACTCTCAAGTCTTTACCTTTTTCTAACCTATTTAATTCTCTTTTTATAGTTCTGTCTCTCATTAAATCATCTCTTAAAAGAGCCATATTTACACTTTGTGCATTATTAAATTCATCCATATTAACTTTAAATTTATATTTTGCATATTGATCATATTCATCAGATATTAAATTGCTTAAATCTTTTGGATTGATTGTTTTAATACCGCTGGGAATTTCAAGTCCGAATGGAGTAACTTTATAAGTATTTGCTTGTGCCTGCTTAGTTTTAGGATCAAATTCAACTACACTTTTATTTTTAGTTGTTCCAAGTTTAATTGCACTTTCATATAATTTAAGAACATCTTCTTTATTTGCATTTTCACCCATTAGAGTTTGTATATCATTTAAAATATCTTTTCCTTTTGTTAATTTTCCATTGTAATATAAATCAGCACCGCCAGCAGCTTGAGACAACATAGATAAAGAACTTCCTGCCAATTTTTCTTTATTAGACTGCAATATTTTCTTCTCTTGAGAATTTCTATAAGTATTACCTATTTGCAGCAATACAGCTTGATCCTGCGGTTCTAAATATTCATCTGCATATATACTGTTGATCATTTCCTGGCTTGCAGTTTCTAAATCAATAGGATTTTGAATATTCTCGAATTTACTTCTAAAGCTTTCCGTATATTCATTAAACTTTTTCTTTTTAACTTTTTTGTCAAGGTACTGTTGAAGCATACCCATTACAGGCAGTAAAGTATTTGAACTTACAAATTTTTCATCCATAGTTATATCTCAATTTAAGCTTTTAATATTTTAAAACTTTCCCATATAATCAATTATATCCCTTTTCCTTTTTTTCTTTTTTTCTATTGATTCTGGGTCTAAATCTAATTTAAGTTTTTCTATATCTTGAAATTTTCCCATACCAAATTCACGTTCTTTAAATAAAATACTATTACTTGGGAAAGTAAAAGAATCATTTGTATTTATTCCATTAATCCAATCAGCTAAACCTGGATCTGATTTATTAAGTTTAGGAATCTCAGATAAAGTATTGTCAGTAGTATCAGTAGTATCAGTAGGATTTGGCTTCTTACTCTTTAAACTTTCAATTTCTTCTCCTATTTGGTATCCCATTAATCCACCCATAGCTATATTACCTGCATTAATTCCTTGTGAAAAAGGTAAACCGCTACTAATAGCCATATCTATTTGTCTGTTTGTATCTAATACTTTCATTTTAGCTTCTGCAATTGTAGAGGCTCTTTGTCCTAACATTGTAGAGGCATTCAAACCTCTCAACGTATCAGAATTTAATATTGAACTTAATCCTAAAGCTGCTGAATTAGCTGCTCCTAAAGCTTGTGTATTGAATCCTCTGTTGATATTAAACATAATGGCTTCTTCTTCATTTAAATCTATTTTAGCATCTAATAAAGCCTTTTTCTTTCTTCTAATAGCAGCTTCTTCTTCTTTTTTTCTAAGCAATTCTCCTGTTAAAGAAGTTAATGCTGCTAATCCAGCTATAATTAAAGGTAATGGCATTTTTTACTCCGTATATTGATTTATTTTTTTAATAATTTCAAAGTTAATTTCTATACCATACAATATCGTACCGCTTTTTAATTCAAACTCCCAATTCTCATAATCTTTATATTTTCTGTCTTTGATTTGATAATATATTGTCTTTGTACTTCTATTTTTACTGTTAATTATTTTATTGTTAAATACAATTTCACCTTCAAAATCAAAATCAATATGAGTTAACACTTTAAGTAAACCCATATACCCCAAATTAGTTAATAAACTTTCATATATACAATCTTTATTTATTTCATTCATTCTATAAACTTTACTGCCTTCAAATACATACTTTGTATTCATTTTATCAACAACTAATTTGTCAAACTTAAAATAATCTGTCATACCCCAAGCATTTAATTCAAAGTAAAATTTATATATCTTATCTTCAGTACAATAATATAATTCTTTATCAAAATAATTATAAAAAATATTTGACTTGCCAAAGTTACTTTTTACTATATCATTTATTTGTGTGCTAATCATTTCTAAACCTTGACCATTAGTTACATAAATACCTTTAGAAGTATTTAATATCAATCCATCAGGAGTTTCAACTACATCATATTGATCATCAGTTGTCATTCCTAATTCATCTTTCAAATTGAATAACAATACACCACTTTGATTAACTACATGAACAATCTGAATCCTGTCATTAGAAGCTATGGCTAATTGCCCGTTTATATTAAACAATTCTTGACCATAGACTTTTGGAATAACGTTATAAGTATTATAAACTTTAGTTATATATCCATTGCCTATTACAGGGTAGTAAACATTGCTGCCTACAAGAGCAAATAATACTCCTTCAACAAAATTTGCATCGTCAAATGCAATTATTTCTTTTTCTTCAAATGGTTCTTCAAATCCTATTGTTTGAGTTATATAAATACCTTGTAAATCATTCTTAGTCAATATTGTTTTTAATATATTGTCATCATAAAAAGAATAATGATAAAGTACTTCATAACTTTCTTCTTCTTTGTGTTTAATATATAATCTGAATGCAGTTACTTTAGTAGATAAATTATATGGAAATACTGCATTTAATTTATATACAAATAAATCATCAACAGTATTAATTCCAAGTTTGTCTTTCAATATAGGGATTTCACTGCCATCATCAAGTAAATAAGAAGCAATATAATTTACTTCAAAAGAAAGTGAACTAAAACCATTGTTTTCATCAACTATTACTTTTTGTTTAAATGTTTCTTTTACACCTATAAGATTTTCAAGGTCTTGTAAAGACCAGCGTTTACCTTTGAAAGAATTAATTTCAGGAGATTGATAACCTGTAAAAGTTATAAACCAGCTTGAAGGATTATCATATTTTGGGAAAAGTTGTAAGGTTTCATCACTTACAAAGCTTGTATAATTTTTTTCATTAGTACCAATTACCATTAAACTATAATCGTTATGTAAAGAGAGAAATTTTCCTCCTCTAAATCTTGTAAACCAAGCTTCACCTCTCATTATATTATAATCTGTATCCCACAATCCTATTACATAGCATATAGGGAAAGATGAATCACCAATTGTTTTATATAAAATTAATTTAACATTGTATTCAAGAATTAAATTATTTGAAGTTTGTCCTATTCTTTCTAAACTT
>Ga0210044_10004668_pt1 | contig 18988 bp, 24 predicted proteins | sample CryGey13umfilter_2_FD_183959 | JGI IMG/M metagenome (GOLD analysis project Ga0210044, IMG submission 183959) | Groundwater microbial communities from aquifer in Utah, USA - Crystal Geyser 4/9/14 3 um filter (SPAdes) (version 2) | ecosystem: Environmental > Aquatic > Deep subsurface >... | reverse complement strand
TCACATCCAGTAGGAGTATGATAATCTGAAGCTGCTTTAACCCTTCCATATCTCGATACATAATAATAGCCTCCCTCTGGGGTATGTTTTGTGACAAAAATACATCCAGGTCGACTACTGGTCCAATAGTAAAAATAACACTGACTAGTTCCTAAACGCGAATGCAAACTAGCGCTTGTGCAAGTTTTAGGTAAATTAACCCCGTCAATTGAAAACCTTACTGCGTCATAGCATTTTACTCTTGAAGTTGTATCGGCTGCAAGTGCTGCACAATTTGCAGGATAAGTAAAATTTGCAGAATAATATGCTTCTAACGAGGCCGTTAACTTTTCCATTGACGCTAAAATTACTGCATCATTTGCCTTTTTTTGCTGTTGTACTGGATTAATTATTACTAAAACAATTCCTGCTAAAATTCCAATTATTCCTATTACTATTAATAATTCTATTAGGGTAAATGCGTGTAAAACTTTGTGCCTTAATGCCTTGGGCAGATACATAAATTCAGCTTAACACACAAAAATATATCGTCAAGAAAAAAATTACCGTTGATAAGGTACTCCATGTGAATCGCTGGATTATTGCTATCCCAAATCATAAACAACGCCATCCATTACAAGTGGAACACTCCTTATATTTCCATGAAGAAGTGCAATATCATCACTAAATATGACTAATTCAATATCCTCTAGCTGATGTAAATTTATTGCAGAAACAACCCTATCTAGGCGATCCCCTCTTGCAAAAGTTTCACCTTTCATAGGTTTTATAAATTGTCCAAAAGTTAAACATCCAAACCAGTCAGTTCGAAAACGAGAAAAAATATAATGAGATCTTTTTGGAGGATTTTGAGGAGTAGAAACAGAAATAAAACGTGCCCTATAATAAGGAGGCAAAGGGTTGTCCCTTGCGATATCAGTAAGTGCTGTACAAATTGGCATTTCACACAGTAAACGTGTATTGCCACTAAACGCATTATTCGGATCATAACCAGATGGATAACATAACCTCTGAATTTTACGTAGCTCATACGCAACTATATCAGTATTACCCCCAATAAAATCTACTACAGGATCTCCAATTTCCAACATCTCATTACGAAATGTTGGGCACTTATAAGGAAGAACGCCTTGATTCATCCTAGCATTATATCCTATAGTTAGTCGGCGTCAAGAAAATAATTCTCACCCCTTATACATAACCCTTCCCGAAAGGGCATCGTGCAACGTTCCTTCATCCGCATATTCAATATCGGCACCCAAAGGCAATCCCTTGCCAATTCTACTCACCCTAATTTTATTCCCAAACTTTCGTCTAACCTCTTTATGAATATACAACGCAGTAGACTCACCCTCCAAAGTAGTATTATTTGCAAGAATAATTTCATGAATTTCATCGTCATTTAACCTATTTAAAAGCTGTTCAAAAAATATTTCATCTGGACCAATTCCTGCAATAGGATTAATAACCCCATGCAATACATGATAAACGCCTTTATAACCAGAACCTTCTAAAGCCAAAACGTCTAACGGCGATTCAACTACACAAATAGTAGATTTGTCCCTACCCGAATCGTTGCAAACTTCACACAAATCACTATCGCCAACATTAAAACATTTTTTACATATTTGAGTTTTTTCCTTAACATCTGCCAATGCTTTTGAAAATCTTAATACGTCGTCCTTTGGCATTTTTAAAAGGTAAAAAGCCAGCCTTTGAGCCGTTTTTGGACCAATTCCAGGCAAAGACGAAAACCCATCAATAACATTTAAAATAGATTTTGGAAGAGTCATATTACAGAGTATAGCAAATCTTAAAACAACCCCTGGGGTTGCGGAACTATGGGACCTCCATTTAAATCTCTTCCAGTCGTTTTAACCCTAACTTATCGAAATGCTTGTCGAATGAAATTATTGGAATATTTTCCTTCTCACAAACCTTTGCATATACTAAATCAGGAAAATCAATATTTAGTTTTGAAAACGAATCTAATACTTCGAGTAGATCTCCCTTCGGCATGTCTAAAACTTCTATATTGTTTAAGCCCAACAAACTAATCAATTTAGAAGCGACAATTTTCCTCTCCTGTCCATACACCTTAATTGCAACATATAAAACCTCATGTATAACTAAAGGACTAACTAACCCTAAAGCTTTCTCTTTTTTTATTTCTTCGAATATGACCTTTGCCTTTTGGGAGTATTCTTTATGATCCTTGAGAAAAAACCTTAAGATTACGTTCGCATCTATGAAATATCTCATTTTTTGTATTTGTCAAAAAAGGCTTTAGCGTAAAGTTCATGAGCTAAAGTAGTTTCGTCTGGATTATATGGAATTTTAGATTTTAAAGATCCATATAATTCATCTAAAACATTTTGATTTGAAATGTTTTTTACCGAGCGAGTTTTGTCTATGGATATTCGAACATTATTAGGTAAATTCTTGTTTTGAACGACAACTTCAACTCCATCGTTTACAACCGAATCAATGATCGTAAAAAAATTTTTCCTAACTTCCGTTGAATTCATTATTATAGTAGACATGAAACAATGATAATGTACATGACGTACGTTTGTCAAGATGCCTTTGTAAGGAGACTCCCAAACAATCCCAAGAATCCTACGCTTCTTCCATATCATCTCCGAACACTTTTTCAAAAACCTCTTCTATTCCAATTTTATCTTTTGTCACTTTTACGTTTTTATCAGTTAATCTTTTAGCCTCGGGCTTTTTATCAGACAAAATACACTTTAGAGCAATTTTTGTACCTGTTAATTTTTCAGCCTCAGTTTGAATAATCTCCTTAACCTTTAAGCTCAAAATTCGTTCTTTATGAAACGAAAAATATGCTTGCAAAGTTAACGTTTTGCCGTCAAATCCAATTACATCGCACGAATAAAGAATTAAATATATCGAATGATTGTGAGGCTTTACGGTTTCTATTAAATCTTGAAATGGAAAAGGCTTAAGTTCTAGAGCATTCGTGACTTTTGAATCAATCATTTGTTCATCTTGAGAGAACTTTTCACCAGAAGCATTCTTTATATTTTGGGATTTTGAATCCTCATCATTTTTAATCTTTTTCACGTCTTTAACTTCAGGATCTTTCGAGACAATTGGCGTTTCAATCTTTAATTCATTTTGAGGATTAAAAAGAGAAGTAACTTCAATAATGGCAATTTCAAGCGGAAGAGTTTCGATAATTGCAAACTTAAACTCCGAAGTAACCTGCGTAAATCTTTTTATAATCGCGGTTAAAGAATCAACAGAAATGTCTTTATAATCAGAAATATTGACATCTTCGTCAACTACAACTCCAAGTTTAGACATTAACAAACCTCGGCAATGCGCAATATATCTCTCATTCCATCTTTCTAAATTATTTCCATTTTTATATATTTCATGAATAAAATTAATTGCCTCGCCAGCGCTTCCTTTTAACAACATTTGCGTAAATAATGGATAATTAGAACTTTTTTCGTCAAGAAGAATATCAAGAGATGTTTCGCCATTAATTATTTGCTCGAGAATAGTTTCGGCTTCACGATAAGCGCCTTTTGCACTCACCGCGATTCGGACGAAGTCCGAATCGCTCAATTCAAATTCCTTATCCTCTGCTATTGAACTTAATTTTTTTACTAAATTTTCGATATCTGGTCTTTTAAATTTAAATTGCTGGCACCTTGATTTTATTGTATCCAAGACTTTTTCGGGATTAGTTGTACATAAAACAAAATAAGCGTGCGTTGGAGGTTCCTCGAGCAATTTTAACAATGCATTAGACGCTTCAACTGTAAGCATGTGAACTTCATCTATTATATAAATTTTATTCTTTCCCATTGTTGGAGATAAATTTACATTTTCTTTTAGATCGCGAATGTTATCTATTCCTCTATTTGACGCCGCATCTATTTCGATTAAGTCTAAATGATTTCCATTTGATATAGACTTGCAACTTAAGCATTCTCCACATGGCTCAAATGATTGATTTGTAACTATTGGAGCTTCACAATTTAATGCTTTGGCAACTAATCGTGCGGTTGTAGTTTTTCCGGTTCCACGTGATCCATAAAAAAAGTATGCGTGTGCTGGTTTATTTTTTAATAATGCTCCAGTTATTGCAGAAACAATGTGTTCGGCTCCGATAAGGTCTTTAAAGTTTTGAGGGCGGTATTCTGTATAAAACATTTGGAATGTATTATTTTTACCACTCCAAAGTATGTTTCGTAAGTTGCTATTTTTTACTCAACCATTCCTTTAGATCAGTCAGGATAAAGTCTTGTGCTTCATTTACGATCTTTTTTTTATCGGTCTTTGAAAATTTTGACAATACGTATTTTGCAGGATCTATACCCGTTTTCTGAACACTTCCAAATATAGATTCATCTCGAACACCCACTCGTAAATGCCAAAAATTTTCATCTTTGAGTATATTTTTGATAGAAATTATTCCGTTGTGAATTTTTGAAGATTTTTGGTTGCTCAATTTGTACTCACCAACGAGAATATCTAGTTCGTCGTATGCAATAAGTAGATTCTCTAGTGTGACGTCGTAATATCTAACAAGCTCGCCGACCACATTTCCCGACTCATTCATAAAAACTAATGGCTTTGCCAAAATATAATCTTCGTGTTTAACAATTTGAGTATTATGTTTTTTTTTCGTCTCCCATTTTAAATCCAAACTTTCTGCAAAAAGATTCAAAACCTCCTTTCCCACATTATGCCGACTCCACGAATATTCGGGTTCCGAATTTCCCAATCCAACAATTAATTTCATATATAAAGAATAACATAAGAGGAGAGATTAATTTGTGAAAAGTGTCTCATAGCAAATCCACCTCCGAGGTGGAAGTTCAGTTAATATCCCATAGGATCTTAACCTCCGAGGTTGCAGTTACTTTACTTTCTCTCTTTATCCCTTAAATAAGAAGTAACTTCTATAGGTAAATTGATATATTCTTGAATTTTATTTTTGCCAATTCTTTTTGTAATACTTAACTCTTGAGGAAATAATCCAATTATCTCAACACCTTTTGGAAAACCATCTCGACTGTAAATTATTACATCATTGCTTTTTTTTGTTAAAACGTGATTCCTCTGAATAATCATCTTTTTTAGGAGTACCCCACCAAATATTAAGTGTATTCGCAAATGGATCTAAAATAAATTTTATTTTTGCCATAATAATTTTCCTTTTGTTACACAGACTAAAGAGAATATTATCATGAAAGAAAAGAAATATTTTTTCTCAACTATTATAGACTGGTTTTCCATCACTTGGCTTATCAGACACAAAAACCTTTTGATTTATTGTAATGTGTGGAATTGTCACTGTTGATAATTCCTTTTGCATATAATATTCGTCCATAAAATCAATCATATTTTCCGCGATTTCAGTTACAAGCGGAACAACAAGAGAATTTCCAAATTGCCTGTAGGCTTGAGTATCTGATACGGTGATTTTAAAATTATCACGATATCCCATAAGTCGCGCACATTCTCTTGGCGTTAAACGTCTCGGATTACTACCACCTTTTTGTTTAATCAATATTTCCGACCCATCCTTATGGTATCTCGCACTTAATGTCCTTGTAATATTATCTTTATCAGGATCAAGTAATCCAAAGCCAAAACCATTTCCCTTTTTTTGATGTTTTGCTTTATATTCTTGAAGATAAGCCCATAACTTATCAGATAACGTATATTTATGATCAACAGTATCATCCAATATGTCTCTAAATCTCGATTCATTATTTAACTTATCAGGGAAATTAAATACATTTTGTGGATACAAATCCTTTCTAAATCCAACAATGAATATTCGCTCCCGATGTTGAGGAACATAGCCTCTAGCATCTATAACTTTTATATTTAGATCATAACCAAGGTCATTAAGTATCTTTGAAATGATTTCAAAAGTTTTTCCTTTATCGTGAGACTTAAGATTTTTGACATTTTCTAAAAGAAATGCTTTCGGATTTTTTTCTTTTATAATTCTTGCTATTTCAAAAAAAAGATTACCCTGTTTTTCATCCTCAAAGCCATGTTTTCTCCCTAAACTTCTTTCTTTTGAAACGCCGGCTATAGAAAATGGTTGACACGAAAAACCAGCAGTTAATATATCAAAATTGGGAATTTGACTTGCATCAATATCTCTAATATCACCACTAGGTCTTTCTCCAAAATTTTTTTCGTAAGTTAATTGGCAAAACTTGTCCCATTCAGACGAAAACACACACTCCGCCCCAGAAGCTTCAAAAGCAATTCTAGTTCCACCGATTCCGGCAAAAAGATCTATGAATTTGTATTTATAATGCCTTTTCTTTTCCATCTTTTCATTGCAGGATCAAGATGATCCTTAAAAAACTCTTTAAAACTTAATATGTTTGGAATATTTTTATAATGCAAATTTCTTATTTCTTCTGGACAAACAAGGTAAATTCTATGATTTAGCATTTCTTCCAACTGATTGCGACTAACTTTATCATCGATAGTTGCTAGATAAAACCCAAGACCTCGAGTACCTTCTGTTACTATCTGCCTCCATCTTTCCCTTATCGTTCTTTTTGCAGTAAATATAATACAATCCATTGGATTAATTTTATAGTGTGCTTCAGATGGCATTAGAAAACTTTGTATGTTATCCCTTTCTATTATCGAATTAACAAAAAGTGCTAATACATCGTGCCCATATACTTCTTCATAATGTCTATATATTGCGTGAGCCTCTTCTTCTGTCTCCATAATTAATTCATCAAAACGTTTTTTTATTTGTTCTGATGTATATTTATGCCGTGAAACAATATTGTCTTTTGCCTCATTTATTATATCTTTTGGGCTTTTGAGAATTTTTCCATTTTCCTCGGCGAATATTTTTAATGTTTTTTTCATTTTGTTTTATGTACTAATATTACTTTTTATAATTTTATCAATATTTCATGCTTCCCCAACTCATGTTACCACGAAGGATTCTTTCAAAAAATTACTTTAATTACCCCTCACATCCCCGCCACAAATCTTACTCCCAATCCTATTAATACAAATCTTACAAATTTTCCAATAAATAATGGAATGGAATATTTTTTATATGATAAGTCAAGAATTTTCCCACCTCCGAGGTGGATGAGAATTGATAATTTTTTAAATCCTCGACTTACCAAATGCTATAATTCTTCAATGAATCACGTTTTAACAAAAAATTCAAAAATTAATGTTCACATTGTTGGGGATAAAGAAATTTGTGCGTTAAACAAAAAACATTTAGGGCACAACTATCCAACCGACGTTTTGTCTTTTAATATAGACGAAAAGCTGCCTAATGGAGAATATTATTTGGGAGACGTTATTGTAAATTTAGATCAAGCAGAAAGACAGTACAAAGAATATAATAATGATGATGTGAGGAAAGAAGTTTCAGATCTTATTGCACATGGAGTTTTGCATTTGTTAGGAATTCACCATAACGGCGATGACTAAATCAGACTAAAAGGACAACGCCTTTTTAACCAACTCGGACACAATTTTTCCATCTACCCTACCTTTTAACTTTTCCATAGCCATTTTCATAACACTTCCAAAATCTTTTGTGTCAATATTAGAAGCGCATTCAGCAACAACAGATTGAATTTCATCTTCGCTTAATTGTTTTGGCAAATATTCTTCGACAATTAAAAGTTCAGCCTTTTCAATTTCAGATAAATCGAGCCTATTTGCTGATTCAAAAGCTAAAATAGAATCTTTACGCTTTTTTGCCTCTTTAGTTAAAACTTTAAGAGATTCAACATCATCCAACTCAACATTTTTAGCTTTAAGTTCGATTTGCATATTTTTAAGCTCTGATATCATCATCCTTAAAACGCCCAATCGAGCTTTATCACCGCTTTTCATTGCCGTAATCTGATCTTGTTGTAACTTTTCTAATAACATTTATAAAACTCCTTAATTGTACTTGTTTAGTTGTACTTGTTTAGCTGTACTCAGCCAACAAATACAACTTTAGTTGTATTTGTTATACTTTCGAATATTCGCCCTCTTAACTTTATCTGCCTCTCTACGTCTTTTAGTAGGTTTTATGTAATATCGCGTTTCTTTTATTTTTTCAATATCAGACTCCATTATCTCTTTGAGATCCCGCAATGCTTGCTCAACAGACTTTCCGGATTTCTTTAAATCTATAGTTACTCCCTTAGCCATTTTAATTAACACCTCCTAAAACATTTAAACTAATTATTTTGGTTACAAAAGAAGCTTCTACGCACGTAAGTGCGTAAAGATTCATTTCATGAAAAGTATAGCGGAGAAAAAGACGTTTCGCAATTAGACAAAAACCCCATAGTTTCTTCACCCCGGGGGTAAAAGAGTTATAGGATGTTAACTTTCCAAGATCTCAACTTTCCCACTTTGCACAGTCTTTTTACTCACGACTAACTTTATTGGACAGCCTATTAAATCTGCATCCGCGAATTTTTGTCCAACTCTAGCATCAACTCGGTCATCAAACAAAACGTCCTTTCCTTCTGCGATAAGTCTTTCATACTCATTTTTGGCGGATTGAGCAACTTCACTATCATCAAGATTCAATCCAATTAAATGTACATCAAAAGGAGCAACATTTGCCGGCCAATTAATTTTATTGTCAGTTCCAAACAACTCAACAATTGTGCCCATACTTCTTCCTGGGCCAATACCATAACTTCCCATTATTACATCATTAACCCCTCCTTCAGAATCCGTATATGTTAACCCAAGTGGGTTCGAATATTTGTTTTTTAATTTAAATATGTTTCCGACCTCAACAGACTTCTCTTGTCTTAGTTCTTCTTTTTTAAGACCAAGCATCTTAAGTGTTTCGTCGTTATACACTTCTTTGTTTATTGCAATATTCTTTTTATCACTTATGTAAATAACATCTTCGCCTGCATCACAGATCGTTTGAAACTCGTGGCTAAACTGACTAAACATTCCCCCGCTTGCGAATGTGAAATATGTTTTATCCCCCATTCCTAGCCTTTGAAAAATTTTAATATATGCATTTTTAACTAATTCATAGTATTCATCAAGTTCCTTCTCTGTTGCAGAAAAAGAATATAAATCCTTCATAATAAACTCACGCGTTCGGATAATTCCACTTTTAGCTCTAAGTTCGTTTCTAAATTTATTCTGAAATTGATAAACAAAAACTGGCAAATCTTTATATGACTGGATATGCGATTTCAACATTTTGGTAATAGGTTCTTCATGAGTGTTTGCAAATCCGACTTCCCCGCCAGAGTTTAATTTACTTTTGAACCAAACATCATTAACACTATCATCCCATCTTCCAGACAACTGCCAAACAGAAGAATCCTGTAAACTTCCCATGAATATTTCTTGTCCCCCAATTGCATTAATCTCCTCCCGAATTATATTTATGACCTTATTTATGACTTTAAATCCCAATGGCAAATAAGAGTAAATACCCGCCATCTCCTTACTAATAAATCCTCCGCGAATTAATAATTTCGCATTCTTGCTAACCTCATCTTTCGGAGCTTCTTTTTTAGTTTTTGTGAATAATTGAGATTGCAACATTATAGAAATTGTAGCATATGGGAGGCGAATCACGGGGCTACCCCGAGCTCGGGGTAGCCCCGGTGCCGGGGTAGCCCCGAACGAATCTAAAACAACTGCCAGATGTCTTTAAATGTAATAACAATGAGTAGTCCCATCAAAAACAAAAATCCAATTTGATGTGCTTTCTCTTCAAACTTAACCGGAATTCGCTTTTTAGTTATTCCTTCATACAAAACAAATAAAAATCTTCCGCCGTCAAGCGCTGGAATAGGCAACAAATTCATTACGGCAAGTGAAATCGATAAAATTCCCATTAAATCTAAGATTGTAATTGCAGCTTTGTCTCCGCCATATAAAAGTATCGATTTCACAGCACCAAAAATGCCAACGGGGCCAGAAACTCCAGAAGAAACGGATGAAAGATTTTTGTCTTGAAACGATTGTGAAATTAAATTTCCCATAATATTTGTGGAATAAGAGATGATATTGAAAGAGTGCAAAAAGCCCGCAAGGGCTTTTTGCGGACGAGTAGCATATTCAACTTTAACCGCACTTCCCAAACCTACTCCCATTGCAACCTGCCCGGCATCGTCATTATATCTTGGAACAATTTCGTATTCGCTTTCCTCTCCCGTTCCAATATTTGTGGTCGCAATTTTAACTTCTACTCCATCTTTATCATTCAAAAACGATTTAATATCCTCCACCGCATTAACCTGCTTTACCTCTCCCGCGTATGAAATTGACTTTATTTGATCGCCAAATTGTAATCCCGCCTCTTTTGCAGGAGATTCATCTCCGATATAAGTTATGATATTCGAAATCTCAATTGTTTCTCCATATTTAAATTTATAATCATTCATTAACAATATTGGATTAGACTTCCATCCATTTATTGCCAACACAATATAGAAAATTCCAATACCGAGTACAAAGTTCATAAATACTCCAGCCAATAAAATAATTCCTTTTTGCCACGGTTTTTTATTTATGAAATTTGATTCGTCTTTCGAATCGTATCCTTCTAAACTTTCGCCTTTAATTTTCACAAATCCTCCAATTGGAAGCCAATTTAGTGAATATAATGTTCTTCCAATTTGTTTCCCGATAGCTCGTGGAGGAAGTCCCAGCCCAAATTCTTCAACGTCAACGCCATTTTTTCTGGCTGCAATGAAATGTCCCAATTCGTGAATAAATATCAACAATGAAAGAATTAGCAAAAATAGTATTAAAGGTGAAATCATCGGTTATATTTTCAAAACTTCGTTCTCTTTCTCTTTACCCATTTCTTCAAGTTCTTTGTTTGCGGTTGCAATTTCTGCATCAATTTCTTTTTTCATTTTGTACATATCATCTTCGGTTATTATTCCATTATCTTCTTGTTCCTCTATAGCTTTGATTACATTTTGTCTTAATGTTCTCAATTTAACTTTTGCTTGCTCTACTAATCCTGAAATTTCTTTTGACAACGCCATTCGTCTTTCTTCTGTTACCGCAGGAATAGGAATTCTAATATTTTCTCCATCATTAATAGGAGTAAAACCTTTTCCAGAGTCAATTATTGCTTTTTCGATTTTGGCCGTAACCGATCTGTCCCACGGCGAAATTAATATTAATTGTGATTCTGGTATTGATACGCTTGCAACTTCTTTGAGTGGAAGAGGACTGGCTCCATCATAAGCATTAACCATTATGTCATCGACTAAACCCGCAGATGCGCGACCCGTTCTTATTTTTGTTAATTCTTCAGACAGAAATTTTTTGGTACTTTTAACGTGTTCGAGAAAATCGTCTTGTTTCATATAAAAAGAATTTAGCATAGTATAAGAAGTCGAACAAGATCTATATCTCTAATCTTGAAAATTCTACGAGGGTAATGTTTTCACCTGTTTTTGCAATTACTGAGGTTATTAAATCTTTAATTGTTTTTGACGAATCTCTTATATAATCTTGTCCCAATAATTCTTCTACGTTTTTTGGATTCATTGCTGTAATTTGCATTGCAATTTCTGTTCCAACCTTTTCAAATTCTTCATTTTTTGCAACAAAGTCGGTTTCACATCCTAATTTAACAATAGATGCAACTTTTCCCTCTCCGTATACGTATGTGAAAATTCTTCCTGCTTTAATTTCTCTTTCAGACTTTTTTTCTGCTTTTTCGACTCCTTTTTCTATTAAAATCTTTTTTGCCTTTTCAATATCGCCATTTGATTCATCCAACGCTCTTTTTGCATCCATTACTGCTGCGCCGGTTTCTTCTCTAAGTTTTTTTAAAATATTTATGTCCATTTTTATACAAATTCTTTAACTATTTCTTTTTGACTACTTTTGACTTTGGTTTAGCTTTTGTAACTTTTTTTGTCTCAGCCTTTTTTAATATTGTTTTTTTCGCAACTTTTACAGCCCTTTTTGCTTTCTCTTTTTCAACAACTTCAATTTTCTTTTCGGCAATAACTTCCTTTCTCTCTTCTTTATCTTTTGACTCTTTTGCTTTTTCTGCAATTCTGCCTTTTTCAATAACGCCTTTTGAGATTGCATCTGCAATTACTGCGAGTAACAATTCTATAGATTTTATAGCGTCGTCGTTTGCTGGAATAACATGCGCAATTCCCTCTAAACTGCTATTAGTGTCAACAATTCCAACAACTGGTATGTTTAATGCATTTGCCTCGCGAACGGCAGTTCTTTCCCGTTTTACGTCAATAATAACAACTGCTCCTGGAAACTTTTCCATATTTTGAATGCCACCAACAAGAAGGTCTAATTTTTCAATTTTGCGTTCTATTAATAATTGTTCTTTTTTTGTGTAATGTTTAAATTCGCCTTCTTCCATACCTTTTTGAAAGCGTTGAAGTTCGGTCCAATTGCCTTTTATTGAATCAAAATTCGTTAATGTTCCACCTAGCCATCTTTGATTTACAAATAGCGCACCGCATTGTTTTGCATATTTTTCTACTGATGGAGAGGCTTGTCTTTTTGTTCCAACAATTATTATTTGTTTTCCGCTTTTTGCAACTTCATATAGAAAATCGCGCGCTTTTTCTAGCATTTCTTTTGTTTGATATAAATCTATTACGTGAGATTTTTTTTCTATTTGATAAACAAATTTGTTCATTATTGGATTTTGTCTTCGAACTTGATGTCCAAAATGAACTCCGTTCTCTAGCATTTCTTCTATTGTAGGAAGTTTATAATTTATTAACATTAATTTTTCTGCCATATTGATTTATTTTGCTCCTTTACCCTCTGGTCGGAAATCGTAGGATCAGGAGCCAATCCGACCATGTGTGATGAGAAGATAATAACAGGGCAAAATCACAAGGTCAAGAAAGGAAAATATTAAGAATTTCCTCTTCTAGCACCCCCGGGGTGAAACGGTTATAGGTCACTATAAATATTTAAGTATTTCTAATGACTTTTGATAATCTCCCCTATCCATAACAAATTTCTTATATTCATCTTTATTATTTCCAAAAAATTTCAATATATAGCGATTATTAATCAGTTTATCTTCTTCATTTGTTACATATGATTTGTAAGATGACCACTTATAATTCTCTAGCTTATTAATGTCTTTCACAATTGATGAAGAATATGGATTAAGATGTATATATCTTGAGACATGTAGAAGCTGTTCCTCGCTTTCGATGTGAACGGCATTGAATCTATCTATGAACAAATAACCATTTCTGTTGTGAGTTTTATTAAAATATTTCGTAAACGAATTTTTGGTTTTTGAGATGAAATCTACAATTCCACCATCCTTAACCTGTTTAATTAATAAATGAAAATGCGTGGGCATAAAACAGTAACAAAGGATTTCAACCTTAGGACTTAATTGTTTAACAAAAGTGCCAGTATTACCATCCAGAAGAATTTGTTGTTTATGTAAAGAATAACTTATCGCTGGATCATTTGATTTGTAATAATTAAGAAGATTGTAGAATTGAGCACTAAGAGCTTTCTTTTCGAATACTATCCTATTATCAATAGATTTATTGTATACGTGATAAATCTCTCCGCTTATAAGATTGACAGATCTCCTAGGCATATCATTAACCTATAACCCTTTCACCCCGGGGGTGGAATGACTATCGGACCCACCATCCCCCTCTGGCTTTTTCCAACTTGCATATTTACATTCTGGATATCGTGAGCATCCATAAAAAGACCGCCCCTTTTTGGTTCTCTTTATAACTACTTCGCCGTCATGCTCTTTTCCACAGTCAGGACACTTCATCCCAATTTTATTCAAAATCGGCTTTGTATATTTGCATTTTGGATAATTTTCACACGCAATAAACTTTCCAAACCTTCCCTCTTTAACCAATAACTTTCCTTTACACTCAGGACAAGAATTTTTTAATTCAGGAATATCAACAACAATTGCATTTCCATCTTCATCCACATCGCTACTATTTGTAGATTCAATAGGACGAGCATATTTACACTCCGGGTAATTACTGCAACTCAAAAATTTTCCATATTTGCCCAACTTAATAATCAAATTTGCCTTTTTACATTCGGGACAAACCTCATCCGTTTTCTCCATAACCACAACATCTTCCTTTTTAATTTCCTTCTTTTTATAATCAACAAGCTTTGCAAAAGGAATATAAAAATCCTTCACCAACTTTTTCCAATCGAGCTCCCCCAAAGCTACCAAGTCCAAACTTTCTTCAACATCTGCAGTAAAATCAACGTCAACAATTTGAGGAAAATGCCGAACCAACAAATCATTTACAACGAGTCCATTATCAGTGGGACTCAAACTTTTTTCAATCTTTTTAACATATCCACGAGCTTGAATAGTTGAGATGATAGATGCATACGTTGAAGGACGGCCAATATTAAAACTTTCAAGCTCCTTTACCAAAGATGCTTCGTTATACCTTGGCGGAGGAGACATTTCCTTTGCATTTAAATTCACATTCAATAAATTTAAATCAGAACCTTTCTCTAATTTAGGCAAGAAATCATCTTTCTTTTTGTTAGAGTAAACCTTTAAATATCCATCAAATTTAACAACAGATCCATTCGCTTCGAATAAATATTTATCATCTTTAGTTGACACAATAACTTTTGTGCTTTCGAATACTGCATAAGACATTTGAGTTGCAACCGTTCTTCTCCATATTAAATCGTACAATTTTTTATGCTGAGGAGTTAGAGATTTTGCCAAACCATCCTCCCTAATATTTACGTCTGTTGGACGAATTGCCTCGTGAGCCTCTTGCGTACGCAAATTCTTTTTGCCTTTGAAATATCTTTCGTGCGGAACCAAATATTTTTCTCCAAAAATCTTTTTAATATACTTTCGCGATGATTCAACAAAATCAGGATTTATATACGAACTATCTGTACGCATATATGTTATATGTCCCGATTCATAGAGTTTTTGCGCGAGTTGCATAGTTCGTTTTGGAGCATATCCCAAATTAGACGCCGCAGATTGTTGAAGAGTAGAAGTTGAAAACGGCGGAGACGGATGACTTTTAATGTCTTTAGAAATTACATCCTTTATATAAAATTGCGATTTCGACAAATCTTTCTCAATTGATTTTGCCTCTTTTTCCGTAGAAATAGTCGTGCTTGACGCCGTGTAACTTCCAGCAAAAAAATCGAATTTCTTTTTTACAGAAATATTTTTGTTGTTAATAGAAACAAGTTTGCAAATGAAAGAAGAGGAAGAAGACTTGAGAGCTGAAGCCGCAGGCTTCGCCTGCGGCTTCAGCTCCGTCTCTATTTCAAAATATGGACTTTTAATAAACTTTTCTATCTCACGTTCTCTTTCAACAATTAATCTTACGGCAACAGATTGAACCCTTCCTGCAGAAAGTCCATATCTTATCTTCTCCCACAAAAGCGGAGATAATCTATAACCAACAAGTCGATCTAAAATTCGCCTTCCCTGTTGTGCATTAATTAAATCTATATCAAGTTTGCGAGGCGAATCAAAAGCTCCCAAAACGTCGTCTTTAGTAATCGAATTAAATGTAACTCTGTAAACTTTTGGACTTTCCCCTTTTTTATTCTTAATTTTATCTGCAATATCAAACATATCCTTTGCACCCGCGGGTTTTAAATTCTTATCACCATTCATTAAACACGCAACGTGCCAAGCAATTGCCTCTCCTTCGCGGTCAAGATCAGTCGCCAAATATATTGCATCTGCCGTTTTTGCAGCTTTTTTAAGTTTTGACACAATATCCTTTTTGTCCGGAGAAATTATATATTCTGGCTCAAAATCATTTTCTACATCAACTCCAAGCCCAGATTTAGGAAGATCACGAACGTGTCCAACAGAAGATAGAACATTATAGTCTTTGCCCAAAAAGCCTGCTAACTTCTTTGTTTTTGAAGGTGACTCAACTATTACCAAATTTTCCATATTGGTAAAGTGTAACATTATGTTGCATAAAATCCATTTGGATCGCGTTTCACAAGAGACATCATCTCAAGAGATGTGATTGCAACATTTAAGTCTGGTGTGTTTATTTCGGCAAGTTCTACAAGCAAATCGCTCGATAACGGCAATGCCTCATTCTTCAAAATTTCATAGATTTTTTCTTCGTTTTGACTTAATCCTTTTGGATATTCTTTGCTGGATGAATAGTTTGACTTGTAAATTCCAAGATTTGACAAAACGTCCTCTGGCGAGTCTACTAAAATTGCCCCTGATTTAATAAGATCGTGCTTTCCCATGCTAACGCTACTAAATATTGAGCCAGGGACAACAAAAATCAACTTTCCCTGCGTTAATGCGTCGCCTGCAGTAATTAAACTTCCCGACTTTAATCCCGCTTCAACAATTATTGTTCCTTGTGTTAATCCTGCAACTATTCGATTGCGCCTTGGATATGACCAGTCTGAAGGTTCAGTTTCTGGCGAATATTCCGAAAGAATTGCACCTTGACCCGATTTAATTATTTCATTTGCAACATTTTTTGCATATTTGTAATTCTCTAGATAATCAAATCCATAGCCAAGAACTGCAATCGTGCGGCCGCCGACTGATAATGCCGCCTTGTGGGCTTCTATGTCAATGCCATACATTAACCCGCTGACAATTGTTACACCGGCGGCCGCAACACCTCTTACCATATGCCAACAAGCCTTTCGACCATATTCCGTCATTTTTCTTGACCCAACAACGGATACTGCAAATCTGTCTGATCTATTTAGCTCACCAATAATATACATTTCACTACATTTTGCAGACAAATCTGCCTGCATTTTCTTTAAAATAACCTTTTCTTCTTTTCTCCCATTTTTGCAAACAACTTTATCTTCATCAAATGTATATTTTCGAAACAAATCCATAAATAAATATTACATATTAGTTATGAAAAAATACTGTCAGGATGATGAATAATCGATAAACAAAAAATTACACGATGATAACAAGCCTTATGAGAGATGAATAATCGAAAGGGAGATTGTCCGGGGGTAGCCCCGGACTCGGGGCTACCCCCTTTACTGATCTTTAGAAAAATGCTTTAATACTCGCATGTCAAGAATTTGCGAAATGTGTCAAAAAAAATCTCAAAAAGGCAATACTATAACTTTAAAGTGGGGAGTTAAATATCGATCCATCAAGCACAGACAACCTAATTTAAGAAAATCTGTTTTAACAGTTGACGGCGTAAATGTAAAAGCAAAAATTTGCACAAAATGTTTAAAAACAATCAAAAACGACAAAGTGCCTGGAGTTACATCCACAAATTACTCCATTAAGTAGCCTATTCCGTGAACGGTTTCGATATAAATTTCATCAAAAGGCTTTTCAATTTTATCCCTTAATCTTTTTACGTGAACGTCAACGCTATTTGTAAATGGACTTATCGAAACATCCCAAACGTGTTCTAATATTTCACCTCTTGTTACTACCCTGCCCTTGTTTAATATGAAAAATTCAAGAAGCATTAATTCTTTTTTCCTCAACATTATTCTTGTGTTTTTATACGTGACGATTTTTCGAGATCTATCGATTGATAATCCGCGAAGTGAGATTGTTTTGGAATACAACTGGGGCGCCGGTTCTGCTTTTCTAAGTTGGGCTGAAATTCTAAATCGAAGTTCGCGCCCGCTAAATGGCTTTGTAATATAATCATCGGCGCCCCGCCTAAACGCAACGTCTTTATCCGATACATTGCTTTTGGCCGAAAGAATTATTATTGGAGTTGTTTTTAATCTTGCTTTTAGTAACGCGCACAAATCTTCGCCGTCCATATCGGGAAGAATTAAATCTAAAAGTATTATGTCGTGATGGGTGTTGTAAGCAATCTCCTCTGCCGCCTCGGCACTCATGGCAACATTCACTATATATTCTTCTTTCAATAATCTTTCAAGTGTTCTAACTACGCGAGGGTCATCGTCTATAATCAAAACTTTCATCATAATGGAGTATACAGACCAGAAATTACAACTATCTTAAATTTTAGTGAATTATTATTAAACAAAATTTAACTAAATTCAAAAACTTCAACATTCATAAACTATCTCTTCAAAAATTATACACTACTCAATTATCGCAAAAGCCCGTATTGGTGACCCATCTCTATCTTTAATTTTCAAAGGTACTCCATAAAACATAAACTCCTTATTTTTTGGCAACTTTTCCATATTTACCAAATCCGTAATTGTAATTATTTTATTCTCTAAAAGTTTTCTCTCCAACTCCACGGTCAATTCAGCCTTATTTCCTATTATTACAAATTTTGGCTCTGCCAATATTATTTTTTGAAAATGTTCAATTGAGATGTTGTCGATAGTATGAATTTGCTTTATCTTAACTTCTGGATCACCTTCCCAAACTGGCATTGAGGAATATAACGTTTGTGAAAGATCAATTATTTTCATCTTCATTCCAAAAAATATTTAATTTACTTCTGGCAGGCGGGGTGGGGCTCGAACCCACAGTCCTACTTTTGGAGAGTAGTGGTTTGCCAATTAACCGACCCGCCTTTAATCGCAAGTCAAGTATATATTATATAGATAAGAGATGCATCAAGACTATTTGAGTTTTGAGTTTTCTTTATGAAGAGTGCGATTTTTGCACCATTTGCAGAATTTTTTCGTTTCAAATTTATCGGGAGTATTTACCTTGTTTTTTTCAGTAATATAGTTTCTTCGATTGCATTTTTCACAAACGAGAAGTAATAATTGTCGATGTCCTTTTTTAGCCATGAGAGGATTTTAGCAACAAGACCAACATAAATGCAATAGATAAACACAAAAAATGAGTCCCACCCGCGATGCCGTATGTTCGTTAAGTCAACCACTAGAGTCGACAGGTGGGTATGCTCTGAGGATTATAATTTAATATAATCCTACTCGAGCCCCCGCAATAAGCTTGTGGTGATTGCTTATTTGAACGTACAAACACTGCAGGTGCTGTAGAATTGTTTTTAGTAATTCCACACATTTATTT
>Ga0210044_10004665_pt1 | contig 18991 bp, 14 predicted proteins | sample CryGey13umfilter_2_FD_183959 | JGI IMG/M metagenome (GOLD analysis project Ga0210044, IMG submission 183959) | Groundwater microbial communities from aquifer in Utah, USA - Crystal Geyser 4/9/14 3 um filter (SPAdes) (version 2) | ecosystem: Environmental > Aquatic > Deep subsurface >... | reverse complement strand
CCGGGGTGCGCGCCTGCTCGCCCCGTCGGCCGTGGCGGCTTCGGGGGAGATGTACACCGACTCCGAGGGCATGCAGCCCTACCCCACCCCGCACGCCATGACCGAGGCGGAGATCGCCAGCACCATCGCAGAGTACGCCCGGGCCGCGGAGCTCGCCCGTCAGGCTGGCCTGGATGGGGTCGAGCTGCACGGGGCCAACGGCTATCTCATCGACCAGTTCCTCAACACCGCCTCCAACAAGCGCACGGACCGCTGGGGCACGACGGTGGAGGGTCGCATCCGCTTCGCCGTCGAGGTCGCCCGGGCCGTGGTCGGCCGCATCGGCGCCGACCGCGTTGGTATTCGCGTCTCCCCTTTTGGCGTGTTCAACGGCATGGCGCCCGACGACGAGCACGATCTGTATGCGGCCCTGATCGAGGAGCTGAACGGTCTGGGCCTGGCCTACATCCATGTGGTGGACCACAGCTCGATGGGCGCGCCGCCGGTGGGTGAGATCAAGAATGAGATCCGCCGCCGCTTCAAGGGGCCGCTGATCCTGTCCGGGGGCTACGACCGGGCTCGTGCCGAGGCCGACCTGGCCGCGAACAGGGGCGACCTGGTGGCCTTTGGCCGGCCCTTCATCTCCAACCCCAGGCTGGTCTCAAAGCTCCAGCGTGGGGCGGAGCTGATCACTGCGGACCCCGCGCTGTTCTACACCCCCGGGGCGCAGGGCTACACGGACTACCCCGAGGAGGGCTGAGGGCCGAACGGGCAAATGTTAAAAAGTCAACTGCGTGACCCGACAGGTGGGTATCATCGGTGCAACAGTAGGAGAACGCCGTGCCCGACCCCATCGCCCTGTGCATCGAGGATCTCGACGCCGAACCCCGCTACCTGCGCTGCGTGGCCATCGTCGGCCGCGCACCCGGTCTGGCGCTGGACCACGCCGGCGGCGTCTGCTGGCTCCCGACACCAGACACCACCGCCATCGCCTGCGAGCTGTGGGTCTCCGGCGACGCGCAGCTGATGCTGTACCGGACCGACCCGAGCGCCGGACCCGCACCCGAGGTGCACCGTGGAGGACGAAGCCTGTGCGCGCCGGCTGGCAAGCCGGTGGTGCTGCTGGATCAGGACGAGGTGCACCTCGCCGGCCGACGGCTGAGGTTCCACATCCACGGCCCCGCCTCCGCGGTCCACTCCCCCGAGCCGCTACCCGCGGAGCGTCAGACCGGCAAGGTGCTGCGGGCCGCCGCCGCGGCCCTGGCCATCGGTGCGGCGGTGGGCGCGGCCGGCTGCAAGGCGCCGATCGAGGTGCGAACCAACCCGCCCTCGGTGGAGGCCACGCCCCCCGACGCCGCCCGGCCCGACGCCAAACCCACGAAGCCCATCGAGGTGCGCGTGGCTCCCCCGCAGCAACCGCCGCCGACGAAGCCGACCCCGGCCCCGACGAAGCCGACGCCGACGAAGCCGCGCTAGCTCACAGGTATCCCTCCACCCCGAGGAACACCTGGTCGTTGGGGTCCAGCCGACCGGCCAGGCTGTCATCGTCCCCCTGGAACAGATTGAGCCCCAGCACCAGACCCAGGTGGTCGCCGTGGTGGTAGCTCACCTGGGGTGTGATGACGATCCCGCGGTTGGCCAGATCGGTGTGCACCAGCAGCTGGAACGTGAGGTCCACCGGGCGATACAGCCGATAGCGCCCGAGGAACGCCAGGCCTCCCTGCTGTGGCCGCCCGAGCAGCAACTGTGGCGCGTCGGAGTCCAGCAGCAGGTCGATGTACAGCACCTGCCAGCCCTCCAGCGTGAGCAGTAGCTCCTCGCCCCGGGTGTAGGTCAGCCCCACGGTCCAGGCCAGGCTCTGGCTGGTGGCCACCGTCGTGAGCCAGTCGTCGTCGTCGGGATCACGTCGCAGCGGGAAGCTGCCCCCCAGCGGAACCGACACCGCGCTGCGATACGCGATGTCCATGTTGACCGCCAGCCCCCACAGCCCGCCCGAGAGCCCGAGACCCACGTGCTGCTGGCGACGAAAGGTGGACTCCAGCACGGCGGGATCGGCGACCAGCGCCGCGCCCAGCTGCTGGCGCTGCTCGGGCGTGAGGTCGGCGGTGCCGGCGAACAGCGGCAGAGCCGTCAGCACGAACCCCGGGTCGAGCCGGATCTGAGGCTGGCGCTCGAAGAGCCAGGCATAGTGCAGCCCGAGGTCCCACCCGCCGCGGCTGACGCCGACTCGCGCCGCGAGGGTTGGATCCGAAAAGGGTCGCGGGCGCCGGGTGGCCAGCAGCCCGTCCTGCGCCACACCCTCCACCGAATCGTCGAGCATTACGTCCGCCAGCTGCCCCAGACGCCGCAGGCTGTCGGGGGCCGCCGGACCCAGCAGCGCGAAGTCGCTGCCAAACAGATCGACGCGGTCCGGCACATGTAGCGGCAGAAAGTAGACCGCCAGACCGAAGCCCCGCGGCAGGTAGACCTCGGCGCGCACCATCGGCGCCGGAAGCCGCGACGTCTCGGGATCGAGGTACAGACCGAACCTCAGGTCCCGCGGCGCCAGCACATCGTTGGGATTGACCAGATCGGTGGCGCCCCAGACCTGGGTCACGGAGCCCGCCGTCACGTCGAGCCAGGAGCCGACCCGCAGCTGCAGGTTGCTGTCCAGCAGGTCGGCCTCCAGGTCGTTGCGATGCAGCGCGCCGTTGAACAGGTAGTCGGTCTCGTCGCCGGGGCGACGGCAGGTCAGGCGATACAGCATCCGCGCCCCCAGCCGCAGCGCGAACCAGCGGCTCACCCGGTGATGCAGGGTGGCCAGCAGCTGGCCTTGGAGCTCCATCACGTCCTCGGACAGGCCCGACTCGTGCCACGTGTCCAGCGCCAGCCGCAGCTGGCCGCGCGCGCTGAAGGTGGTCGCCGGCTCGACCGCACTGGATGGGGCGATGGGCAGGGATGCCGGGGCGGGCGCCCATCCGTCGTCGTCGGCAGCGTCCTCGATCGTCAGGGATGGCGGCACCGGCTGGCTGCGGGCGGGACTGGAGGCCGGCCGGGTCGTGGGGCTGGATGCCGGCTGGCTGCCGGCCGGCAGGGTCTGGCCCGGGGCCGGGCTTGACCACGCCACGAGGCACAGCGCGCACGCCCACGGGCGTGCTCCACTCCGCAGTCCAGAGTGGCTCCCCCACAGCGAGCACAACGCGCACAACGCGCACCGTCTCGTGTCGCGCATGCTACCTCTGCTTGAGCGCCCGTACGGAGAAGTCCTCCTCGGGCAGGTCGTCGCGCAGCTTGATCTGATCGATGGCGATGAAGGTCGAGTGTCCCGTCTGCTTGTTGCTCATCTTGAGCCGGGTCACGGTGAGCGAGCCGCCGACCCGCTTGACCTGCTTGACGTACAGCACCTTGAGCAGACGCCGGCCGCGGTCGAAGAACTGGATCCGCAGGGGCACTAAGTCCTGCTTCCGGACCCACGACCGGGTGTGATCGTAGCTGTGGGGGTGGCGCGGAACGGCATCGATCACGTGGCACGGCGCCCCGGCGATCTTCTCCTCGGGCTGCATGCGGTAGCTCGCCTCCTCGATCTCCTTCCACTCCAGGTCGGCGTAGCTCAGGTCGCTGCCCATGAACCGCGCCTGCTTCTGCTGGCCCACGATCCGTTTGACCACCTTGAGCGCCGGGAGATACATGTGCTGGTCGTCGTCCCGCCCGCGGTTCTCCACGAACAGAAACGCCGTGCCCGCCACGTCCGAGGGCGACAGGAACCGCACCAGCGTACGGGTCAATCCGTCGGTCTTGCGCGTCCTGGCGAACAGCTTGCGGTCCCGCGTCTCCCCCTGCTTGTTGCGCAAGGTCATGGTCATGGTCATCTCCGCTCCCCGGGAGCGAAACACCATCTGCGTCAGGGAGCGGCGAACGATCTCCTCGCTCGTCAGGGGTTTGGCGATGGCTGCCGGGATCGGGGACAGCAGCAAGACCAGGGCGAGCGTGGGCTTCATCGCGCCATCGTACCAGCTCCGGCTCAATCCTTGAACCGCAGCAGCCGCCCCAGATGCGCCACACGGGCCAGCCGGACCGCCTCACGCAGCTGTGGGTCGGCCACCTGGGCCGCCACCTCCCGCTCGATGCGCTCCACATCCTCGGGCGGCACGCAGGGTGCGGGCGGCTCCGCGGGGGGTGGAGCGACCTGCGGGGGCGGCGTCACCCGTCCCGCCACCAGACGGACGGCCCTCACCGTCCCCTGCCCCAGCAGCTCGTTGAGCCGCTGGAGGATCGTCGTCCGCATGAAGCTCAGCTCGTTGAGCCAGGATGCGCTGACCACCACCACCGTGAGCAACCCATCGCGCAACGACTGCGGCTGGGTTCGCTGGGACAGCTGCGGCCCCACCACCTCGGGCCAGCGCTCTCGAACGCTGTACTCCTGCAGCCCGCCTTCGCGGCGGTGGAACTTGATCCAGCGCTGGAGCACGTCTCCCACGCGCTCCACCTTGGCCTTGTACCTGCCTCGACCCATTGCACCAGCATAGCCAAACCAGCCTTGACTTGCACGGCGCCTTTGCGGTACGCGGTACACCACCGTGCGGGGCATATGCACGGGATGGACCCGGCAGTACGAGACTGCGCTGTTGACCCGGGCCCGGGCATGCGGTACCTGCCCACCCGACAGGACGTGATGATGAAGCGATTTGTCCACTCCACCCGCTTGACCCTCTGGACCGCGATGGGGGCCTACATCTTGCTGCTGCTGTCGTTTCCCACCACGGCCCAGGGCGACGAGATCGTGCAGTTGCTGGACAACACGAAGATAGTTGGAACGTTGGTCCACTACTTCGACGGCGTGCTGACCGTTCGGTTGCCCAACGGCACGGACATGAAGCTCCCCGCGGAGAAGGTGCGGCAGGTCCAGTTCAAGCTGCCCAAGCCCAGGACCACCTTCTCCACCCCCCGCAAGTCCTACGATCGGCTGCGCCAGGCCGCGCTCAAGGGGGACCTCCCGGGCTACCTGGACTGCCACTCCACCTACTACCAGATGTTCCTGCACCATCAGGTCGAGATCACGGGGCCCGCCAAGTTCATCAAGCGCCTGAAGAAGGAATGGGGCGACGTACAGCTCGAGGTGGTGGGCACCACGACCAAGGGCAACACCGCGGTGATGAAGGTCCGACGCACGAAGGGTACCGATTCGCAGGAGGGCGAGCTGCGGTTCATAAAAGAGAACGGCGAGTGGAAGATGATCCTCCCCCTGTGACGAGCCGATAGTTGAACCACTCCCGCGCACCCCTGCTTCTGTTGCTGCTTGCCACGTCGGCCCACGCCGCGCCGGGGCCGTGGTTCGATCGGCCTCGGGCCACCACCTCACCGGTTCGCTGGCACGGTGCGGTTCGCACCGCCGAGGTGAAGACGCCCCCGAAGTCGAAGCCCGCCCCCAAGCCCCGGTCCCCACAGGGCAGTGTGTTGGAGGGGGGCAAGTGCCGCAGCGAGGATGACTGCGTCGTTGGCACGTACTGTGATTTCGGCACCTGCGTCAAGGTCACCTATCCGTTCCACATCCCGCCCTACCTGTTCTATCGCTCCTACGACGGCCGGTTCACCGAGATCCTCGGCGTCTACTGGCATCAGCGCGGGATGCAGGGGTACCAGGTGGTGTTTCCGTTCTACTGGCACTTCTGGAGCGAGCAGGATCAGTCGCGCCTGGTGCTGCCGTTCTACTACAGCTACCGCAACCCGGGCGAGGACGAGCGCAGCACGTTCTACACCCTGTTCCAGTATCGAAGGACACCCAGGGAGCGCAACTATCGACTGTGGCCCCTGGTGTTCTGGACCAGCTACGGCGAACGCGGCGCCGGTCTGACCATCATGCCGCTGTTCCACTTCGCCCGTGAGGGGAAGCGGACCGCCGCGGTCCTGCCCTGGCTGCTGTCGGGCTTCGAGCGCGACCCGACGCGGAAGTACTCCCGAGGGCTGGTGCTCGGGCTGTACTACTGGCATCGCGACGGCCAGCAGAAGCGGCGGGCCGACGCCGTGCTACCCATCTTCTTCCACCGCAGCGGCCCAAAGGACTCCTTCACCTGGGTCCTGCCGCTGAACTTCCACACCAGAGACGGCGACAGCCGCACGCTGATGCTGCTGCCCCTGTTCTACCAGAGCCGCAGCCCGTCACGCACCACGACCGTCAGCCTCGTGCCGCCGCTGTATCACCGGCGCGACGGAACGCGCAGCACGCTGTTCGCGCTGCCCATGATTTACCACTCACGCGACGGGGATCGGTCGTTCTTCATCGGCGGCCCGTTCTACTACAAGAGCGACAGCGACAGTCATGGCTTCGGCCTGTTTCCGCTGCTCTTCACTCGCACCGGCAAGCTGACCGGCTACCGTGTGGTGTTCCCGGTGTTCTGGCAGTTCTACTCGCCGTACCACAACACCACCGTGGCGGGACCATTCTTCTATCGCCGGCGCGGTCCGCGCACCACCATGGGGCTGGCTCCGCTCGGGGTGTATGACTGGGACCGCGAGGTGGGATCCACCCTGGCCACGGTGATCCCGCTGTTCTACTACAGCGCGTCGGACCACGGACGTCGGGCGAACCTCGTCTCGCCGCTGGTGCTGTACGAGCGGGACGACGAGGCCCGCGTCACGCACTGGGGGCTGCTGGCTCCCCCGTTCTACAGCCGGCGCGACCCGGACCGCGAGGTGGACGCCCTGATCCCCCTGGGTCTGCGGTGGCACGACAAGGTGGATCAGTCCACCACCTGGGTCGTGGGGCCCACGCTGTTCTACGACGACCCCGAGGGAGGGACCCAGGTGTTCTTCCCCTTCTTCTGGCGCTTCAGTGACGCCAGGACCGGCGCCGCCACCTCCATCCTCTTCCCTCTGGGCTATCGGCATCGCCGCCCCGACGGCACGCACACCAACCTGCTGTTTCCGTTCTACTACCGTCGGGATCTCGACGGGTGGAGCGGCCGGCTGCTGCCGGTGCTGTTCGTCGACAGGCACGCCGACCACAGCCACGTCGTGCTGTTCCCCGTGTTCTGGCAGTTGAACAACCCACGGGCCCGGACCACGATACTCGGACCAGCCTACTACCGGCGAAAGAAGAGCGGCTGGCACGCCGGCATCGCGCCGCTCCTGTTCGCCGGCTCCGACGCCGGCGAACAGTACGGGGTGCTGTTCCCGGCGTTCTGGTACCTCTCGTCGCGGGAAGAGGGCTACACCACCTTCATCGGCGGCCCCGGGTTCTACAGCCGGGGGCGTAACGGCCGGGTCTACGGCCTGCTTCCCGTGTTCGCCGCCGGAACATGGAAGGGCAACCACTTCCAGGCCGTGCTGCCGCCGCTGTTCTACCGCTCCGAGACTCCCGCCGAGGGCAAGTCCTTCACCGTCGCCGGGCCCTACATCAGCTGGCGCAACCGGACGGAGCGGGGAGACGCCGTGTTCCCCGTGGCCTACTACCGTCGAGGCGCCAGCAGCACCACGGCCTTCACCATCCCCCTGTTCTACTACCGGCGTCGGGAGGTGAAGGGTGCTCAGGACCAGCTGCTGGTGACGCCGCTGGGCGGCTTCCGGCGCCAGCACCAGCAGCAGATCTTCGAGGGCATCGCCGGCCCCTATGTCTGGCACCGCAGCCCGCGCACCCGCGGGTTCGCTGTGCTACCGCTGTTCTATCGCTGGCATCGCCTGGACCGGCAGTCCACCACCACCGTGGTGTTCCCGCTGGGTGTCCACCACCGGTCGCCGAAACAGCGCGCCCTGGTCTGGTTCCCCCTGCTCTGGCACTACGTCGACGCCGAGCAGCGCGCACTGGTGGTGTTTCCGTTCTACTGGCGGCTCCGTGCCACCGGCGCCAAGCCCGACGACCGGATGAACGCCGACGTGATCTTCCCGCTGTACTGGAGCCTGCGTCAGCCTCGACGACAGCTCAACGTCATCGGCCCGCTGTTCTGGGCGCGCAACAACAGGTCACCGGACACGGGGCGCATGACGGCCGGCCTCGTACCGCTGTTCCTCTACCGGCGCGACGCCCGGGGCACGACGTTCCTCGCCATGCCCTTCACCTACTACCGGCGCGATCCGCGGGCTCACACCCGCACGTGGGTCGTGGGGCCGTTCTACCACCGCCGCTACGAGCCAGGCTCGGCCACCGGCCTCATCCCGCTGGTGTTCCACAAGGACACGCCCGACTCGCGCTACACGATCATCGCCCCGCTGTACTGGGACGTGGGCCGACCGCGGGAGGACAAACGAACCATCGTCCTCGGCCCGACGTTCTACCGCCGACGGGGGGCCGAGAAGTCGGTGGGGCTGGTCCCGCTGTTGTACGGCGCATGGGGCCCCACGGGCCGATCGCTGGGGCTGATCCCACTGTTCTACCACCGCAGCGGGCCGGCGCGCTCCGCGCTGTACACGCCGCTGTTTGGCTACGACCGTTCACCCGAAAAGACCCAGTGGTACGTCGGGCCCTACTTTCGGCGCCGATCTCCTACAACCTCGCTGAGCCTCGCCTTCCCGCTGTTTCTGCATCACAAAAACCACGCCCGGGGACGGACCACGCTGGTGATGCCCCTGTACTACGGGCGCTGGAACCGTGAGAGCGGATTCCACCTCGCCTTCCCCATCGTGTGGTACCACCGGCGCATCGACTCCTCACAGCTGGTGGTGCTGCCCGTGCTGTGGGACTTCAACGATCGGTACGCCAGTCGAACGACGCTGGTCTTTCCCGCGGTGCTGTACCACCGCGACCATCAGGAGCAGACCACCACCATCGTCACCCCCCCTGGCCTGTGGTTGCGCTTCCGGCCTCACGCCACCGACTCCGTGCTGTTTCCCTTCGTCTGGCACTTCGCCGGGGACCACGGATCCACCGTGGTGTTCCCCCTGGTGTGGGACTTCCGTCACGGCGCGCAGCGGCGCACGACGATGGTCCTGCCGCTGTACTGGGATATCCGCCGTGCCAAGGACCGGTACACCCTGTTCGTCCCGCTGTTCTACCGTCACGACGGCCCGACCCATCGGAAGTACTGGGTGGTCAACACCTATTACAAACGCGACAAGCGCAACGACAACTACTACCTGATGGTGTTCCCGCTGTTCGAGACCGGGCGCAAGCGGCCAGGTGACCTCGAGTGGAAGGCGCTGCTCGGGATGTTCGGCTACGAGCGCATCGGCCGCAACCGACTGCTGACGTTGTTCTTCTACACCTTCCCGCTCAAGCCGGCGCCGCTGTCGGGCAACCCACCGCGCCCGCAGAGCCCGCAGACCCAGCGGAGCCAGAGCCAGCCATCGAAGCGGTGAGCGGGGGTCGGGTCAGGGCAGCAGGCCGGCGCAGTGGCAGAAGGTCTGGGGGAACTCCAGCTCCTTGACGCCCAGCGCGACGGGGCAGACGTACCCGGCGCAGTTGCTGCACTTGTTGTAGCTGCAGCTGCTGTTGGCCGCATAGCTCGAGCTCCTCACGTCGCGGAACTTGCAGGGCTTGGTCGTGTCCACCACGCCTGTGGTCTTGTTCAGCGTTCCGGTGCAGTTGGGCTCCCCGGCGGGTCCGAAAGAGGGTCCAAAGGCGCTCTTGTCCACGTACAGCCGGATCGGGGGCGACACCCCCGCGTTGCCCAGCTCGTCGCTGGCCGCCGCCGCGGCGCAGACCCAGCCATCGTCGAACGTGTTCGCCAGGTAGTCGAAGGGCAGGCCCAGGCACTTGAAGGTGTCACCCGGCACCACCGGCGCGATGGTGTAGATCGCGGGCGTGCTGCTGGTGCTGTAGGGCTGGGCGATGGTGGCGAGCACGCCCTTGCACAGGGCCGTGGGCGGGTCCACCTCGGCGCCCCACTGGTCACAGAAGCTGGGGGGCGAGAGGTTGGCCACGGGGGTGAAGTCCGCCCCGCCGGCGGGCGACACCGGCGTCAGGTTCACCGCCACCGCCTCTCCCTTCGTCGGGGTGCTCCCGATGGGGATCACGTTGGGGTTGATGCTGTCGCAGTACCCGTCCCCGGTGGTGTCCACCACCAGCGCCTTGGTCGTGTCGTCGAGGATGTAGGCCCAGACCGTCGCCGGATCGACGCCGGCGATGGGGACCCAGAGCGCCGACATCACGTGGTTGCCCTGGTCCTCGATGCGCGCCCGCAGCGAGTAGATCTGGGGCACCCGCTGCTTGTCGTTGGCCGCCAGCGGGCCCACCGGATCGAACGGCTGCGAGCACTCGAACAGCTTGTCCTTTTCGCGGACCATGTGGAAGTCGGCGGAGGGATCGAGCTCGATGATCGGCTGGCCGTTGTCCAGACCGACCTGGATCTCCTGGTGCGACTCGTTGCCCAGCAGATCTGCCGCGCGGAAGGACACCACGGGCCACAGGTCGTACTGGCTCAGGGTCCGGGTGTCGAACTGCCCCTCGTACAGCTTCGATCCCTTGGCCGCCGTGAGCAGCACCGTCCGCTGGACGAGGTTGTTGCCGATCACCGCCTTGACCGAGGCCTGGATCACACCGGCCTGGTCGGAGACCTCGGCGCCGAGCTTGATCACCCCACCCACCAGCTCACCCGCCACGTGGCTCTTGATCACGATGTTCGGTCCCTGCTCGTCGATGATGAAGGTCCGGGTGACCGTGGCCGTGGCCTTGTTGGCGTTGGTCGCGGTCAACGACAGGACCTGGGTCCCCTTCAGCCCGGTGCCGAACATGGGGTCGTCGAACTTCACCGTCCCGACCCACGTCTGCTTCTTGGGCTTCTTCTCCTGGTCCACGAGTTGGGTCAGCACCACCTGCCCGATGCGCGCCTCGAAGCTCGTGATCGTGCCCTTGTCGGTGACGATGACCTGCACCGGCAGGCTGCCCTTGTGGTAGCTCCCCTCGCCCGGAGACAGCACCGTGATCGTCGGCCCGGCGTCGCGCTCCAGCACCAGCACCTGCGAGGTGTTGCCGTTGCCCAGCAGATCCTCGGCCGTGACGTAGAGCTGGAAGAAGGCCCCAAGGTTGGAGACGTCCACCTTGGCCTCGTAGAGGTCCAGCGTGGCGGTGGCCGTCATGGCGTAGGTCTGGGCGTCGATGGTGACCTTCACCGTGGAGGGATCCACGCCGTCCGGATCGCTGATCTTGGTCTTCACCAGCATCACGTCGCCCAGCACGACCGTCTTCGCCTGCGGCTGCTGGATCTCGATCGTGGGGCCCTCGGCGCTGTGCGCCAGGCCATCAGGCAGCGCCACCACCCCGTCGGGAATCGGCCCGCGGTCACCATACGGACCGAGGTCGAGCTTCAGGCCGTCGGGAACCCCGGCCTTGTCGTCGCCGCAGCCCGGCAGCAGCAGCAGGGCAGCCATGACCAACACCAGCAGACGTGGACCTGTACTCCGCATCCGTTCCTCCATGCTCGGGTAGGACTCGATGCTAGCACAGCCCCCGATACCGACCAAATTCGCGGTCTCACCGCCAGCAGCGTAGGTCCACCGGGGTGATGGCCAGCGACAGCGCCAGGTCCGGCCAGCGCTGTCCCGCCCGCATGGCCCCGGTGACCCCGATGCGGTAACACCCGCACCCCGGCGCCAGGCTCACGGCCAACGACCCATACGCCAGCTGACCCCGCACCGGATCCCAGGCCACCTGCCCCATCGCGGCCAGCGGCCCCCACCCACCGTCGAGCCCCGCCGACACCTGATCCGACCGCAGCGGAAGCGGCACCACGCCCATGCCCTGGATCCAGGATCCCGCCCCGTGGGTCAGGTCGATCAGGTCGTCGACCTGCATCAGCCGCAGGCGGTCATACGTGCCACAGGCGCGCAGGCCGCACCACGGGCCGAGGCAGGCACGGGTCGTCAGCTGGGTCACGCGCCCTCCCGCTGGCTCCCACGCCACACGCACATCGCCCCGGGCCAGCTGGCCACGCAGCCGCAGCAGGCCACCGACCAGCGCCGCCCGGCCGTCCAGCGGCAGATCCACCGTGGTCTGCAGCACGAGGGTGGATCGCGCGCCGAGCAGCTCGCTCCGCGCCCCCAGCGACACCAGGCCCCCATCGACGACCTGCGCCCCATCGACGGTGGTGGCCGCGGAATTCCACGCCGACCAGCACAGGCCGACCAGCGGCTCCACCACGTGCAGCGTCGCGCCGAATCGCCGGGCGAGGGGCACCGACGTCTGGACCTGCGTCACCACCGCTTGCAGCACCTCTCCCCCGGCGGCGTCCCGGGTCAGGTCCAGGTGGTATCGCCCCAGCGCGGACAGCTGCGCCGGGCCCAGGCGCTGGGCCAGGGCCAGCGCCGGCTCGATCTGGACCCGCGTCGCGTGCCCGCGCGCGCCCACGGGCGTGCTCCACTCCGCACCCGAGCGGGGCTCCCCCGCTCCGCGCGCGCCCACGGGCGTGCTCCACTCCGCACCCGAGCGGGGCTCCCCCGCTCCGCGCGCGCCCACGGGCGTGCTCCACTCCGCACCCGAGCGGGGCTCCCCCGCTCCGCGCGCGGCGTCCCAGACCAGCGGGATCGACGAGACGTGGTCCATCCCGGCGTCCATCATCAACATCAGCGGTCCCGTCAGACGGACGGGTCCGATGCCCAGGGTGCCCCGGACCCGCCCTGCCCGACCCCGGGGCAGCGTCGCCGGAAGCACCAACTGCTGCAGCAGGTCCACCTCCACGTCGCCATGCAGCGCCCCCGACGCCCCCCGGGCCCATGCCCGACCGCGCTGGTAGGGTGCGAACACGCGGTCCACCGCCTGCTCCAGCACCGACGGCAGGCCCGGGTCACCGCTCAGATGCCCGGCGAGCCCCACGGCCAGCGTCTCGCCCCCCAGCTGACCACGCCCCTGCAGCTGGCCCCGGTTCCAGTCGCCGTCGCGCAGCCCCTCGGCCTGCAGCTCCAGTTCACCGGGACCATGATGCATCCTGAGCCGAACCCGTCCCTGGACGCCGCGGCGCTGGATCCAGCCGGCCGTCCCCAGCAGATCCACACCCGCCCACGGTGCGAGGTACGCCCCCTGGGCCAGCCGCACACCGTCGCGCCCGCTGTAGCCCACCTCGGGGAGCAGCAGACCGCTCACCCCGGGCTCCAGCGGAAGCGCGATGTAAGGCAGGACCATCAGCGGCACCGGTCCGACGCGCAGCACCGGCCATCGCAGATGGAGCCGTCGACCCCGCGCCGCGATACGCGCCCGGGCGGCGGTCAGGCGCAGCGGCGCCCGGCTGGAGCAGGCGCAGAGGCTGCCCCGCACACCGCGGGCCTCGAGCGACCCCTCGGGACCGAGGCGCAGCTCCTCGGCACGCAGCCCCCACAGCTCGACCTGCTCTCCCTGCAGCACGCGACGCGCGAAGTCCAGGCGCAGCGTGGCGGCCCTCAGGCGGCACGGTCCGAGGTCCAGACGGACATCGCCCCGAAGCCGCATGCGGGTCCCCTGCAGCTCGAGCCGGCGGGCCCGCAGCGTCTGGCACGGGGCGGGCATCGACCCGCACAGCAGGGCCAGCAAAACCGCGAGTAAACGCACCAGCTAGCGCGGGAAGGTGACGATCAGGTAGTGGTACTGGCCCACGGTGCGCACGGTGAGGGTGTGCGCGGATTTCCGACGCAGGGAGATCTCCAGCCGCAGCTGCCCCTTCTTCAGCGGGCGCAGGCGGAAGCGGCTCACCGGCGTGCCCCGAAAGCTGCTGGTGATCACCGGCCGGAGGTTGTTCTTGAGGTAGACCCGCGCGTTGTCCATCGTGACCAGCAGCCGGTGGCCCTTGCTCTGCTCCTTGTAGGTCACCGGACCGGTGAGCTGCAGGAAAACCTCCGAGCCGCCCTCCGACACGTTGAACCCGGGCCAGGTCACATACTGCATCCCTGGCGGGGGGGTCTTGGGCGAGGGGGGCTCTCCGCCCTGAGACGTCACGCCGGCATAGGGCGGCCCCGCGGGCTCCGCCGACGCCATGGCCCCCAGGCCCAGAAGCAACACCACGCACAAACTGCACCGAAGTATGCTCATGCCCTCCTCCACTGCGCGCATCTTAGCCCCCCCCAACCGGCGTGGCCAGAAATCTGCCCCTTCCCCCACGGCTTGACTTGCCCCTGACCCTGGCTACTCTTGCGCCCATGGCGTGGTGGAAACGCGACAATCGAGGCCTCGCTCCCGTGGAGAGCCAGAATGGTCAGGAGAGCCGCAAGTCGGTCCCCAAAGGGGTCTGGACCAAGTGCGGTGGGTGCGGCGAGATCCTGGTGGAGTCCGATCTGGCGACCAACCTGGCGGTCTGTCCGCGGTGCGAGCACCACCATGCCCTGACCGCCCGGCAGCGCATCGATCTGATGCTGGACCCCGGCAGCTTCCAGCAGCTCGCGGGGGGCGTGGAGCCGCTGGACCCGCTGGGGTTCAAGGACACCAAGAAGTACAAGGACCGGATCAAGGCCTCACGCAAGAAGACCGGGCTCACCGACGCGGCCATTGTGGGCATCGGCCATCTGGAGGGGATGAAGGTGGCGATGGGCGCCCTGGCCTTCGAGTACATGGGTGGATCCATGGGCTCGGTGGTGGGTGAGCGCATCACCCGCATGCTCGAGGCGTCGACCCAGCAGCGCTGCCCCGCGATCATCTCGTCGGCCTCGGGCGGCGCCCGGATGCAGGAGGGGATCCTGTCCCTGATGCAGATGGCCAAGACCGTGGCCGCTCTGCACCGGCACAAGTCTGCCGGGCTGCCCTACATCTCGGTGCTGCACCACCCCACCACCGGGGGCGTGGCCGCGAGCTTCTCCATGCTGGGCGACGTGATCATCGCCGAGCCCCGGGCCCTGATCGGCTTCGCCGGCCCACGCGTCATCGAACAGACCATCCGTCAGACGCTGCCCGAGGGCTTCCAGCGCTCGGAGTTCCTGCTGGAGCACGGGATGATCGACATGATCGTGCAACGCAAGGATCTTCGCCGCCGGGTGGCCATGCTGCTGCGGGCATTGACGCCCCAGCTGGCGTCTGAGCGCGGATCATGATCGACGAGGCCTACGCCCGGGCAACCGGCGCGCTCGTGTCGCGGGGCCGGCTCGGCGCCTGCTTCGGCCTGGAGCGCGTGGAGCGCGCCCTGCAGCGGATGGGTCAGCCGCACCGCCGCTTCCGCTCGATCCACGTGGCGGGGACCAATGGTAAGGGATCCACCTCGGCGATGATCGCCAGCTGCCTGCGGCAGGCCGGGGTGCGAACCGGGCTGTACACCTCACCTCACCTCTGTCGCTTCACCGAGCGGATCCAGGTCGACGGACAGGAGGTGTCGCGGGAGGAGGTGGTGCAGCTGACGCACGAGGTGCTGGCGCTGGATCCCAACCTCACCTTCTTCGAGGCAGTGACGGTGATGGGCTTCGTCCACCTGGCGCGGCAGGCCGTGGAGCTGGCCGTGGTGGAGACCGGTCTCGGCGGACGCCTGGACGCCACCAACGTCGTGCTCCCCGCGGTGTCCGTGTTGACACGCATCGATCTGGATCACACCGACGTCCTCGGCCACCGGCTGTCCGAGGTGGCGCGAGAGAAGGCCGGGATCATCAAGCCCCGCACGCCGGTGGTCTGCGCCGCGGCGTGCTCCGAGGTGGAGCGCGTGGTGGAGCACCAGTGCCGCGCGCTGGCAGCGCCGCTCTTTCGAATGGGGCGCGCGCTACGACTGTGGCACGACGACGATGACTGGCACTACGAGGGACCGCTGTGGTCGCTGCGTCTTCCGCCGCTGAGCCTGGCCGGCGAGCACCAGCTGGAGAACGCCGCCCTGTGCGTGGCCGCCCTGGAGCAGCTCCGGCTCCAGGGGGTCGCGGTGGATCTGGAGGCGGTGCGCCGGGGGCTCACCCACACCCGCTGGCCGGGCCGCATGGAGTGGGTGCAGTCCGGTCACTCCCGCTACCTGCTGGACGGCGCACACAACCCCAATGGTGCACGGGCCCTGGCCCGGGCGCTGCCACCGGCATCACGCTTCACGCTGATCTTCGGCCTGCTGGACCAGAAGGATCCACGGGAGCTGCTCGCCCCGCTGGCGCCGCACGTGGAGCGCCTGATCCTCACCCGCCCGCGAAACCCGCGCGCGATGGACCCCTCCGACCTGCAGCGTCGCCTGGGAGCCACGATCCAGCAACCGATCCAGTGCGCACCGACGCTGCCACGGGCCCTGGAGCTCGCGGCCCAGGCGGCCGACCCGGTGCTCGTGACCGGGTCGCTGTACCTCGTGGGCCAGGCCCACGAGCTGCTGCTTCAGGAGCCCACCGACCCGGTGCAGACCGCCGATCCGGTGTCCATCTCCCACAAAACCGTGGTACCGCGGACGCGGCATGGCGTAGATTCCGGGCCATGAGCCCAGCCCGCTATCTGCCCCACGCCCTGATCTTCTTCAGCTCCGCCTGCATCATGGTGGTCGAGCTCGTGGCGGGGCGTCTGGTGTCCCGCCACCTCGGAAGCTCGCTCTACACCTGGACCTCGATCATCGGCGTGGTGCTGGCCGGGATGAGCGTGGGCAACATGCTGGGCGGGCGCCTGGCGGACCGCTACGCGCCCCGGCGCATCGTGGGCTGGTTGTTCATCATCGCCTCCGCGGCCTGTCTGCTGACGCTGTACCTCAACGCGATCTTCTCCGACGAGTCGCCCTTCACCGGGTGGCACTGGCCGGCGCGCGTGTTCAGTACGATGCTCGTGATCTTCATCCTGCCCGCCCTGGCCCTGGGCACGATCTCCCCGGTGACGGCCAAGATGGCGCTGGAGCACTCCACCACCCTGGGTCGGACCATCGGCTCGGTCTACGCCTGGGGCGCGGTGGGGAGCATCGTCGGCACCTTCGCCACCGGGTTCTGGCTCATCGCCGCGCTGGGGGTCCAGGGGGTGGTGCTGGTGATCGTGGCCGGCCTGGCCGTGGTGGGGCTGCTCCTCGGTCCAAGGCGCTGGGTCCACGCCGTGTGGCTGCTGGTGGTGCTCGCCGCGGGGGTGCTGTTCCAGATGCGCTCCGCCGGCGCGGTGGAGCTCGCCGTGTCCCTCGGGCTGCGGGACGACATGACGGCGACGGAGTTCTCCCGCGACAGCAACTACCAGCTGGTCAAGGTCTACCGCAAGCAGGTCACCGACCCGCTGCTGGGTACGCGCAACCTCCGGGTGCTGGCACTGGACTACCTGATCCACGGCTACGTCGATCCCAGGGACCCGACCTACCTGCACTACGACTACGAGCGGGTGTATCGCGCGCTGTCGCTGGAGCTGTTCGGCAAGCGGCGGCAGATCCGGGCGTTCTTCATCGGCGGCGGCTCGTACACCTTTCCCCGCTGGGTCCTTTCGCGGTGGCCAGGCTCCGCCGTGGACGTGGCGGAGATCGACCCGCTGGTGCTCACGGCCAACCACCTCGCGCTGGGGCTGCGGCGGGACACGCCGATCCGGACGTTCCTGCTGGACGCGCGCAACGCGGTGGACGATCTGCCGGCCGACCGACGCTACGATCTGATCTACGGCGACGCCTTCAACGATCTGTCGGTGCCGCAGCATCTGGTGACCCTGAGCTTCACCCAAACCCTGGGCCGGCACCTGGCGCCGGGCGGGGCCTACCTGATCAACGTGATCGACAAGTTCGGGAGCGGCCTGTTCCTGTGCGCCGTGACCAACACCCTGGCGCGGGTCTTCCCCCACGTGCTGATCTTCACCTCCGGTCAGTACGGCGTCACCGGCGGACGCGACACCTTCGTCGTGGTGGGCTCGCGGGTGGCGGTGGACATTTCGAATTGGGAGGCGGGCCACACGAGCGGCCGCCCCGGCAGCGCGCTGAGCCGCGACGCCATGGACACCCTGCGCCGCCAGTGCGGCGGCCGGGTGCTGACCGACGACGACGCCCCGGTGGAGAACCTGCTGCTGCCGGTGATCCGCAGCCGGCGCTGAGCACCAGCTCGTCCCACGCCGAATCCAGCACCAGCCGGCGCTCGGGGTACCAGGCGTTGTACATCGATACTTCAACGGCTGACCTTTTTCCTGTCGCTTTGGTGGATCCGCCAGGGCAGGAAGGTTGGTCAACAGTCAAGGCGGCCGTGAGCGCTGCGATGCAGGGCGACGCAGCACGCATCGCTGGCCGTCGTGGAGGAAGTATTTCGGTCAGGGTGGCCTCCCTGACCGTATATCCTCCGGTTCTGGGCTGAACATCCACAGCGTCGGGCAGGTGGTCATACTCCGCTCGACGGTCCCCGGCGATCGCGGCGGCGTCAAGGGCGAGGTGGTCCAGGACTTCATCAAGCTGCGACCGGCGGGCATGCCTGGCGGATGAGGTGCGCGGCGCGGGCCGGGGTGATGCTCCCCTCGCGCTCCAGGATCTGACCCAGGTCGCGGCCGGTGAGCAGATCCATCGCGTAGTAGCACCGGCCGTCCTCGGTCACGCCGGAGTCGAAGACTCGCACGGTGTTGGGGTGCGACAGGGATGCCGTGGCCTGGACCTCGCGCTCGAAGCGCGCCACCCTCGCCGTGGCGCGTTCATGCTCCGGCGGCGGGCGAATGATCTTCACCGCCACGTCCCGCCCCAGGGTCCGATGCTGGGCGGCCCAGACCTCGCCGTTGGCCCGGCTGCCCGGCGGCGACCTCCAGCGGGAGGTAGGCGCCGCCGCGGACCCAGCGCAGGTGCCGGTACTCGAACACGCCGAGCGGCGTCTTCCAGACGCCCGGCCGCGAGGAGGTCACGCTGGTGGTGACCGGGACGTGCTCCGGGATCAGGCCGTGCCAGGCCAGCGCCGACTGCGAGCTGACATAGGAGCCGAGCACCAGGCGGCCGACGACGTGGAACGGGTGGGGCGTCGCCTTGAGGTAGGGCGGCGCCAGCGCGTAGAGCCCCCGACGGAGCTGAGCGTTGCGCACCGGGAGACAAGCCAGGAATCATGACGGTCTGTACGACTATCGGGCGGTGTCCTTCCGTCAATTCACTGTGCCCGGCTTGCTCGTCGGGCAAGAGCACATGGAGGTGCACGAAGTAGATCGGCCGTCGCGGCACATTGCGCGCCGACGGCCGGCGAGGGTACAGTGGCGGCATGGATCTCGGCTGGATCTTCGCCGCCCGCCTCACCCTGCAGCTCGACGAGGACCGATGATCCGCGGCGCGGGCCTCGCACTGCTCGCTGT
>Ga0210044_10004662_pt1 | contig 19002 bp, 17 predicted proteins | sample CryGey13umfilter_2_FD_183959 | JGI IMG/M metagenome (GOLD analysis project Ga0210044, IMG submission 183959) | Groundwater microbial communities from aquifer in Utah, USA - Crystal Geyser 4/9/14 3 um filter (SPAdes) (version 2) | ecosystem: Environmental > Aquatic > Deep subsurface >... | reverse complement strand
GACACCCGCCGAGGCGGGGGGCAGGGTCAACAAGGCGAACAAGGCGGGGGGCAGGGTCAACAAGGCGGGGGACAGGGTCAGGGCTGCGGGCAGGGGCAAGGACGGCGACGCAAAGGTCGCTAGTCGATCAACACGTTCATTGAGTTGAGTGAACGAAAGAAGGGAGAACGAACATGCCAGGAAGAAACGGAATGGGACCGATGGGCCAGGGCGCCATGACAGGTGGAGGGAGGGGCTGGTGCGGAGGCGCGAATACACGGGACGATCTCCCGCCAAGAGGACCGGGCCTCGGCCTGGGGCGAGGCAACGGCCGCGGTGGCGGCTGGCGACATCGCCACTGCTACCACGCAACCGGCCTGACCGGCTGGCAGCGCGCGCAGATCGGCTGGCCCGGGCTGGGAGCCCCCCCCGCCGCCGCCAGGGAGCAGGAGCTGGCGGTGCTGAAGCAGCAGGCTGCCGGCCTCGAGCAGGCCCTTGGCGAGCTGAAGTCGAGGATCCAGGAGCTCGACAAGCCCGCGCCCGACACGACGGAAAAGGAGCACGAATGAAAGTCGCCATCAGTGCCACGGGCAGAACACTCGACGACGCCGTCGATCCTCGCTTCGGTCGCTGCTCGACCTTCTTGCTCGTCGAGACCGACGACATGACCTTCGAGGCCATCGAGAATGGCAACAGCTCGCTCGGGGGCGGCGCGGGGATTCAGACGGCCCAGTTGGTGGCGCAGAAAGGCGCGAAGGCCGTCCTGACGGGCAACTGCGGCCCGAACGCGCACCAGACGCTGAGCGCGGCCGGCATCGACGTGATCGTGGGGTGCAGCGGAACCGTCTCCGAGGTGGTCGCCCGGTTCAAGGCAGGCCAGCTTCGACCGGCCGCCGCGCCCAACGTCGCGAGCCACTCGGGCATGGGCGCTGGATGGCGATGAGCATGGGACGTGGGCTTGGTTGTGGCGGTGGCCAAGGAAAAGGTCGCGGCATGGGCCGGGGCGGCGGCGCAGGCGGTGGTCGCGGACGCGGCATGGGACAGGGGCGAGGCTGCGGTCCGAGCGCGGGAATAGGCCCAGGCCGACAGCCTGTCGCGGCCCCTGCAGCGACCGCCGCGCCTCGTGACACGGAAGGCACTCGACCGGTCTCCCTGCCAAGCGGCCACCCCATGATCGCGGTCGTCGACGCCGCGCTCTGCACGGGCTGCGGGATCTGCATCGAGGCTTGTGCGGACAAGGCCATCTCGGTGAACGGCAGCGCCACGGTGCATCCAGGGCTGTGCTCGGGCTGCGGCGCCTGTGTCCCCGAGTGCCCGAACGAGGCGTTGTCGCTCGGTCGCCCACGGCTCGAGAGAGGTGCCACCGGATGAAGGGACCGCTTCGTATCGCCGTCGCCAGCGGCAAGGGCGGCACGGGGAAGACCACGATCGCCACCAATCTGGCGGTCGTGTTGGCCGAGACCGGCGCGCGCACGGCCTACGTCGATTGCGACGTAGAGGAGCCCAACGGTCATCTCTTCCTCAAACCGACGATCCGGACGACTCGCGAGGTCTCGATCCCCGTTCCCGAAATCGACGAGACACGCTGCACTCTTTGCGGCGCCTGCGGGAAGGCCTGTCGCTACTCGGCCATCCTGGCGCTTCCAAAGAAGGTGCTGACCTTCCCTAAGCTTTGCCACGGCTGCGGTGGATGCACGCTCGCCTGCGCCCCGGGCGCGATCCGCGAGGTGCCGCGCGTAACCGGCGTCGTCGAAGAGGGCACCGCGGGCGAGGTGACCTTCCTGCAAGGCAAGCTCAACGTCGGAGAGGCCATGGCGCCGCCGGTGATCCGTGCGGTCCTGGCGGCAGCACCGACCGAGGGCACAACCGTGATCGACGCTCCACCCGGGACGTCGTGTCCGGTAATCGCCTCGGTGAAGACCGCGGATGTCGTCCTGCTGGTCACCGAGCCGACGCCCTTCGGTTTGAACGATCTGAAGCTCGCCGTGGAGATGGTCCGAGAGCTTGCCGTGCCGTTCGGCGTGGCCATCAACCGGACGGGCACTGGCGACCGAGCCGTGTTCGACTACTGCGCGACCGAGCGGATATCCGTGCTGCTCGAGATACCGAACGACCGACGGATTGCCAGCGCCTACTCGCGCGGCGAGCTCTGCGTCGCCGCGCTGCCCGAGCTGAAGCCTCACTTCGCGGAGCTCTACGAGAAGCTCCGCGCTCTGGCACGGACGGACGTGCCCAGCCCGGCGAAACGGGTCGTCCCTGTCGCCGAACCCACCGGGCAGGACAGGCTCCCGTCGGAGCTGGTGCAGCTTGGAAACAAGCGGGATCTCGGCGAGCTCGTGGTCATCAGCGGCAAGGGAGGCACGGGCAAGACCAGCATCGTCGCCTCGTTCGTTGCCCTCGGCGAGCGTGCGTCCGTCGCCGATTGCGATGTCGATGCCGCCGACCTGCATCTGGTTCTCGACCCGACGGTGCGACAGCGCCGGCCGTTCTCAGGAGGCAGGATGGCGGTGATCGAGCCCGACACCTGCACGGGCTGCGGGGAATGCCTGCCGCGCTGCCGGTTCGACGCCATCCGCAAACCCTCCCCTGGAGCGGGCGCCAGCTACCAGATCGACGCCATCTCCTGCGAGGGATGCGGCGTCTGCGTCGACGTCTGCCCGGCGCACGCCGCAACCCTGGTGTCCACCATGAACGGAGAATGGTTCGTCTCGGACACCCGGCACGGCCCCATGGTCCACGCCCGCCCGGGCGTCGCCCAGGAGAACAGCGGCAAGCTCGTGTCGCTGGTACGCCGTGAGGCCAAAGCGGTGGCACAGTCGAACCAGCGCGAGCTCCTCATCTGCGATGGATCCCCAGGTATCGGCTGCCCGGTCATCGCGTCGATCTCCGGGGCGCGCATGGTGCTCGTGGTCACCGAGCCGACGTTGTCGGGCCTGCACGACCTTCAGCGAGTCGCCGAGCTCTGCCAACAGTTCGGTGTCAAGGCGGGGGTCTGCATCAACAAGGCGGACATCAACCCCGAGGTCGCGGCCGAGATCGAGGCCGATGCCGCTCGACGGGGCATGCCTCTGCTCGGGAACGTCCGCTACGACGACTCGGTTACGACGGCCCAGGTGAAGCGACTGGCCGTGGTGGAGAACGGCGACAGCCTGGCCGCCGCCGACATTCGGATGCTCTGGGAGCGAGTCCAAGCCGCGATGGGAGGAGCGTGACCGATGTGCGTACGCCCCATCGTGCTCTATGCATCGAGCCCCGAGCTTCTACGAAAGAAGAGCGACGCGGTCCAGGATGTAACGAACGATGCGCGCCAGCTCCTCGTGGATCTCAAGGACACGCTGCGGCGCCATGCCAACGGCGTCGGGCTGGCCGCCCCACAGATCGGCGTCCACAAGCGCGCGATCGTGGTGTGCCTGGGCAAGACGCCCGAGGGAAAGCAGGGACCTCCGGTCGGCATCATCAACCCGGAGATCGTGGAGGCCGGCCGAGAGCTTCCGGATTTCGACGGCTGTTTGAGCTTCCCTGGCCTCTATGCCGAGACCGTGCGACCGCACTTCATGCGGCTGCGCGGGCTCGACGAGCGCGGGATGGACTTCGAGTGGACGCTCGAGGGCTTCGACGCGGTGATGGTGCACCACGAGGTCGACCATCTGAACGGGATTCTCTTCATCGACCGGGTGGCGAGTCCCGACAAGCTGTACACGGACGCCGAGGGCCGAGAGAGGTGAGCGCATGAACGAACAGAGGATACTCGACTCTCCGGGCGCCGCCCATCGGCTCGTGTCTCATCTCGCCGACGCCGCGAGGGAGGCCACGGTTGCGGACGTTCGCATCGGCCTCGGCTACACCGCGGTCAAGCTCGCGGACGGACGAGCCGGCGTGGCGTACACCTTCCGCGACCAGGCCCAAGGAGGCTGCTCGGTCTTCAACGGCATCCGGCCGCTATCCGGCCGATCCGCGTCGGACTTGTTGGCGCTCGTGGAGTCGCGCGATGCCATCGAGGCCGCCGTCGGTCTGGCCTGCGGCAACGCCCTGGCAAATCGTAACGAGCCAGGGCACCTCACGGGGGACATCCTGGAGCACCTCGAGGTCCGCCCCGAGGACGACGTCGCCATGGTCGGGAACTTCGGCCCGTTGGTCGAGGCGCTTCGGAAGAGCGCTCGCTCCTTGACCATCTTCGAGCGAGTGACCACTCCCACGGGATTGTTGCGCCCGCAGGAGGAGGCGGTGGGCGCGCTCCCTCGATGCCAGGTCGCGGTCATCACCGCGACCTCCATCATCAACCACACGGTCGATGCGCTCCTCGACGCGGCCCGCGCCTGCCGACAGGTGGTGCTCGTCGGGGCATCGACGCCGATGGTCCCCGAGGTGTTCCGCACAACCGGGGTGACGCTGCTCTCCGGGGTCGTCGTGACCGCACCCGCCGAGGTTCTACGAGTTGTCTCCGAGGGCGGCGGCATGCGGCAGTTCAGCCCTCATGTCCGCAAGGTCACCATGAAGGTGAGCACCCTTGCGCCCACTTCAGAAAGGCCCATGAAATGACGTCCGAGAAGACCTGCAAGACCTGCGACGATTCACAGTGTTCGGCCCAAGCGAAGCGCCCCGACGAGCGCGAGGAGGACTACCTCGACCGCCAAGTGCTGCTCTCGCGCATGTGCCGCATCAAGCACAAGATCATGGTGCTGTCCGGGAAGGGCGGCGTTGGCAAGAGCACCGTCGCGGTCAACCTCGCGACGGCCCTGGCGCTGGCCGGCAAGAAGGTCGGTATCCTCGACGTCGACATCCACGGGCCGAGCGTCCCGAAGCTCCTCCACCTCGAGGGCCGCCAGATCTCGTCAAGGGGCGACGCCATGCTCCCGGTGGAGGTGAGCTGTGGCGCCGGCAGCCTCAGCGTCATGTCCTACGGCGTCAATCGACGGTTGGCATCTGGTAACCAGATGACATTGCAGGCTCTTTTCGGAGCTGGGCAGTCCTAAAGTTGCCACGGTAGCCGCAGCCAGCGCCGACGTTCTCGACGGAGGGACGGGGACGGCCGGCGATGGGAGGTGGACATGGTGCACCCGGAATGGCAAGATGAGGACTATGGAGTCCTCATCTTGACACGCCGGGTTTCTCCGTGACCGCCACGCGGCAGGTCGCCGACCTGTTTCGCAAAACGCCAGTGATGGACATGCCCGCGATCGAGCGCGCCGTCGGCGGACGCTCGCGACGGAGTTTGTTCCGCGATCTGGAAGCGCTCGACTACTTGTCGAGCTACACGCACACGGGCCGTTATTACACTCTCGCCTCGGTGCCCGCTTTCGACCCCGACGGGCTATGGCGCTACCAGGGCATCGGCTTTTCGCGGGACGGCACGCTCAAGGCGACCGTTCGACGCTTGGTCGAGTCCGCCGATGCCGGCCGCACGCAGCGCGAGCTGCACCTGCGGCTCGAGGTGCGCGTCCACAACCCGTTGCTCGATCTCGTCGAGCACAAGCAGTTGCGGCGCGAGTCCATCGCGGCCGAGTACGTGTACGTGGCCGCGGCACGGTCGCAGGCAGCCAAGCAGATCGAGCAGCGCCGCGCACTCGTGGCCGCGGGGCTGGGCGCGGCTGTACCCGTCGCGCCGACGCTCGAAGTCGAGGTGCTCGTCGAGGTGATCCACGGCGCGCGGTTGTCGCCGCCGGACGCTGCGACGGTGGCGGCGCGGCTTCTGGCGCGCGGCATCCGGGTTAGCGAGGCTGACGTGAACACGGTGCTCGAGCGACACGGTCTAAAAAAAACGGCTCTGTCACGCTCGCGACGCTCGCGGCGCTGAGACGAGCGGCCAGCGAGCTCGAGCGTCGCTGTCGCGACCACATGCGTAGCACCGTCGGCGTGCTGGCGGTCGCCGCCGAGCCTCCCGGACCCGCCCCCTGCTGCGGTGGCCCGATGAAGATCGAGAAGACCTTCTGCCATCGCGGCATGACGCTCGCCCATGGCTGCTTCCAGGTGCGCGAGGTTGTCCACGTGTGCGCGCACGACTGCCGGCCTGGCGGGCAGCGTGTCCGGCGGCGCCAAGCCGGACTCGCCGACATCCTCTTGCCCCGCAGCACCGTCGGCTACGACGTCATGACTTTCGTCGGGCTCAATCGCTTCGTCCACCACCGCCAACGTGAGGAGATCCGGACGGCGCTGCGGGAGCGCTACAACATCGTCGTGTCCAGCGGCGAGGTCTCGACGCTCGCGCAGCGTTTCCTGGTCTACCTGGAGACGCTGCACGAGCTGTGCGCTCCGAGGCTACGCAAGGTCATGGAGCGCGACGGTGGCTACCCGTTACACATCGATGCGACCGGGGAGTCGGGGCGCGGGACGCTGCTGGTTGCCTTGGCCGGTTGGCGCGGTTGGGTCCTCGGCTCGTGGAAGCTGGACACCGAGCGGGCCGATGCGATCCTGCCGCGTCTCCGCGCGACAGTCGCGCACTTCGGCGCCCCATGCGCCGTCATGCGCGACCTGGGCCGCGCAGTGATCGAGGCAGCCGCCGGGTTGGTCGAGAAGTTGGGCGGTCACGTCCCGGTGCTGGGCTGCCACTTCCACTTCCTGCGTGATGTGGGAAAGGACCTGCTGACCGAATCCCACGACCAGCTCCGTGGCCTGTTTCGGCGCTTCAAGATCCGTCCGGGCCTGCGCACCATCGCCCGCGACGTGAACCGCCAGCTGGGTCCGGGCATCGAAGCGGCACGCGGCAAAGTCGAGGACTGGTTGGCCGACCCATCGACGGCGGCGGGCCACCAGCTTCCCGGCAGCACAACGGGGCTGGCTGTGGTCCGCGCCATCGCGCAGTGGGTGCTCAACTACCCGGCCGACGGCCATGACGAGGGCTTCCCCTTCGACCTGCCCTATCTCGCGTTCCACCGTCGCTGCTCTCGGGCCCTCCGTGCTGCCGAGGCCTTTCTCCGCTCCTCCCATTCCGATCACAAGGTCCAGCGCCTTCTCGAACGCCTGCACCGAACCCTACAACCCGTGCGCGGCGAGCTCCCCTTTTCGCGCACGACCCTCGTGCTCGAACGTCGTGCCCGTCTATTCACCGAGCTCCGGCAGGCACTACGCCTGCGGACCAAGCCCGACGCAATCCTCCCCTCGCCACACGCCTCCCCAGAGGATCTCGCCGAGCTGCAGGACATCAAGAAGAGCGTCAAGAAGCTGACCACCTCGCTGCGAAGGCGGCGCCCCGAGCGCGGCCCAGCCCAGGACACGCGCGAGGCCATCGACGTGGTCCTCGCGCACCTTGAGCGTCACGGTCCCTCCCTCTTCGGCCAGATTGTCCCCTTGCCCGAGGCTGCCGGCGGCGGTGCCCGGCTGGTCGATCGCACCAACCTGGCGCTCGAAGGCTTCTTCGGCGCCATGATGCATGCAGAACGACGCCGTTCCGGACGCAAGAACCTCGGCCAGGACCTCGAGCACCTGCCCGGCGGCGCCCCGCTTGCGCATAACCTCACCTGTGCCGACTACGTGGAGATCGTATGCGGCAGCCTCGACGACTTGCCGCGAGCGTTTGCAGAGCTCGATGCGGCAGACCGTCGCTTCGCACTACCCGTGCGTAACCGCGCTGCGCCCCGGGAGCAAAGCGACGTCCTCGGATCCTCCCTGCCTCGCGCTGACCGCGCCATCGTCCGGTCCGAGAAGCTCGAGGAGCGAATCCGCACCGCGGCGTGCAGTCGTCCGCCGCGGCGTCAACCAACTCGCAACCGCGCGCTCGCAGGGGCGCGATGAGGAACACCATGATGAATCAACCAGCCGCTATCCTGCGTTGTCCCGTTCAGTCTTCGCTGCTCGCATCTGTCGGCTACTGCCCGGTCACCTGCATCTTCGACGTCGAGCTCCGCGACGGATCGCTCTACAGGTACTACGGCGTCCCGGCCCACATTTGCTGGAACCTGCTCTGCTCCGTTTCGAAGGGCCGCTACTTCAACCAGCACGTCAAACCCGCCTTCCGCTACCAACGCGTCAGCCCGCCACGGCGCTCCGTCAGAGGCAGGCGACCACGCCCGCGGACGCCAAGAATGGAGTGATCGCTATGGCGGGGCGAGCCCCAGCCGCCAGACTTGATCCGCCCATGTCTGATCAGCCGGCCACCGCGGCTACAGGGGGCTCCGCCAACCGTCGATTGACGCCGTAGGTTCTGAGCGAAGGGGCGAGGCTGTCTTCTACGAGGGAGCACACAACCGATGACCGCGGGAACCGGCGCCGTGAAGATCACCATCGTCGTCGACAATAAAGCCGAGCAGGGGCTGCTCTGTGAGCACGGCTTCTCTGCCTGGATTGAGGTCGCGGGCCGACGGCTGCTCTTCGACACGGGGCAGGGAGCGGCACTCCCGGCCAACGCGGACAAGCTCGGCATCGACCTGCGTTCCGCCGACACCGTGGTGCTGAGCCATGGACACTACGACCACAGCGGTGGCTTGCCCCTGGTCATCACACGCGCTCCCACTGCCGAGATCTACGCTCATCCTGCGGCGACTGGTCCGCGGTACTCGATCCGTGACGGAACCGCGAAACCCATCGCCATGCCCACTGCCGCACGCACCGCGCTCGAAGTTCACGCGGTCGGCGTGCGCTGGACCACGCGGGCACAGCAGCTCGCCATCGGCCTTGGGCTCACCGGTCCCATCCCGCGGCTAACGGACTATGAGGACACCGGCGGCCCCTTCTTCGTCGATGCCGACGGCGCGCAGCCCGATCCGATCACGGACGACCTGGCGTTGTGGATGCGCACGGATCGGGGGCTGGTCGTGGTCGTGGGTTGCAGCCACGCGGGCCTGGTGAACACGTTGCGCCATGCGCTGAAGCTGAGCGGGGAGCCTCGACTGCATGCGGTGCTCGGTGGCTTTCACCTCAACGAGGCGAGCGAGGTTCGTCTCGCTCGCACGATGGCTGAGCTGCAGGAGCTTGGCCCCGACCTGATCGTCCCTTGCCATTGCACCGGAGATGCGGCGGTGGAAAGGCTCGGGCAGAGTTTCCGCGAGCGTGTTCTGGCGGGATCCGCCGGAGCGGTGTTCTGCTTTGGCGGGGCGTCGGCATCGACGACGAAGGAGCAGACCTGATGCTTGCGGACAGGACGTGACCCATGACAACCCGGACCTCCACCAACTTCTGGCTCGACGTGGTGTCGCTGGTGGCGACACCCCTCACAGATTTCCAGATTTCTGAGTGGTCAGGTCGCGGGTGCGGAAGTATTCTGAGCCGGCGGCGTAGGAGATTCTGGCGGAGATCGCGTCCAGGAGGCCCTTGATGAGGCGGCACAAAACACTGATCTTCATCCTGTTGATCCTGCTGGCCGGGCTGATCTGGTGGTGGTACTCGCGCGGCGAGGGGGAGGGGGCCAGCGCCGGTGGCCAGGACGCGTCGCTGATCTACGATCGGCTCTGGGTGGACCAGAAGCCGAAGATGGCCAAGGAGTACATCCAGGCCCTGGTGGTGGTGGAGCACCTGCCGGTGGGGATCTTCCAGAAGGCCTCGGCCTACCGGGCCGAGCTCGAGCGCTTCGACTACCGGCTCCGCAAGGATGTGCTGGACCTGCGCCTGCCCCAGACCGACCGCGAGGCCAAGGTGCGGTTCAGCATCAGCGCGTGCAAGGACCTGCCGCCCTATGATCTGTGCCTGGTGCTGGACCGGCACCCCCTCGACGGGCCGCGCCGCTTCTACGGCCTGCGCAACCCGAAGCGGGGCAGCGACGCGCACCGCGCGCTGCACGAGCGGCTGCTCAGGACGCTGTCGCGGAAGTAACGGGCGGACCGCGGGGTCATGCGTCCGTCCGTGCTCACGCTGTCGCTCGTCGGGATCTGGTTGGCGCTGTCAGCCTGCGCCGCCTCTCCCACGGCGCCGCGGGCGACCGCGGTTGATCCAGGGCCTCGACTCGTCCCGCGCGCTGATGCGACGAAGGCAGCCCGCGCGGCGTCCGCGGTGAAGGCGGTCAAGCCTGCGGACGGCCACGCCGACACGCACTGGTTCGACGCCGAGGATCCGCGCTGCAGGTCGATGCGCCATGCGCTTCGATGCGTCGCCGGCACGGTCGTGCGGATCGGGGTGATGGAGAACCCGATGACCGGCCCCACCGCGTGCCTGGCTTGGTGCGCGACCGGGGCGGGTCAGCGCCACGGCGAGTACCGCCAGACCCTGATCGGGACCACCCGCGCCGGCGAGCTGCTGCGCGGGCGCTACCGGCGCGGCAGACCCGCGGGCACCTGGACGACCTGGACCGGGGACACCTGCCGGGCCGCGCCGGGCCCGCGGCGGCCCGGCGGCTGCGACTCGTCCCGCTGCCTCAGCGAGGAGTCCTACGACACCCAGGGTCTGCTGGACGGGACGAGGCAGGTCTGGAGCCCGGCGGGCCGACTCGTGCTGCGCGAGGACTTCCAGCACGGCGTCCGGGCGGGGTGCTACGAGAGCTTCCACCCCGACGGCAAGCCGAGGCTGCAGGGTCGCTTCGCCCCGGGCAGCGCCCCCGAGTGGGGGACGCTGATCAAGGTGCCGTTGGCGGAGCGAGCCGCGCCGCCCGTCGAGGGCAGCCCCCCGCCCGCGCGGCAGAGCGTGCCGGTCGGCGTCTGGCGCGAGTGGTACGCGAGCGGCCGGCTCGCCATCGAACGCTCCTTCGACGCGGCCGGCCGGCCGGACGGCGCCTTCTGCTTCTACCGGCCCGACGGGACCCGCATCGCCTGCCACGATCTGCGCGGCGGGACCGGCACGCTGATCGAGTACGACGAGGCCGGAGGGCGGATGGAGCGGCTGCCCTTCGTGCGCGGCGAGCTCGAGGGGATCAGGGTGGAGTGGATCGAGGGGCGCGTGGCACGCCGGCAGGGCTATCGTCGGGGTCAGCCCCACGGCGTGAACGCGGAGCGCGACGAGCAGGGGCGGCTGACGGTGCGCGAGAGCTACCGCGACGGCGTGCTGCACGGCGCCTGCCTCGAGCAGTCCTTCAACAGCGACGGCAGCCGCGAGATCACGACGGGCCGCTACTGCTGGGGCAATAAGTGCGGGCGCTGGACCCGCACCATACCTTCCTCCGGGTTCGTGGAGGTGGAGGTGTTCGACGCGCGGGGGACGGCCATCGCGGGCTGGAGCCGCGACAGGGAAGGGGTGCTGCAGGAGCCGTGGTCCGCCGCCGCCGAGCGCCGCAAGGACCACCAGAAGTGCCTGCGTGCCCTCGCCGAGGGCGGTTGCTGCGATCCCGAGCAGCACCCGCCGCGCGGGGCGCGGATGTGCATCAACGGCGATCCGGGACGGTGAGCGAGACCTCGGTGCCGTCGACACCGTGAGCCTGGCTCGGCCCGCCTCAGTACCTGAACCGCCGCAGGTCCTTCCAGGCAAACGGCCGCCAGAGCGGCGTGGTCACGCCGGCGGCCGCGGGATCGATCGGGCACCAGGGCGAGCCGTCGGCCGCCCGTGTCTTTGCCGATCTTGCCCGTGGTCCGCTCCGTGCATTGCCTTGCTCGTGTCCGCCTGCGTGATCAGCTCGCTACGCGCGGCCGAGGTAGTTTTCGGGGACGAACACGTTGCGGATGCGGAACGGCGCTGGCGACTCCAGCATCAGGCGCACCCGCAGAGCGAACGAGCGCGCCGGCAGCACCACCGGAAGCCCGGGCTGCAGCGGGGGCCAGGGGGGCCAGGGCCTGGCCCGCCGCCGTCGGGCGCGCAGGTGCAGCACCACCACCAGCGCCAGCAGCAGCACCGCCAGCGCGATGCCGACAACCAGCAGCGTGAGCAGGACGTGCATCGAGCGATGGTATCAGATGGGGCTCGGCTCCGGCGCGTGATCCGACGGACGATCCACGGCAGCAGCAGCAACAGGAGCCACGGGCAGGGGGCGGTGTCGCCCACGCTGCAGCCGCCCACCAGCGGGCCGGGGGTCAGGCCCTGACCGGTGCCGGTGCCGGCGTCGGGCGTCTCGGCTCCGCCCTCGGCCGCGGCCCCGAGATCGACGGAGCTGCCATCCACCAGCCCGGCGTCGGGGGGATCGGTCACGGTGAGCGACACCGTGTAGCTCTGCGGGCTGTTGACGGCGCCGCTGGCCTCGACCTTCACCGTGGCGCTGTAGGTGTCGGGTGTGAGCCCGGCGAGCTGCACGTGGTTGGTCAGCGTCTGGCTGTTACCCGAACCACTGGCGGTGACCATTAGCCATCCGTCGCCGCTGACGAACGACACGGTGGCGCTGACGGCGGCCAGCGTGCCCTTGCCGCCGTTGGTCACCGACACCACCTGATCGGCGAGAGCGCTGGCGTCGAAGATCAGGGAGGTGGGCGTGAGCACCAGGCTCGGTGTGTCCGTCGTCGTGGACTTGGTCTTGACGGTGAGCGACACCGTGTAGCTCTGCGGGCTGTTGGCGGCCCCGCTTGAACTGACCTTGACCGTCGCGCTGTAGGTGTTGGGTGTGAGCCCGCTGATGTCGACGGTGTTGCTCAGGGTCTGGGTGTTGCCGCTGCCGCCGGCCGAGACCGTGAGCCAGCCGGAGCCCGAGCCATAGGTGATCTGGGTGCTGACGCTGGACAGCGTGCCGCCAGAGGTGTTGGTGACGGCGACACTCTTCGCCGCCGGGTCGCTGCCGCCCTCGTCGGCGGTGAAGGCGAGGCTGGTGGGGTTCAGCACCACCTTCGGCGTGGGCGCCGTGCCACCGACCCACAGGTGTGGCTCGGCCCAGTCCTTGCCGCCGGTGGTGGGGAGCACCTGCAGCATGCCCTTGGCCCCGCTCTTGATCTTGCCCGTTTTGCCGTCGATCTCCGACAGCTTGATGACCCAGGTGGAGTAGTAGGTGTTGGAGTCCTTGGCCGTGGCGCTGGCGTAGTCTGCGCTCCGCTGTCCCCCGCTGCCGTGGCGCCGTCGCAGGCTCAGCCCGACAGCCGCCCCACGGCACAGGGCATGAGCTGCTGCATGGCGGCCGATCCCCGGCCTGACCTGTCCCTGGCCCCGCTCCTGCTCCTCGCCCTGCTGTGTCGTCCGCCATCTCGCGGCAGCGGTGACCGTCGTCGCTGAGTGTGGTATGAGACGAGAAGATCTCTGACAGGCGACGAGTGACGGCGCTGCGCATACCGCGGATCTCCATCTGGAGCTTCATCCTGACGCTGGGCCTGCTGGCGGTGGTGCAGCTCGTCGTGCCCCGCCCGATGCTGCTCCTGCAACGACTCACCCCGGCGCTGGGGTGGATCGAGGCGGTGGCGCTGGCGTCGTACGCCGGCTGGATCGCGCACCGTCTGAGCGTGGACCACAGCGGTAGGTGGCGTCGTCGAATCTGGACGCTGTTCTCGATGGTCTTCTTCGCCCAGCTGGCCCTGGGCGTCGCCGGGCAGGAGTTCTTCCTCATGGCGCCGCCGCGCATGCACCTGCCGGTTCCGGCGCTGATCCTGGCCGGTCCGCTGTACCGCGGCGATCACTTCTTCATGCTGATCCTGTTCGTTGCGACCACGCTGCTCGTCGGTCCTGCGTGGTGCAGCTACCTGTGCTACCTCGGCGCCTGGGATCAGCGAGCGGCCGACTGCGCACGAAAGCCGCGTGGGATCCACAACGTCAGACCCGTGCTGCGTGGCACCATCACGCTGCTCGTGCCGGCGACGGCCATCGTGCTCCGTGTGCTGGGCAGCTCGGCGGCGCTGGCCGGAGCCCTGGCCCTGACCTTCGGCCTGCTGGGCATCGTGGTGATGCTGGTGGTTTCGCGGCGCCGCGGGGTGCTGGTGCATTGCACCCTGTACTGCCCGGTGGGACTCGTCGCGACGCTGCTGGGTCGGATCAGCCCCTTTCGTGTGGTGATCAGCGACGGCTGCGACGGTTGCATGCGCTGTCGCGTGGCCTGTCGGTACGACGCCCTGGACCGCGAGGCTGTCGCCGCGGGCCGGCCCCACCCGACCCTGTGCACGCTGTGCGGGGATTGCCTGAGCAGCTGCCCGACGGCGCTGCTGGGCTACCGCCTGATGGGCCTGCCGCTGGACGCTTCATCTGCCCGCACCCTGTTTCTGGTGCTGGTGGTGGCGCTGCACGCGGCGACGCTGGGTCTGGCCCGAATATAAACCGCCCCCGATCCCTGCCGTGATCGGGGCTGGCGGTCAGATGGGAAGCTCAGCGTGGGGCAGGTCGGATAGTGCCTGGAAGGAAGTCAGTACAACATCAAGCAGCGGCGGCCTCGACCGACTGAAAGAAGACGGTGATGGTGAGGCAATGGAACTCCTGGTCCGAGCTCTGAGTCACCACCGTATCAACGATCTTGAGGGCGGGGTGCTGGTCCATCCACTCCGTCAATCGCTCGCCCAAACTCTCGCGTTCCCGAGCCTTGGTTGCTGAGAACACCTTGACGCCGTCGAACTTCATTATCCACCTCCGGGCAGCCCTGTTGTTTAGTATTTATATAAATGTCGCCTACGGCTGCAATTGTCAACCTAAAACAGCCGCATTATTGCAAAATAGCACCCCTGTGGCCCGGACGTACATTGTATCAAGATCACTGGAAAATTCAACCACCGGATTGGCGGCTCGATTGCCCTTGCGCCCTAACATCCCTCAGCTACAATCACCGCTTCAATCATAGCGACAGATTAAACGTAATATTACTTACCTTCAGGGAACCCATTTCCAAGCAAGGAGAGAGCCGATGAACAGAGCCAAGCTCAGGGCGCTGCTATTGCCCCTGATGTTGCTGCTCCCAGGGGGATCGATGGTGGGCTGTTCCGATGACGGCGCCGAGGAGACGGGTGAGAAGTCCGCTGCCCGTTGCCAGGACGGCATCGACAACGACGACGACCAGCTCGTCGACTGCAAGGATCCAGACTGCGACGCCTGGAGCTTCTGTCAGGCCGACGGCGGCGTCGACTCGGACGGCGGTGGGTGCAACTGCGACGACGGCCTGGCCTGCACCGACGACAAGTGCCTGGCTGGTGGGCTGTGCGAGTACAAGCCCAAGACCGGCCAGTGCGCCATCGCCGGCCAGTGCTACAAGGACGGCGATTCGAACCCGAACATCCCGTGTCTGGTGTGCGACGTGAGCACGAGCCAGATCCAGTGGACCACGGCCGACCAGGTGACCTGCGACGACAAGAATCCCTGCACCAAGGACGACATGTGCACCCAGGGCGTGTGCAAGGGCACGTTCTACACCTGCTCCGACGCGGTGGAGTGCACCGACGACGTGTGTGACGGCGTGGGCGGCTGCACCAACCCCGTGGCGGCCAACTGGTGCCAGATCAACAGCCAGTGCTACAAGAGCGGCGACAGGGACGCCACCACCTGCCAGGAGTGCGACCCGACCACGAGCAACACGGCGTGGACCGCGATCACCGGCGGGTGCACGATCAACAACAAGTGCTACAAGGCCAACGAGAAGGACAGCACCGGCTGCAACGCGTGCGATCCCACCACCAGCACCACGGCCTGGACCCCGGTGACGGGCGGCTGCAACATCTCCGGCACGTGCTACGCGGCCAAGGAGCAGGATGACACCGGGTGCAACGAGTGCGACCCGGCGACCAGCTCCACCTCCTGGACCCCGCTGCCGTCCGACTGCAAGATCGACAACAAGTGCTACAAGTCGGGTGACAAGGATCTGTCGACCTGCGGCACCTGCACCCCCACCGCCAGCGCCACGGCCTGGACCGTGGCGTCCGGCAAGTGCCTCATCGCGGCGGTGTGCTATGACAAGGCCGACCAGGACGGCGGCGGGTGCAAGGCGTGCGATCCCACCACGAGTCAGACGGACTGGACCGCGTTGACCAGCGTGTGCCAGGTGGCGACGGGGATCTGTCTGCCCGACGGGACGCTGGACAGCACCGGCTGCAACGAGTGCGATCCCGTGGCGAACCCCACGGGCTGGACGCCGGTGGCCGGGGGCTGCGTGATCAGCGGCAAGTGCTATCCCGACCAGGGGCTGCACCCCGGAGGGTGCGCCAGGTGCGATGTGGCCACCAGCGCCACGGCCTGGACCCCGCTTCCGGGCAAGTGCCTGATCAGCGGCACGTGCTACAGCGACAAGGACAAGAACACCACCGGCTGCCTGGTCTGCGACTCGACGCAGAGCCAGACCGCGTGGTCCACCGCGGTGACCGACTGCCAGATCGGCGACAAGTGCTATTTCACCGGCGACACCGACACCACGGGCTGCCAGGAGTGCGACCCCAACACCAGCACCACCGCCTGGACCCCGCTCACCACCGACTGCCAGATCGGCGGCGCGTGCTACATGGACGGCGACCTCAACGGCGGCGGCTGCGCCAAGTGCGACAAGGCCACCTCGGCCACGTCGTGGACCCCGCTGGCCAACAAGTGCCTCATCGGCAGCGCGTGCTACAGCAGCGGCGACCCCGACGCCACGGGCTGCAACACGTGCAATCCCGCCGTGAGCCAGACCACCTGGACTCCGACGCCGGGGCAGTGCTTCATCGGCGGAACGTGCTACGCCGCAGCGAGCACGCTGAACTGCGGCACCTGCGCCGCCGCCAGCCCCACCGAGTGGACCCCCATCACCGGGGCGAGCAAGCAGGTCTACGACTTCGACACCGGCGCGCTGCAGGGCGTGACGGTGAGCAACTCCAGCACCACCGTGGGCTGGCAGGTGAGCAACAAGCGGGCGGTGAGCCCGGCCTACGCGCTGTACTACGGCGACCCCGTGGCCGGGAACTACGCCGGCGCCGGCACCAACAGCGGCACGGCGACCTTGCCCTCGGCCACCCTGCCCGCGGGGCAGAAGGCCTATCTGTCGTTTCAGCTGTGGATGGACACCGAGAACAGTTCCGCCTATGACAAGCTCACCGTGAGCGTGACCCCCGCTGGCGGCTCGGCCACCACGCTGTGGACCAAGGACGCCACCGGCTCCACGGTCACCCAGCAGGCGTGGAACGACGTGTGGGTCGACCTGTCGGCCTACGCCGGGCAGCTGGTGACCGTCGCCTTCTTCTTCAACACCGTCGACCACATCAACAACAGCACCGAGGGCGTGTACCTCGACGAGATCAGCATCTTCACCGGCTGCGGCCAGCCGTAGCGCAGGAGATAGTCATGAGACGAGCACTGATTACCCATTCATGTCTGATCCTGGCGCTGGGCCTCGGCGCCGCGAGCTGCGACGACGCCGAGCTCAAGATCGAGAACACCCCCGAGCTGTGCGCCGACGGCAAGGACAACGACAACGACGGCTTCGTCGACTGCGACGACGACGAGTGCAAGCAGCTGCTGCGCTGCCAGAAGCACTTCGACGGCGGCATGGAGTTCGACGGCATGTCCCAGGACGGGGGCAAGCAGGACGGTGGCAGCGACGGCTTCAAGCCCTGCAACCCGACCCAGGACACCGACGGCGACACGATCAACGACAAGGACGAGCTGTGTCCGGCGGATCAGGACGGCGACAAGACGCCGAACTACCTCGACGACGACAGCGACGGGGACGGCATCCCGGACAACGTGGAGGCGGGGGACACCGACGCCGCCACCAAGCCGGTGGACACCGACAAGGACGGGGTGCCCGACTTCCTCGACCTGGACAGCGACAACGACAGCGTGCCGGATCAGCAGGAGGACCTCAACGGCGACGGCAAGGTGGGCTGCTGCCGCACCACCTGCGGTGAGAAGATCCAGGGCTGCAAGGACGTGGCCAGCGACGCCTGCGGGCCGGGGCAGACCTGCGCCGCCGGCCAGTGCACTCCGGCGCTGGACGTGACCTGCGCCGACGGCGAGACCAGCCCCGGGACCAAGGAGACCTTCCCCGGCACGCCCGACATCGTGGTGGGCAACTTCGTGTGCACCACCGCCGGGCTGAAGCAGATGGACTTCAAGAAGGACACCGCCGGCGACTGGCAGGTGGCGCTGGATCCCACCATGACCTATGTCGCCCTGACCATCACTGGACCTCAGCCCAGGGAGGCGGCGGCGACGATGGACGACACCGCGGCCAATGTCGCCGCCTTCGTGGCCTCCATCCCCACCGCGGGGCAGGACGTGAACCAGGAGTCCACCGCGCTCATCACCAGCCTGGGCTCGCTGGGCACGGTGGCGATCCGCGCCAGCGGGAACCTCACCACCAGCCACGACGGGTTCAAGACCGTGATCGACACCCAGCTGGACTTCAAGACCGCCGGCACCAGCGACGTGAGCAGCCTGCGCAACGCCCTGCTGGCCGTGGCGCTCAAGCACAACAAGAGCGACCTCACCCCGCTGCCCGCCGCCTTCGGCGCCACCGGCACCGCCTTCACGCTCAAGCTGCAGGCGCTGCTGCGCAGCGACGGCCGGATCATCGTGCTGCTGGCCGTGGCGCTGGACGCGGATTACCAGGACACGACCAAGGCCGCGGGCATCGTGGTCGACGACCTGACCAACGGCACGCCGCTGGGCAAGCCGGCGGACACCGTGCAGCCGGAGTGCGACGGCTTCAAGCTGCAGAAGACCTCCAAGGCCGACATCATCTGGGTCGTGGACGAGTCGGGCTCGATGAGCGACAACCGGGCGGACATCGTGAAGAACGCCAACGCGCTGTTCACCCAGGCCCTCACCGCCGGCCTGGACTTCCGCATGGCCGTGACCAACGTGGTTCACCCCGTGGGCACGACCAACGCCAGCGCCATTGGCCACTTCTGCTCCAAGATCTCCACCAACACCTCGGACGACGGCGGCACCGACCGGTTCCTGCTGCCCTCGGAGCAGGCGATCTTCAGCGCCTGCATCAACAACCCGCCGGGCTTCGAGGGTGGCACCGAGTACACGCTGCTCAACGCCCGGGAGGCGGTGACCAAGCACCTGCCGCGGGCGGCCAACGACCCGACCAGGATCCGCACCGACGCCAAGCTGGTGGTGATCTACGTCACCGACGAGCTGTCCCACGAGACGAAGATCGCCATGTCCATCTCCAGCTCCACCACCAACTGCACGCTGGAGGTGGTGGCCCAGGCCAAGCTCAAGAGCTTCATGGCCCAGGACGTCAACCTGTTCACGGGCAAGACCGACCCCGAGGCCAAGGCGGTGGTGCACGCCATCGGCGGCGTGTGCAACAACACCTGCAACGCGGCGGTGAACCACGACCTGTTCGAGGTGATCCAGGCGACCCAG
>Ga0210044_10004661_pt1 | contig 19008 bp, 21 predicted proteins | sample CryGey13umfilter_2_FD_183959 | JGI IMG/M metagenome (GOLD analysis project Ga0210044, IMG submission 183959) | Groundwater microbial communities from aquifer in Utah, USA - Crystal Geyser 4/9/14 3 um filter (SPAdes) (version 2) | ecosystem: Environmental > Aquatic > Deep subsurface >... | reverse complement strand
TACTTGTAACATCGGTTGTCATAATGTTACGAATTTTCATATTTATATTTTACACCTCACAAAACACCTATGAATATTGCGACACACATATTTGATAATTCCAAGTGAAGTTATTTTATACATTTATCACTTCACAAAAACAACCCAGTGAAAGATCTGGAGTAAAGCTCAAAAAACCTTGTTTTAACAACCCTCCACGTTTTCCCATGCTGACTGAGTTGTGATGGGGTTATTTACATACGTAGAGTACAATAGGAAGGCAAAATACTACATATATATGGGTTTAATCACACAAATTTTGGCATTCTTCGGCAGTAACGCACCAATCCTATCGTTTTTTTTTTGGGCGATTGTTGTCGGTGAAGAATACCAAAATTTGGGTGATGAAATACCAATAACTGGTGATGGAAGAAATTATGAGTAGGGGAATTTGTGTCAGGGAATCCCTATCCAAACTTAAACTTTTCGAGGCTGATTTCTCCAAAAAAAATTTAATTGAAAAACGACCGGGTATCAGACCGGTCGTTGTTTTTCATTCAAAGCAGTTCACCTGGTGCCTTCCCTGTAAAAGTCCAGGTGGTTTTGGGTTATTCCAAACCGGATGGGGTCTTCAAACGGAACTACCCCCATCTGCCGCAAAACCTCCAGTACTTCCAGTGCCCTTGAAGTGGGAATTGGCAAAAGAATCCAATCGAGGGGCAACCAGGTCTTGTTGAGCTGAATGGCTACCTCGTATGTGTCCGTCACCCCAAAGAGTTGGTGATAGGCCCGATGCTTATTGAAATTAACATAACTGAGATTTTCACTCGTGGTTGTACCTCCTTGGCACACCGGTTGACGATGGTGCCAATTTTTGGCGGGACAAGTCCAACCTTAACGATCCCTCGGGGTTTCTTTTTTTGTAGCCCTTGGCCTAGGAATCCGAACCCTCTGTCTTATCTTTCGGCTCATGCCGTCTCCCTTTCCCCCTAGTTATTTCTAGTCTATTGTCAGTATACAAATATTTTTTGAAAAAAAATAGATAGTCAGGATATCAATATTTATTTAGCTAACTGAGTGTTTTTACATCCTAAAAATCGGAAAAATAACGGACATATTTTCATTATTCATATAAAGTAACAGTTTTTGAAGGAGACTTAGCCCCCCTCAGAGACGAATGACGTGGATTGCCTCGCCCCGTTAGAAATAAAATGACCAATTAGTAGACAACTTTTTTTTTAAGAAAGTCTTGCCTGTCTGCGTGTCACGCACAGGTGGTCGAAATTAAATTATAGGAATGTTTGTGGGATGGCTAATTAGGGGTGGTATTAACAGAGTTGGCGTTGTTACCGGCTGGCAAATTTACATCTACTTCAAATCCTTTCTTTTCTTCTGCAACTGGTCTGGCGAAGAACCATACTAGGCCACCGACTATAATCATAATAACGATTACAATTAGTACTGTATTTACTCCTGAGTTATTGTTTTGATTTTCCATAATTTATTATTATTTTAATTAACCTACTTATTTTCTGGGAATATTATATCACCTAGTAAACCAGACGTCTTTGGAGATGATGTTCTCTTATCCGTGCTATAATTACAAATAAGGTTATCATTTAATACTTTAATCATGATAATAATTACTACAGAAACTATTCCCGGCAAGGAGGTGAGTGAGGTGTTGGGTATTGCGCGGGGCAGTACAGTGCGAGCTCGGCATATTGGTCGCGATATTGTGGCGGTTTTGAAAAACATTGTTGGTGGCGAGATTGATGAATACACAAAATTGCAGGCCGAATCACGCGAACAAGCCCTGCAACGGATGACGGAAGACGCAGAGAGGTTGAATGCGGATGCTGTCATTGGTGTCAGAATGATGACTTCACTGGTGGCTCAGGGGGCGGCAGAGATTTTGGTTTATGGTACGGCAGTTAAACTAAAATAATAGTATGTATACTATCAGCATAATATTTTGGGTGGCTTTATTCGGTGGAATAATCTATCTGGCTATTCGTCGCCGTCAAATAAAGAAGACCGAAGATTTCGAAAACCGAGACAATTGATTTTAAGTGGCCGGTTTTAGGTAGATATCCTAAATTCGTACAAAACCCACAAAGCTAACAGTTTTGTGGGTCTTGTGTTGTTATTTTAGTTTTTGTAACGTTTATTGATTTATCAGTCATGTATATATAAGAGGTTAATCATAATTAATGAAAGAATGTTAATCGTCATATGCAAGTATGAATAACTTCAAAAAAATAATTTATGAAATTAAAACAAAACAAATTTACCAAAATAGGAATGTTGTCGTTACTAGCAATACCATTATTTTTAGGAGTATCTGCTAATGCAGCTACTCCTGATTGGAATGTAACAGGCAGTTATGTGGTTGATTTTAACTACTTAGGAACAGATTACCCTCATGACATGACGTTGTTACAGGATGCAACTGGAAACATAACCGGTAATGGCGGAAGCCCTTCGGGAGCAAATGTCTATACCTGGGAAGTAGTGACAGGAACGGTTATGGGTAATGTGGTTGACTTTTCAGCCAACTATACTGCTACTGCTGATGCCGTTACTCCACTAACCACCATTTATGCCTCAGGCACAATTGCCACTGATGGCTCAATGTCTGGAACATGGTCTGACAATTATCAAGGTGGAAATCGGTTGGGGGAATGGTCTTCAGTTAGTGGTACGGCTACAATCTTGCTAGGAAGTTTAGTTGCCGAAGATTTTGGCGTGGTTAATTACGACACTGGTCTTGGTACAACCACCGGTTACACGGCTGGTTTTGGTCTAGCAAGCAGTACTTTTACTGGTGCACAGTCAGTTGTAGTACAACTATTTAATGGCTCGACACTATTGCAGACAAACACAGCTATTATGACTAAGTTCAATACTGATGTCACTGGAACTCAGTTCTCGTCTCCATTTGATGTTTCAGGGACTTTTGACTACGGTACTGACGGATATTGGACTAATATTAAGGAGACAGAATTTGGTCAGAGTGTACCAGCAACTAAAGTAGTAGCTACCGTTAGACTAGCTAGTGGTAAAGTCATTACCACTGAAAACACATCACTAACCGGTGATCCAACAACAGTTTATCCAGATGTTGTAGTTCCTCCAGTAGTAATCACCCCAACTGAAAAGAATCAGTGTAAAAAGGATGGTTGGGAAACGTTCACTGACCCAACATTCAAGAATCAGGGACAATGTGTTTCGTATGTTGAACACTTAAACAAGGACGATGCTGACGATAATGATAATGATCGTAATCATGTTGATAGTGACGATGAAGGTCATGATAAGCATAAGCATGAGCATGAGGATGAGGATAGATTAACTAATCATGTTAGAAGCGACAAGCATGGTAATCAGGATCGTGACTAATTATAGGACTCAAGAAGTATTATTGGAAATGTATTACGCAAAACCCCGCGCATTTGGCGCGGGGTTTTGCGTATCTATACAAATTCTATTATTGGCACCAATACCAGTTCGTTTCGTTATCATTCCTCGCGAAGACGACGCAATAAACATCTCATACCCACCGTCCGTTTTTGCCTGCCTGCCCTGCATGCGCAGGCATGGCAGACAGGCGAACGGAGTGAAGCAATCCACGTTTTCGTCAACCTACGTAGGTGAGCTAGTCAAGAGTATAGTACAGATATGTGGTTTGGTTGTTAACTAGCATCGGAACTTTCCTGCGATTAGGTTTTTAGGGATAAGTGGAGTATACTCACAACGCCCTAAGTTTAGTAGCTAAACATAAAATATTTATGTCAGATGAAACAACAAACGTAGTAGCGGACGACACTGTAGTTGCTACTCCCGTAGCTGAAGATGCTACACCAGATGTTAAGACAGAAGCTACTCCAGAAGCAGCTCCAGAAAAAGAGACAGCGGCATAAGTATCGCTTTGAAAAAACACCCTTTGGGTGTTTTTTCAAAGCGACATTTTTAGTATTGTAACGTTTCATTATATATTTATCATTATATAGTAGGATAGAGACCATATGGAATTAAATGATCAAGATATGCTTGGACTGATAAACGGTAGCGCTAAGGGTGATACGTCAAGTTGTCAAAAGCTATATGACCACCTAGTAGATAAAGTGTATGTTTATGTTCGTTATCGTACCTCTACCAATGAACAGGCCACTGATTTAACTCAGGACGTTTTCATAGATTAGCGCCAGCCCTAACCACCGCCTTCAGGCGGTGACTGAACACAAGGTTCCACCGGTGTATTAAAATAATCATAGCTCCAGTGAGGAAGGCACTGAAGCTATGACAACTAAGTATAAACGTCTCTCGCACAGTGTGTGGCTGTGTACGTATCATATTGTATTCTGTCCCAAGTACCGATACAAGGTATTGCAAGGAAAAGCAGAAGTACTCGTACGAAATCAACTGTACCGGCTAAGCGCCCAAAAAGACCACGTACTGATTGAGGAAGTAAACATCCAATCGGATCACGTTCACTTAATCATCTCTATTCCACCAAAGTATGCTGTCTCAGAAATCATGGGATTCCTCAAGGGCAAGATAGCCATCAAGTTATTCCAAGAACAACGAGAACCCACGAAGACATATTGAGGCAAACACCTCTGGAGTCGCGGATACTGTGTATCAACGGTGGGATTAAACGAGGAACAAATTAATAAGTATGTGAAGTGGCAACAAGAACGTGAAGGGAAAGGGTAACATTACTCATTAACAAATAAGCCTTCTAGGCCGGAGTCATACCACCGCCTCTGGCGGTGGTAGTTGATTAGTTTTTGCAGAGCAGTCAATTCTCCCAAAAGAACGGGAACATAAAAAACAAGAATCGTTGGCTGAACAGTCGATGTTGGAATTATTACTGAGAAAGAATGAGCAAAGCCAGACACTTGGGATGCCACTCCACCATCGTCTTCTCGAGTGAGAAAGCGTGGGTGAGAAAGTCCAGTGAACTTTTGCAAGACCTTGCCAGCTCTTTTGTAAAAAGAGCGACAAGGCATACAGTCCCTGTTAAGGGAGTGGAGCGATGGCGGAGTGACGCGGCAATCCATGAAGACACAACAGACGTGGATTGCCACGTTGCGACTCGCAAAGACGGGTGGTGGACGGCGAAGACGAACGAACTTCGTCATTGCGAGCGAAGCGCGGCAATCCACGTCTGTCCTCACTGTCCTCTTTGCAAGGAGTTGCGACGAAGCAACCTATAGTCTATGAGTGATCTTCTAAAGGATAGTTAGTGGTAATTAGTACGGGTGCTATACATAACAAGATTACATACAAAAAGCACTTCCCATTAGAGAAGTGCTTTTGTATGTTGAGGGGATTATTTTATGTGTTTTGATATACTCATGGTATGTCTTACTGTGATTTTGTTGCCATGAATACTGATATGAAAAAGGTGATTCATAAGGTTTATCATGACACTCAGTACGGGTTTCCCATTCATAATGACGATGAGCTCTTTGCCAGACTGGTGCTTGAGATAAATCAAGCTGGTTTGAGTTGGGAGACAATTTTAAATAAGGAGGGAAATTTTAGGAAAGCGTACAACAATTTTGATATTAAAAAAGTCGCCAAGTATACAGACAAGGATAGAGAACGACTGATGAGTGATTCGGGCATTATTCGTAACCGATTAAAAATTAACGCTGTTATTGAAAATGCAAAAGCCATTGCCCAGATCCAGAAAAAGTTTGGAAGTTTTGAAAAATGGCTAGAATTACACCATCCAAAAACAAAAGAAGAGTGGGTGAGGATATTTAAAAAAAATTTTAAGTTTACTGGCGGTAAGATTGTTGGAGAGTTTCTGATGAGCGCTGGATACCTAAAAGGCGCTCATACAAACGATTGTCCCACTTATGCAAAAGTTTTGATAAAGAAACCCTTGTGGAGTCAGTAATGTGCGCATGTTAAGGTGACCGTCAGTACGCACGTACTGACGTGGTATAATATACATATGACAGAAAAATTTGTACGAAAACTCACGAAGGCCAGTTCACATAGTTATGTTCTCACGATTCCAAAAGAATTGGTTCGACAATTCAAATGGAAAGAGCGCCAAAAACTCGAAATAGTCTTTGATGGAAAAAGACCAGAATTCATAGTTCGGGATTGGCAGAAGTGATGATTTGGGTTATTTATTAAATATTAGTCAAAATCAATGAAACATATATCAGTTCAAGCGTTTCAAGAGGTAATTAATGCCGAAGCAAGTAACCCTACGGTGGACTTTATTAATGTCTGTACTACAGATGAATATAATGAGGCGCATATACCTGGCGTACGTAGTGTACCACTTGATGTAATCGCAGCCCACGTGCCGGAATTTAATGAAAAAAAGACAGTCTATATTCATTGTCGTAGTGGAGGCCGAAGCCAGATAGCCATAGCACAGTTGGAGTCTCTCGGCGTTACTGCCGAATTAGTAAATGTTGAAGGGGGAATTATAGGTTGGGAAACAGCAGGATTTTCTTTAGAATAGAAGGTCAACAACAAACTCGGAGATGACAAAATCAGATTATTATTTATTTTATATCAAAATAGTATGTCAAAAACTTATGTAACTTATGTGGCGGAAATAATCGGGACCTTTGCCTTATCTTTTGTAGTTTTGATGACAGCGACCGCTGGTGACTCTTCGGTTTTAGTTGTGCCGGTTGTGGCTGGCCTAACACTAGGTATTTTTGTATACACCATTGGTCCAATTTCTGGTTGTCATATTAATCCAGCCGTCACACTTGGTTTGTGGGCGGTTGGAAAAATATCTGCGCGTAATGCTTTTGGCTACATTATGGCCCAGATATTTGGTGCGGCCGTTGCAATAATGGTTGCAAATGGCCTTGGCGTTACAAACCCCTCTGCCATGCCTTTATCTTTTAACGGGACTCATTTTGTGGCCGAAGCACTCGGAGCATTTTTCTTTGCCTTCGGTATTGCAGCAGTCGTCTTTGGAAAAGTGAAAGAACAAATGTCTGGAGTGGTAGTTGGTAGTTCTCTCCTTTTAGGAATTTTAATCGCGGTATTTTCTGGTTCGACGGGAATTCTCAATCCTGCAGTAGCATTTGCTCTAAATTCAATTACTGTTGCATATCTATTTGCTCCTATTGTAGGTGCGGCGATGGGATTTCAGGCCTACAGATTTCTTAGTAAATAAATATATAGAGGACACATCTTCCCGATTGAGAAATACTGCAGGACGGTTTTGATTAAGTGTTTAGTCACGCTATGATAGAGTAATGGAAATGACTGCGGAAAAAATATTGGCTGAAATTCAGAATGAAAAAAAGGAGTTAGTGGTAAATGCCTCCCTTACTTTCTTGGCCGGTTTGGGTTTGGTGGCGGGAATTGCTTTCCAATTATTAAGCGTATCTGGCTGGTTAATCGGTGGCGCTTTTTTGCTTTCCTATTTGACGGGTGGAATACCAGCAACTATTAATGCCTTAAAAAATATCATAGTTGCTAAGATAGATATAAATCTTTTGATGATACTGGCCGCGTTGGCGGCGGCTGGAGTCGGGGCGGTACGCGACGGGGCAATTCTGTTGTTTCTTTTTAGTCTAGCCGGGACTTTGGAAAAATATGCCATGGGCAACACCAAACGAGCTGTGGCCGCTCTGATGGAGTTGCGTCCAGATGAGGCAAATTTGCTTCATGGCGATGGCTCGACCACGCGGGTAGCCGTTGAAGAATTGATAGTTGGTCAGTTAGTGTTGGTTCGACCGGGAGAACGAATTCCAGTCGATGGGGTGATTGAGAGTGGAGAAGGGGCAGTTGACCAATCGTCTGTCACCGGGGAATCAATTCCGGTGGATAAAGTATCGACTGACGCCGTGTTTGCTGGCACAGTCAACCAGAACGCTATTTTGACAGTGGTGGTAACTAAACCAGCCAGTCAATCAACCTTGGCACGCATGATTGAGTTGGTGACAGAGGCCCAGTCAAAACGTTCACCGAGCGAACACTTTAGTAATTGGTTTGGTCAGCGCTATACGATTTTTGTGTTGGTTGGTAGTGTATTGGCTTTGGTTATTTTTATTTTAATCGGTGTTCCTTTGGATGAGGCATTTTACAAGGCGGCCACCTTGTTGGTAGTAGCTAGTCCGTGTGCGGTCGTGATCAGTGTGCCGGCGGCGATTTTGTCGGCCTTGGCGGCATCTGCTAGGACTGGTGTATTGTTCAAGGGTGGAGCAGCTTTGGAGGATTTTGGTAATGTGAAAACCATTGCCTTTGACAAGACAGGGACTTTGACAGAGGGAAAAATGCAAGTGACAGATGTGGTGTCGCTAGCGGTTGACGACAACGAATTGTTGGCTGTGGCCGTGACCTTGGAATCTCAGTCACAACACCCTCTGGCTCGGAGTGTTATTTCTCACGCCGTTAACCTTGGTATAAAGAGCCGTGCCTTCACTGTGGGAACATCCTTGCCTGGAAAGGGTGTCATGGCCAAGATTGGCGATATTCATCACTGGGCTGGTAATCGTCGCTTGTTGTTGGGGTTGGGAATTATCCTAGATGAATCTGTGGAGATGGCCTTGTCGCGTCTGGAAAGTGGTGGCAAGACAACCATTATAGTTGGTCGAGAGAGCGAAGTCTTGGGCATAATTGGTATTGCTGATACGGTGCGATCGACAGCCATCACTGCTTTGACTGCGCTACGAAATGTGGGCGTGACTCGTCTGGTGATGTTGTCGGGAGATACAAAGACAGTAGCTTTGGCAGTGGGGACCGAGTTACAGATTTTGAGTGAAGACACCTATGGCGGACTTTTGCCCGAGGATAAGGTCAGTATTGTTCAGCAACTTCGTAATGATAACATGACTGCCTTTGTCGGCGACGGTGTTAATGATGCGGCGGCTTTGGCGACGGCGCACGTAGGGGTAGCTATGGGCGTGGCTGGAACTGATGTGGCCATTGAAGCCGCCGATGTCGCCCTTTTGTCAAACGATTTGTTTAAGTTAGTGGATACTTATCAGTTAGCCCGGAAAGCCAACCGTATCATCAAACAAAATTTAATTTTTGCTATGGGAATTATGATGGTAATGGTGACAATAACTATTTTTGGACATCTACCGTTGCCACTTGGTGTCATTGGACATGAAGGTGGCACTTTACTGGTGGTCGGTAATGGACTTAGATTATTGTTGGCTTATCGCTAGAATTGGTCCTGAATATGACTAAACTAATTAAAAAAATAAAGGAATCAAAAGACAAAAAAGTTTGGGACGTGGTGGTGCTCGGTGGTGGCCCGGCGGGGATGATGACGGCCGCCACAGCGGCCGCTAGGGGGAAGCAAGTCTTGCTACTTGAAAAAAATAATTCTCTTGGTAAAAAACTTTTAATTACCGGTGGAGGTAGATGTAATGTGACCAATAATAAGCCAGTGGTGCGTGAGATGTTAAAGAATTATCAAACCGCAGGAAAATTTTTATTTTCAACGTTTGATCAACACGGAGTTACTGAAACAATAGAATGGTTTACCAACCGTGCTGTATCTCTAAAAGAGGAAAATTCTGGCCGGATGTTTCCGGTAAGTGATTTAGCTCAGTCAATTTGGGATGCTTTGTATAAAGACTTACAAAAATTTAATGTTGAAATCAGAACCAGACAAACTGTGACGGGAATTATTTATGGCGATGATGAACACAAGTTTACTATTCAGCTTAGTAACAAAAATTCAATTTTGGCTCATTCATGTGTGGTAGCAACTGGTGGCACCTCCCGCCCAGAAACTGGATCGACCGGTGAAGGTTTTTCGTGGTTGGCTTCTTTGGGGCACACCATTCGCACTAATGATTATGCTCTGGTTCCCATCGCTCTTAAGGATGAATGGGTAAAGTCACTTGGCGGAGTCAGTTTGGAAAAAGTCAAATTGACATTACTGGCTGATGATAAAAAACACAGTGTCTATACCGGCAAATTATTATTTACTCACTTCGGTATTAGTGGACCAATGATTTTAAATATGAGTCGTACGGTTGGTGATGTGCTACAGCATAGTACGGCGACTCTGGCTCTTGATATTATACCAGAATTAGATGCTGGTGCTTTGCGCATCAAGCTACAAGAATTATTAGTGACTGAATCAAATCGGAAACTAAAAAATGTTTTAGCCAAACTTATTCCATCAGCGTTAGTTACACCTTTACTTACTTTGGCAAAAATTGATGGTGAAACTCTTTCTCATAGTGTGCGCAGTGCCGTCCGCACATCCTTGGTTGCTCGAATGAAGTCCATTGTTCTTACCGTTGATCATCTGCTAGGAGCAGAAAAAGCCATCATCACAGACGGTGGAGTAGCCCTAACAGAAATTGATTTTAAAACTATGGAATCGCGTCTTGTGCCTGGATTGTATATTGTTGGAGATCTACTCGACATTAACAGACCTTCAGGCGGCTATAGTTTGCAAATTTGTTGGAGTACTGGATATGTGGCGGGTATGTATGCTTGATATTTAGAAGGATTAAAAATACTATTTCATTGTTCTAATATGGTAAAATTATAGCAAACAAATATGCGAATCATTTTAATTATACAAGCACTGATAATATTAGCTGGTTCTTATTATATTTTTGTGTTGTTGTCAGTACCAGATACCGAAAGTATTATAGAGTCAAATGATATTGCAACTACCACAACAGAGCGAGCAGTAATCAGTAACGAATCAATTAAGGTTGGCGCTGAGACGTCAAGTACCACCATGGGTAACGATACCGGCGATCAATCAAATAGCCCAAACGATTATGGTATGGAGTATCCGATAGCGGATGATAATCCTCAAATGCAGTAGAGGATAAAAGGAAATAGAGTGAGAGCAGTGGCAATGCTTATGCTCTTACTCTATTAAACTGTCGCAGATATTTTCTAGTGGAAATCTTTTTCAACGTAAATGGATACTGTTCGGCGTTTGCGCGCCTTGCCTTTTAACACATGTTTGTGGGAGCGGTAGACTTTATGGATGATAAATTTTTCAGCCAGAAATTCAGTCAGAACTTCCTCTGTGTACACATATTCTGGGACTCCGATAACGGGGTGGATATATGTGTATTTTTCTTTACCGGGAAATTCTCGTAGTAGACGTCTGGTGTGCAGGTCGCCATCAGCCAAAAATGTTTTCATAAAAAGAAAACCTCCTGGCATCAAGACACGATGAATTTCGTCACGTAACGCTAGCCGTTCTTTTTCATTTAAAAAGTGAGAGGTCATCATATCGAGCACCAAGCTTTGTGAGTTGTCAGAAACCTCAAGGAGGCCAGCAATACTGCGAGCCGTATAGGTGAGCGGTAGGTCACGCGATGCCAAGGTAGCTTGATTGATGGCCTCTGCTGATATGTCATAACCAACACCCTGCATTGAAAAAGTATTACTCAAAAAAATGAGATTGCGCCCGTTTCCACAACCGACATCAAGAGCCGATTGTCCAACACCTAAAATATCGCCCCGCTTGCGACGGATGATCCAACGGGTGAATTTTTCCAAATCCTCACTATGTTCAGTAGAGAGTTGGAGATGGTCAGAATTTTTATATTCGTTATCCCAAAAAGTCGTCCCGTGCTTTTTCTTTTTTTGTTTTCGGATAAAGGGGCGTTTGACCATATAATATAGTTTGTTGATTCAAAATTAGAGCATTATTTTACTAAATTAGCAAGGGCATAGATGCTGGAAAGATTAGAATAATAATGCTCTGTTGTAGTAGAATAAATGTAATTCTAAATTATGGCAGAGGAAACTAAAACACCAAAAACAAATATTTCTTTGCCTGATAAGCCGAGAATCAAACTACAGCGAGAAATACCCACGGCTATTGTGGCTGGAATTTTAATGGTCGCGGGTTTTTTTCTGATTGATTACCTGGCGGTATTTACTGTAACTTACCAACCACTAGTTTTGTCGGTTATTGCTGATAATGAGGACACAATAATAGCTGAGTTGCTAACCCCTCCACCGCCAGTATTGGATACTGAGGCCTACGATCGAAAGTTATTATTTTTGGCGAATAACGGATTGTTAGAGCTACTAGATATTACAACCAAAACAGTGGTGGTTGCTTCAACCACTGCCAGCAGTAGTGAAATGAAGGTTGAAACTATAATTCCTCCTACTGCTTCGGAGCTGGTATCAAGTGCCAAAAAGAATTGGCCAGCTAAAGCGATATATCCAAAAGTTGGTGCACTGCTACCATTCAATCGAATTGTTGCTTATTATGGAAATTTTTATTCAACCAAGATGGGTGCCTTGGGAGAATACCCGGCTGATGAAATGATACAACGATTGACGGCCGAAATAAAAAACTGGGAGACTGTTGATCCAGACACCTCAGTTATTCCAGCAATTGATTATATTGCCAGCACCGCCCAGGCCAGTGCTGGAGCGGATGGAATGTATCGTTTTCGGATGCCGGACGATCAGATTGAACATGCGATTGAGCTTGCTGATAGAGTTAACGGAATTGTGATTTTGGAAGTACAGGTGGGCCTAGCAAACTTGCAGAAAGAAATCGAGTCACTTGAACCATTTCTGAGTATGCCACAAGTCCACCTGGCAATTGATCCTGAATTTCATATGGTAACAGGCGCTAGACCAGGAACAGTTATTGGGACAGTTGATGCTAGTGAAATCAATCAAGCTGCTAAATATTTGGCAAGTTTGGTAGAAAAAAACAATCTTCCACCAAAGATTTTGATTGTACATAGGTTTACTCATGCCATGGTCACTAATTCAAATCTAATTAAACCACTGCCAGAAGTACAAATAGTTATGGATATGGATGGTTGGGGAGAGCCGGCCAAGAAATTTGGCACCTACAATCAAGTAATTGAGCCAGAGCCAGTACAATTTACGGGCTTTAAACTATTTTATAAAAATGATATCAAACCACCAAGTACCCATATGCTGACACCGGCTGAAGTATTGAAATTATCACCAAAACCAAGCTTTATTCAGTATCAGTAGGATTGAATAGCGATTGATTTGATTTTTTTTTACAAGTTAAATATCGTTTATAAGAACATGGATTCCCACACTGCGGTTCGCCTACCTGCGCAAACAAGCAAAGACGAAAACGATGGTGACGGATGCGATTTGAAACAGGTCGTCATTGCGAGAAATGGAGTGAAAGCGGAATGACGTGGCAATCCAGAATGTCCACGATGTGGATTGCTTCGTTTTTCGCGAAGACGGTAAATGGCGTCGTTGTTAACCCCGCCGGGAACAATATTTCTATTTTTGGTTCTAGCAACTCCTACCAATGAGCCATTTTTTGTCACCGCTTGATAACTTTAACCTTTCATTCGAATGAAAGGTTAGTCGGGCTTCTTTATAGAAATAAAATGGTTGAAATATTCCTGTGCAAACCTTTCGGTTAACCGAAAGGTTTGAATTCATTCTATGAGTACACTCTGGCACTAATAGTGGCTATTTCACTGACAATTTCACTGAGGATTAGAAATCAACAAAATAAAATTTAATTTGGTATAATTCCTAACATATGAAAAATCCATGGTTAGTAATTGGGATGGTTGTAGTAGTGTTGATTGGTGGCTCGGTTTGGTATTCAAACCAGGTCTCAAAATCATATAATGAAGGCGTTGTTCTAACTGAACACATCAAAGGCAATCCTAATGCGACAGTTACTTTAACAGAATATAGTGATTTTGAGTGTCCAGCTTGTAAGCAGTTTGAACCAATAGTGCTTGAAGTCTTGGCACAATATGGTGACGGTATCAAATTTGAATACAAACATTTTCCTTTGATTCAGATTCATCCTTATGCTGAGCCGGCCGCTTGGGCAGCCGAGGCGGCTGGACAACAGGGAAAGTTTTTTGAATTTCAAGAACTATTATTTGAGAATCAAGAAGATTGGGCGCCGCCTAACCCTGCCCCGTCAAAATATTTTTCTCAATATGCCGAGGAACTTGGTTTAGATATGTCTCAATTCAATCGCCATGTGCGTTCGTCAATTATTAAAGATAAGGTTCGCGCAGAATACAATACCGCTCGTGACCTTGGTCTGACTAGTACCCCAACCTTCTTCCTCAATGGACAAAAGATGAACATCACCACCTATCAGGATTTTAAAGCCCAAGTAGCCGCCGCAGTTAATCCGAGTGTAAAGTTTGATGCTACCACACCATAAAGACGTCAAATAGTCCGTCTTTAATCGAATAAGTAAAGAAATAAATCATTTATGTCTCTTGAAGCAAATAAAATAGGTCAGACAACACCCGAGGCCATTGATGAAAAGTGGTTTGACAGAATTGCGGAGCTATCAATCTCTGCCTTTGAGTTACTTGATGGTGATAAGGAAACTCGATCGAGGGAAAAGACCCAGTTCCTAAATGGTGAAAAGGTTAATCCGACACTCGATTATCCTCAATTGACAGAATTTCCTTTTGACGAGCATGAAGCCGCATTGATGAATCTAAAATTTGATATCTTAAAGGACGAGGAAGACTCCGTTGTCGTTGAAATTTATAAAACAAAAATCAATGAGATTCTGGCAGAATTGCGAATGTTGAGAATGGCGCGTGGTGGTCAGGACAACAAGTTTTGTGCTTATTCAAAATTTGTTTATGGTAGACCAAGTGCTGAGAATGTCTCGATTATGTCGGGTATTTTACGTGACAAAGTTTCTTTGGGGTCTGGTGATGAAAATAAGAATTCTTCTGTAAGTGAGTTTATTAATTTACTTGAAAACGTTCCGCCTAGTGGATTTGAGCAAGAATCATTAGTGGGAGGTGCTGGACTTAAAGGCCGTGTTTCATCAGTCGAAGAGGTGGAATCTGCATTTCAAGCCGCCCTTGATGAAATCGGGGCTACAGACTGGAAGATTGTTTTACATAGTAATACTAGTATTACAAATTTGAGAGTGTCACAAAAGAATAAAGAAGTATCGATTCCTTTAGAGCAAGCATCCACTATGCTCAATCGGCTTTTACAGGGTTTTATACAACATGAAGTTTTTGGACACGTTCGAAGAAGGGTTGAGGGCGAAAGAACTAAATTAAAATTATTGGGTCTAGGATTTGATAGAGTAGAGAAAGGTGAGGAGGGTGTCGCAACATATTTAGAGCAACAAGTGACAGGAGCTGAGCATTTTTCTCATCCTCAGAGATATTTTGCTATCGCGCTGGCGATAGGAGAGATTGATGGCATCAAAAGAGATTTCAGACAAACTTTTGAAATATTGAAGTTGTATTATATTTCGACACTTAAATCAGGTTCTGATTTAGAAGAAAGGGCAATAAATAGTGCTTGGACTTTGGCAGTCCGAGTCTTTAGGGGAACTACCGGTACAACCCCAGGGGCAGTTTTTACAAAGGATCTTAATTATTTTGTAGGCAATAAGGAGACTTGGTCTCTCGTTAATACTGATTCCAATATCGTCCAATACTTTTCAGTCGGCAAGTTTGATGCTTATAATGCCAGACACGTCGGTTGGCTGGTTCAGCTTGGTATTACTGACGAAAAACTTGCTGAGATTTTGGACGCTGTTCAATAATTTTATTTCTCGAAATAGGCCTTTAGTATTTCAGTTGCTATAGTAAACGACGCCTTGCTGTCACCGTAATACTGTGTGACATAGCATAGGTTCGGTTTACTATTCAATTCAATCACAATTATTTTTGATGGATCAATGAGTGTACCCTTAATGAACACATCAATTCCGACACTATCAATTCCTAAGGTGTCGCACAGCTTGGTGACCCATGCAATTATTTCAGGAGGGAAATTATCGGTGATGTAGAATGACGGGTCACTTTTTTTAGTGATATGAGTTTTGATACTCTTACCTTTTGGCAAAACAGATTGTATGGTTAGTTTTAGTTTTTTACATTCTTGTCTCACTACTTCATCGTCCAAATATTTTGCTTTACTAATTAGATCGGCTATCGTCTTGATACCATCACCAGTTACCGTGGGGAATTTTTTTAGGTGGATGTATCCAATTTTTTTGTTAGCAACAGTAATTCTGTATTCGTCTTTTTCTATAAATGGTTGTGCCAAAAAACTGGTATTTGCGTAATAATATTCGTTAATCAGCTCTACCGCCTGTTTTTTTGTATAGCAAAGCTGTACACCACTACCGTCGCTACCGTTAGTTGGTTTAATTAAAATCGGTAATGGTTGATTAAATATTTGTTTATGTAATGCTGTTAATGTAATGGTGTCCTGTGAGGTAAATGAAACAGTCCTAATAACAGAAAAATAATTTTGTTCAAGTACCGCAGTAGTTATAAGCTTGTTATCCATAAGGGCAAGTTGCCATCTAGGAACCCCAGGAAAATAGCTTTTAGCAGATATGTAACAACGTCGGTTTTTATGTTCTACATAAAAACCAAATCTATTAATATTTTTCTTCCCATTGATAATTATGTAAGTGATTTTATAACCAAGACTTAGAGCGGCATCGTGCAATAAAGCAGCATTTGATGTATAGCGAAGTCTTCTGTGTATTGTGGCAGGTTTTTGCTTATTATTTTTCACAAGGCGACTACAGTTATTTGATGAATTATTTAAATTACTAATAAATAAATTAGATTATACATTAAAAAATCGATCCATGATGTTCTTCCATATTTTATATGTTTTATCTTTATATCCTTTAGAGTAAATTCCTGATAAGGCAGGGTTGGAGTTTATTTCGATAATAAGATAATTTTGAGGGTCGTCCCACCCACCCTTGGTAAAAACATCAATTCCAAATACCCCCAGACCAGTTGTCTTGTAGATACGATTGGCCCAGTTGTGAACTTTTTTAGGTATTTTATCGCGATAATCAGTTATCTTAGCACCCATACTGATGTTGGCGGTCTCTTGCATAAATAGTTCGTGTTTTGAGGCAAGTACTGAAGAGATTGTCTTTTTTTCCTTACGTAAAAGACCGTCTAGATATTCCTGATCCGGTTTAAAGTTCTGTTCAGCCAGTAATTCTTCAATTGTATGTTTGCCGGTCCCGGTAATAGTGACACGTTGCTTGCGATACATGAATTGAACCTTACCGTTTACAACAAATATTCGGTATTCAGGTCGGGCAGTAAACTTTTCAATCAGAAACGAGATTATCTTATTATTCTTCATCTTAGTAATATGTCTTTTAAGACCAGCTTGATTAAATATGATCCTGGCATTGGAACCCCTGGACCCAGAATTTGGTTTTACAAATACAGGGTAGCTAATTTTGCGAGCATATTTATAGGCAGCGTTTACAGTATCCTGTGGTTTTATTTGTTTTCCGGGTATTCCTGGACTTGAAATATGAAATATCTTTCCTCGAATAATTCTAAACCCAAATTTTTTTAGGAATCGTTTTGTCACTGCTTTATCATCAGCTAGATGTTCAGCAAATTTTGGGTTAATCGGATACATTCCGTATTTTGTCTTCGATCTCGAAATAAAGTATTTTTCACCGTTGGTGACGTATATTGATTCTGAATATGGATGGTCAACAAACCCAAAAGAATAGCCGGCTTTTTTAGCAGACTTTTTTAAAATTTGTAGGTTACCGATTTTAGTCTCCATGTTTGTTTTGATTAAAGCCAGATTTATGTTATTAAGTATGTGCTATATGTCACTTAGGAACGATTTTATTAAAAATAATGCAGTTGACGCGCGCTGGTTTTTGCAATTAAAATCAATAAAACGACAACTCATTCTTAATTCTTATAGTATTCTAAATCCTATTCAGGATTTAGAAATGAAAAAAATGCTTGATAGTAAAGCATATAATCCAGTGTTTGAATATTCTAATATTGATATTACATCGATAAGACAGGAAGAAGTGAGTCTCCGTAATATGCGACTGCAAGTATTACAAGAAGAAGCCAAAGAGTCAATACGTGATGCTTATATCAACAAGTTGGATGAGATACTAACTGAGCTCCAAATTATTAAATCTACGCAAGAGAAAGACTACAAAACTTTTGATTTTTTGAATAATAAACTATATGGAAATTTGTCAAAGGATATAGTTTCTTCCATAATTACAAACTTACAGAACAGGTACCACCTCTTACAAGATGTCCCAAGAGATATATTTGTTGATTCATTAGAAAGAGTCACTCAAGATACTTTTAACATGGCGAAGGTAATCCTTGCAGGACCGGATATTTATGCGGAGGCGGATAAAATTTATTCTAGTAATGAGATTGTCTCACTTTGGCAAGAGTTTTTGACCAAGAACATGCCTGGCTGGAGTGTGTCCGATAATAACTCTGGACATTATATGGTTGTGAACAGTAAAGAGAGAATGGTAAGCATCCCGTCCAATTTGCATATTAGTGGTAGTAAAGTAAGAAAACTTTTTGTCCACGAAATTGGCACACATGTTTATAGGCGTGAAGAGGGTAAAAAACATCCCTTCCAACTATTGAGTATTGGCTTGGCCAGATACTCTATGGCTGAAGAAGGTTTAGCAATTGTACGCGAACAGTTGTGTAATGGTAGTTTTTTAAATTATGGTGGACATGATAAGTATTTAGCACTTGCATACGCAGGTGGCTACATTGATGGTGAAAAAAAAGACTTCCGCACTACCTTCGATTTTTTGCAAAAATATTATTTTGCTCGCTTAGTGAAAAAACATCATGGGGAAAATGCTTACCACATATCTAACAAACGGGCTTGGGGGACATGTGTGCGTATCTTTAGGGGTGGAAATCCAAGTATCCCAGGTAGTTGCTTACTAAAAGATAAAATATATAGAGAGGGGAACATCCACATCTGGTCTTTGCTTGAAAAAAGTCCTGAATCCTTTAAAAATATTTATGCAGGTAAATTCGACCCCGGATCAGAAAAACATTTAATGCTGGTCAATAAAAGATTTGATTAGAATTAACGAGTTTTTGTTTTAATTAAGGTTTTAGGTTGAAGGAGTGGACATGGGGAAGCGAGACGAGCAAAGCTTGCTCCGCTTTGCTATGATATTGGGATGATTAGGACTCGAGATTTTTTATTGTTTCTTATATCGGTTACCTTTTTATTGGTGGCTATTGGAACGGAGTTGGTGAAAAATGCCCA
>Ga0210044_10004660_pt1 | contig 19010 bp, 11 predicted proteins | sample CryGey13umfilter_2_FD_183959 | JGI IMG/M metagenome (GOLD analysis project Ga0210044, IMG submission 183959) | Groundwater microbial communities from aquifer in Utah, USA - Crystal Geyser 4/9/14 3 um filter (SPAdes) (version 2) | ecosystem: Environmental > Aquatic > Deep subsurface >... | reverse complement strand
GGGCCCGCCACGAGGGACCGCCTCCTGGCTGGCACCTGGGGCAACCGGATGTTCGTGCTCCAGGCCGACGGCACGGTGCAGTGGAGCTACAACTGTGGGGCCGACGTGGACACGTTGCCCGTGATGGATGCCACGGGGGCCGTGGCCTTCGGATGCAACGACGGCGGGTTCTACGGGCTGAAATCCGACGGGGAGCTGCGTTACCGCCTGCCAATCAACAAGGCCCTGACCTCCTCTCCCGCGGCGACCCGGGACGGCACGGTGTACTTCGGCGCCCGCGACGGTCGGATCTACTCCGTCGATTCGGGCGGCAAGCTACTCTGGCGCATCCGCACCGGGGGAGACGTCGACGGAGCGCCCCGCATCGGTCCGGACGGCGTGGTGTACATCGGGTCGGACGATCGCCACCTGTATGCCATCGATCCCATGGGCCACATCGCCTGGTACCACAAGTTCCCGGCGCCGGTGCGATCGCGGCCCGCGCTGTCGCGCACGGGCGAGATCCACGTGACAGGCATGGATCAGCGGCTGCATACCCTCTCCCCCGACGGTCAAGAGCTGTGGGACTACCCCACCGCGGGACAGATCGTGTCCTGGCCCGAGGTGGGAGCCGACGGATCGATCTACTTCGGGTCGCGGGACCACTGGATCCACGCGGTGGACCCCGCGGGCAAGCCGCGATGGCGCTTCGAGACCGCGTCCGAGGTGGACAGCCACCCTGCCCTGTCGTCCGACGGGATGTCCCTCGCCGTGGGCTCCGATGATGGCAACCTGTACGTGCTGTCCACGGCGGATGGCAGCCTGCGCTGGTGGTATGCGGCGCGCGCCGCGATCCGGGGTAGCCTGGTGAGCCGCCCGGACGGTTCCGTGGTGTTCGGCACCATGGATGGCGCGGTGCTGGCGGTGGCTTCACCCGGCCCGACGCCCACGACGCGGCCCGCGACGCGGCCTGTGGAGCCTGACGGTCCCGAGCACTTCATTGTGGGCCAGGGCCGATATGGCCCGCCGCTTTCGCTGGAGCACGGGACGATCGTGGTGGCCGGAGTCGACGGCGTGGTCCGGGCGTTCGGCGCCGATCGATGGCTCGAGTGGTCGGTGCGAGTGGGCAGCGACCGCCTGTCCCGGCCCCTGCTCCTGCCCGGGGATCGCGGGTCCGATCTCTTCGTCACCGACGCCCGGGGCGCCCTGGCCTGCATCGGTGACGGGCAGCTTCGATTTCGCCTGCGGCTGGACCGCGATCCCCTGCCGGATCCCGGGGTGGTGGTCACCCCCGAGGGCCCGCTGGTGCTGGTGGGCACCCGCGCCGGCCGGCTGTGGGCCGTGACTCCGTCGGGCAAGGTGCGGTGGTTCCATGTCGGCGAAGAGGCGATCTACAGCGTGCTGGGCCTCGGGCGCTCGGTGCTGGTTGCGTCGGGGCGTCGTCTCACGGGGCTCGACCTGTCCGGCCACCAGCGCTGGTCGCTGCAGATGCCGGCCGGCATCACCGTCGGTCCGGTGGCGGTGACCGAGAGTCGGTCGCTGGTGGGAGACGGGCTGGGGAACCTGTGGGCCGTGAGCGCCTCGGGGACGGTGGTGTGGAAGCGCGACGTGGGGGCCGGGGTACGCCGGATCAGCGCCCCGTCAGACGACTCGGCCACGGTGCTGACGACCAACGACCGGTTGATGGAGATCGCGGTCAACGGAGAGGTGCTGACGGTTCAGTCTCCCGGGGTGGCGGTCTCGGAAATAGCACACACCACCGGTGACGTTACATATCTCGTCGGCGTGGACGGCACGGTGGTCGGGATCCACCGCCGGACGGGGACCGCACGGCGGATGCTGGAGCTCTCGAGCCGGGAGATCCACCTGGGGCGCGGGCCACAAGGGGGCGCGGTGGTGGTGTCGGACGACGGCCGGGTCACGCTCCTGCGGCAGGTGGTGGATGGGGTTGATTTCGTGACAAGCAGGACCGAACACTGATAGTCTGCCACGCAGATAAACGCTCCTGAAATAGGTCCAAGCACTCGGAGGAAAGTTCATGCTCTGTCGACGATGGCTGCCGGGACTCACCCTTGCTCTGCTGCTGATCTCGGGTTCGGCGTGGGCCCAGGACGAGGATCCCCCCGAGGCAACGGGTGGGGCAACCGGTGGGGGACAGAAGAAGGGCGACACAGCCAGGGAGAAGGTGGCACAGCCCGATCCCAACCCCGGCCTCCAGGCCCCGACGATCAACGGTCTGGCCGGTCTGGTGCGCCTGGTGACGATGGACGTGGGGAGCCCCCACACCTTCCGCGTCGCGCTGCACACCGAGATGTTCAAGGCCTCTGACTTCCTGGTGACGGGCGACGAGAACTCGCGCTTCATGGGGACCGTGGCGGTGGCCTATACCCCGTTCCGCTTTGCCGAGTTCTTCCTCGACATCAAGTCCTCGGCGAACAACAACAGCCGGACCCGGGTGATCCTCGACGGCGATCTCGATCAGGACGTGATCCTGGCGCTGGGGGACATGTCCCTGGGCGGCAAGGGGCTGTACCAGATCACGGATTACATCGGCGTGGGCGGCAATCTGGAGGTGACGTTCCTCAACTCCGTGGGCGGCGTCTCCTTCTCTGGCGACTCCACCAGCGTCTACTTCGGTCTGATCAGCTCCTTCGACCTCGATTTGCTGGCCAACTTTCCGCTGCGGCTGCACCTCAACCTCGGCTACCGCCTGGACAACTCGAACAACCTGGCGTCGTTCCCGGGCTACAGCCTGGCGGCGCTGCAGGTGGAGAAGTTTGCCCTGGGGATCCGTCCCTCCCGGATGCAGATCAAGTTCGGTCTGGACGTGCCGCTGCGCAAGTACATCAACTTCGGCCTGACCCCGATGCTGGAGTTCGCGGCGGACGTGGCCACGGGCCTCGAGGACGAGGACTTCTTCAACCACACCGTGGGCGTCGGCGCGGATCTGTCGCCGGACGATCTGGCCGGACGCTCGACGATGTGGCTCACCATCGGCGCTCGGACCAACCCGGTGAAGGGCTTCAACTTCCTGCTGGCCGTGGACGTCGGCCTGGTGGACCCGGGCTATGGCTTCGGCCCGCCGGTGATCCCGTGGAACGTGGTGCTGGGCTTCAGCTACGCCTACGACCCCGCGCCGCCGGTGAAGATCGTGGAGCAGGAGAAGATCCGCGAGATCGTCAAGAACGTGGCGCCGGTGCCCAAGCTGGGCAAGCTGCGCGGCCGCGTGATCAACGCCAAGACGCTGGAGCCGGTGGAGGGTGCCGTGGTCACCTTCCCGGGCAAGGATCTCACGGGGCTGTCCACCGATCCCGACGGCACGTTCCTGACCTACGAGCTCCCGGCGGGCAACCACCCGGTGATGGTGCGTCACCCGGACTACCTGCCAGGCAAGATCATGGCCGAGATCAAGCTCGGGGCCGTGGTCTCGATGGACATCAAGCTCGAGCCCGCGCCGCCCAAGGTGGGCAAGCTGACGGGCCGCATCGTGGACCTCAAGGGGACCGGCGTCGCCGCCAGCATCTCCATCGGCGGACCGGAGAACAAGGAGGTCGTGGCGGACGCCGGCGGCGGATTCTCCCTCGAGCTTCGACCCGGAAGCTACACCGTGGGCGTCGCCGCCGACAAGTACCTGCGCAAGGAGATCCCGGTGACGATCACGGGCGGGGGCCAGACCAGCCTGGACGTCACCCTCAGCCCACGTCCCCGAACGTCGCTGGTCACGGTGACCAAGCGCGCGATCATGATCAAGCGCCAGGTGCACTTCGGCACCGGCAACGCCACGATCCTGCCCGACTCGCGCCAGCTGCTGGACTCCATCGTCGACGTGCTGGTCTCCAACCAGCAGATCAAGCGGGTGGAGATCCAGGGCCACACCGACAACCGCGGCAAGGCCGACTTCAACCTGCAGCTGTCCCAGGCCCGCGCCGACGCGGTGCGGGACTACCTGGTGCGCAACGGCATCGCCCCCGACCGGCTGGACTCCAAGGGCTACGGCCAGACCCGCCCCAAGGTGCCGAACATCACCGCCGGCGGCCGGGCCCGGAACCGCCGGGTGGAGTTTGTGATCCTCGCCCAGTAGTCTTGTCTCGCACGCTGCGCTCCGCACGCGAGCGCGGCTCCCCCGCTTCGCGCGCTGAAGTCAGTCGCCGACCCTGCCCGCCATTTCCTTGAACGCCTGACGTGCCTGGTCGGTGCCGATGATCGCGACCCGATCGCACGCCTGAAAGCGGAACTGAGCGTCCGGGTTGGCCTGCAGCGCACCATCGCGGATGACCCCCACCACCGCCGTGCCCGTCGACCGGCGGATCTCGGCCTCGCCGATGGACCGGGCCGCCAGCGGGCTGGCCTCCGGCAGCAGCACCCACTCGAGATCGAACTGCTGCTCCGCCGTTCTGAGCTGAGCCAGAGTCCTGTAGCCGTCACCCACGTTGAAGAACGGCGCGAACAGCTCGTTGCGCAGGGCCTCCGTCTGCCGCTGGATCTGGGGCGCGGGGATGGCTAGATGCAGCAGCGACTGGCGCGTCATCTCGAGGCCGGTCTCGAACTCCGGGAGCACGACGTCGGTGACTCCCAGCTCCTTGTAGATCGGCAGGAAGCCAGGGTCTGACGTGCGGGCCACGACGGCGAGCGCGCCGTTGAGCTGTTTCGCGTTCACCACGACGGACCGGGCCGTCACGATCTCGGGCGTGGTGACGACGAGCAGGCGAGCAGCGCGGATCTCGGCCGCCTCGAGCACGATCATGTGGGTCGCGTCGCCGTAGACCACGGGCATCGCCGCGGCCCGCGACTGTTCCACCCGCCGATGGTCGATCTCGATGATCACCAGCGGTAACCCGAGCCGCTGCAGGACACCCGCAATCTGGAATCCGACACGGCCGCCGCCCACGATCACGACGTGGCGCCGTAGACCCTCGTCGGGGATGTTCAGCGTCTCCAGCGGCTCGTGCTTGAACCAGCGCTTTCGCAGCGCGTAGAGCCGCGCGGTCTGCCCCGAGACGATGGGCGTCAGGGCCATGGTCAGGATCGCGGCGGTCAGCACCAGCGCATACAGATCGTGTCCGATGGAGCCCGTCGAGACGCCGAGCCTGGCGAGGACGAAGGAGAACTCGCCAATCTGAAACAGCCCCAGCGCGACGGCCAGGGGGATCACGTTGCCATACCGAAAGAGCCTGGCGAGCAGGGCGAAGATCAGCCCCTTGCCCAGGCCCACGGCCAGGACCAGGACGACCACTTGCCCCAGGTGCTGGAGCAGAAAGGCTGGATCGAGCAGCATTCCGACGGAGGCGAAGAACAACAGGCCAAACAGATCGCGCAGCGGGATGATGTCGCTCAGCGCCTGGTGGCCGAACTCCGATTCGCTCAGCACCATTCCGGCGACAAACGCGCCAAAGGCGAACGACAGCCCCGCCAGGTGCGTGACGTGACCCACTCCCAGTCCGATGGCGGTGATGGCCAGCAGGAACAGCTCCCTCGAACCGAGCCGGGCGATGTGCGCCATCAAACCCGGCAGCAGCCGGGTTCCGAGGAGGATCATCCCGCCGATGAAGCCCGCCGCCTTCAGCGTCGCGAAACCCAGCGCGGGCAGGCCCACCACTGGATCGTTGAGCTGGGGCAGGATGACCATCAGCGGGACCACCGCCAGGTCCTGAACGATGAGCATCCCGATCATCACCTTGCTCGAGAGCGTGCCGAGCCACCCCTGGTTCATCAGGGTCTTGAGGATGACCATCGTGCTCGAGAGGGAGATCAGCGCCCCGAGCCACAGCGATTGCTTCCACTGCCAGCCCATCAGCGCGCCGAGGCCGAGGCCGAGGCCAACGGTGAGCAGGATCTGGATCGGCGTGCCGAAGAGGGCCACCTTCCGCACCGGCTTGAGATCCTTGAGCGAGAACTCGAGCCCCAGCGCGAACAGCAGCAGCGCGACACCGATCTCGGCCAGGCGCTCGATGTCGTGGATGTTCGAGACGGTGATGCCCCCTGTGTGCGGGCCGAGGATGATGCCCGCCGCGATGTAGCCCAGGACCAGCGGTTGACCGAGGCGCTGGAGAATCAGTCCGCAGCCAAACGCGGCGACGATCAGGAGGATGATGTCAGTTGCGATGCCCATGTGGTGATGATGCCATGAACCACGCACGGCGAGTGAGGACGAGACAGCGGCAGGATGGAGACGAACAGATGGAGTCGAACAGGAGGGAGAACGAGAGATTCTACATGCCAGCGTCGGGCGCGGCGCCCTTGGGCTTGCAGATCTTCACGCCGGCAGTGGTGGAATCCACGCACTCCTGCGTCGCGGGCTCGGGGCACTCGTAGGTCTTGGCCTGCAGCTCGCAGATGTAAAGGCAATGGAACTCGGTCTGGGCCTGGTTCGACAGCGCGCACAGGGACAGGTACTTGGTGTTGTCCGCGGTGGGGCACACATCGCCCTGGGTGGAGCACTTCGCGAAGCACATGCCCGACGTCCAGCCCGTGATCCCCAGGCAGTCGTCGCCGGTGACGGTGCAGGTCGGGTCCGCGGTGCAGGTCTTGCCCGAGTTCTGGCCTGTTGCAACAGGTCCATCGAGCTTCGTGATCGGGCCATCCGCGGTCGTCGTCACGGGGCCGTCGGGGGTGGTCGTTCCGTCGGGTACGGTGATCCCCTTGTCCGTCGTCTTTCCGCCGTCATCGCTGCAGCCCGCCACCAGAGCGCAGGCCATCGAAAGTGCAAGCAACGTCTTCATAAGCAATTCCTCCTGTGAATAGGCACTAGGTACAAGCTCAACGGAACCTACGCAACCCCGATTCCCAAGGCAAGCGGAAAATAGCAGACGTGGTGGAAGAACGCGAAATTGTGGTCGGGTGTCAGGGCAGACAGACCGCCGTCCCCTGGGAGTTCGGCTTGCCGCAGGTCAGCGTGCCCGGGCAGGTCCAGGTCAGGGTGTGGGTCCCGTCCCTGGATCCGCACAGGAAGCCGCAGTACTTCTTGGACGGACCGGCATCCCCCGCGCTGGTGTCCTCGATGAAGCACTGGGCCCACTGGCCGTTGGGGACCTTGTAGCACTCGGGTCCAACGTCGGAGCACTGACGGGTGCAGAACCCCTTGCCCGCGGTGCCGCCCTGCAGGGCCATGCACCACAGGGTGAATCCGTCGGGGTCCTTGTCCGGGCACTGTTGCCCGATGGTGGTGCAGGCGCGGCCGAAGGGCTCGTCGGCGCCCTTGATGTCGGGCTTGATCCCCACGTCCACCGCGTCGCCGCCGCCCACATCGTTGGGAGAGTCGTCGCCGCTGCAGGAAAGCAGCAGCGCCAGGGGCAAGGCAAGGCAGATTCGGCCCATGAGATCCTCCAGGTGCCCTAACCTTGTGCCATAGAACCCTGTTGGATGAAAGGTGGAAATGAAACGACGACCGACCTCAGAAATTGCCGGTGCCCCTGCTGCATGCTAGCGTGACGCCGTGCAAGGGCTCGACGTACTCGCCACACCATCCCCCCGTAACCAGCGGCTGCTGCCGCTGCTCAGCGTGCTGCTGCTGGCGCTGGCCGTGGGCGGCAGCGCCCTGCTCTACCGGCGCTCCCTGAAGTCGGATCGCATCATCCCCGGGCTGGTTCTGGGCGACACCCGCCTGGGCGCGGTGTCGTCGGACGCGCTGGAGCCCACGGTCGAGCGTGTGGCGGCTCGTTTTCTCGACGGCGTGGTGACCCTGAAGTTCGGCGGAGGGGTGTCGCTCACCGCGACCCGTCGCGAGCTCGGTGCGCGGCTCGATCCGGTGGCCACGGCGCGGACGCTGCGCGGCCTGGGCAAGTCCGGATCGTTCCTGGCCGATGTGTCCCATCGGGTCCAGGCCCGGCGGGGCAAGCTGCGGGTGCCGCTGTCGCTGGAGCTGGACCGGGACGTGGCGCTGGAGTTCTTCATCCGCCTCAAGGAGGAGGTGGATCGCCCGCTGGTCCCGGCCAAGCTGGACCTCGATCGGCAGACGGTGATCCCCGGCCGCGAGGGCTACCTGCTGCACGTCTACGACTGCCTCGTCGCCACCGAGCTGGCGCTGCGCCACGGCGAGGATCGGGTGGCGCTGGCCGTCTCGGTGCAGGATCCCGACGTCGCGCGCCAGGGTCGACGGCTCAAGGATCTGGACATCAGCCAGGTCCTGGGCCACTACTCCACGGTCTACAGCCTGGCGGACAAGGACGTCGACCGGGCCCACAACCTGCAGGTGGGGGCCTCGAAGATCGACGGCAAGGTGCTCTACCCCGGGGAGCAGATGTCGTTCAACGAGGTGGTGGGGCGACGCACCGAGGTCGAGGGCTACCGCATGGCCCACGTGATCAACGAGGGGGAGCTGGTGGACGGCATGGCCGGCGGCGCGTGCCAGCTGTCCAGCACGCTGTTCGCCGCCTCGTTCTTCGCCGGGCTCGATCTGGTGAGCTCCCGCCCGCACACCCGCCCGAGCTCCTACATCAAGATGGGGCTGGACGCGGCGGTGGCCTATCCCACGACGGACCTCGTGATCAAGAACCCCTACCCCTTCCCCGTCGTGATCCACTACAAGGTGAACCAGGGCAAGGTGCGGGTCAACATCCTCGGCAAGCAGCGGCCGTGGCGCAAGATCGTGTTTGAACGCGAGCTCAAGGAGCAGCAGCCGTTCAAGGAGGTGCTACGCAAGGACGCCAGCATCCCGCACGGCAAGCGGGTGGTGGCGCAGGTCGGCGTCCCCGCGTTCAAGCTCGTCCGGCGGCGGCTGTTCTACGCCAGGGGCAAGAAGGAACCGGTCAAGACCGAGGAGCGTGAGCTGCGCTACCCGGCGAACACCCAGTACATCAACGAGGGGACCGGTCCGTCCGATCCCGAGTGGAAGGCCCCCAAGGAGCATACGCCCTTCGGGGAGGTCCCGCCGACCTTCACCGTCGAGCAGTGACTCATCCTGGAGCGGTCATCGCTCCGATCAGCGCCTCCCCCGCCAGCGCGTCGAGCCTCACCCGCACCAGCTGCCCCACGAGGGCGAGGCCCTGACCGGGAGCGACGTCCCCCCCGAATCGAACGCGCAGGTAGTTGTCGGTGATCCCCGTCAGCTGGCCGTCACGGATCTGCTCCACCAGCACGCTGCGCACCTGCCCCACCTGGCTCGTGGCGAAGGCCTGCCATCGACGCCGACCGGCCTCGCGCAGCGCCCGGGCGCGACGCTTGATCGTTGCGCTGGCGACGGGGGGAAGCGCCGCGGCGGCCGTGTCGGAACGCCTGGAGTAGGGAAAGACGTGCAGGTGCGTGAACGGCCCGTGGCGCACCAGCGCCAGCGTTCGCTCGAACTGGGCGTCGGTTTCCCCCGGAAAGCCGGCGATGAGATCGGTCCCCAGCGCCAGATCGGGGACCTGTCTCAGCGGCTGCAACAGCTCCTGGATCTGCGCCATGCGGTAGGGGCGGTTCATGGCCTGCAGCACGCCATCGTCGCCGCTCTGGAGCGGCAGGTGCAGGTGCGGACACAGCGCATGAGGGTGGCGGCGCAGAAGCGCGATCAGCTCGGGGGTGACCTCCAGCGGCTCCACCGAGGACAGCCGGATCCGGGACACGACGGGGGGATCCACGAGCTCGCCGACCAGCGCCGACAGCCCCACAGGCGGCGTCAGATCAGCGCCGTACTGGCCCAGGTGGATCCCCGTCAGCACCACCTCGCGATACCCGTCCGCGGCCAGTCGACGCAGGTCGCCCACGATCTCGGTCGGGGTGCGCGTGCTGCGGCTCGGCCCCCGGGCCCGGGGCACGATGCAGTAGCTGCAGGCGTGATTGCACCCGTCCTGGACCTTGAGAAATGGTCTCGCACGGTCACATGTTGCGCGCTCCGCTCCGTACTCGAGCGGAGCGCGCGAGGCTCCTCTTCCCTTCTCGACGAATCCCTCGCTCAGGGACGTCAGCTCGCAGATCAGCTCTGCATGTCTTGCGGCGGGGTAGATCCCATCCAGCTCGTCGCGCAGCCCGGGCTCCGTGCTCACCGCGGCCAGGCAGCCCGTGAGATAGATCCGCGCGGTGGGGTTCAGCCGCCGGGCCCGGTGCACCATCTGTCGGGACTGCCGGTCTGCAGTGGCCGTCACCGTGCAGCTGTTGATGATATACACGTCGGCGGGGTGGTCGAAGGGGACGAGCACCAACCCATTCACCCGACCGATCAGTGCATCGCCGTCGGCTCGGTTGACCTTGCAGCCCAGTGTGGTGATGGCGACCCGTAGCACGAGGGTATCTCTACGTCCCTCCGCTTCGGCTGGCAACTGTGACAGGGTGGCGCGGGGCGCGACACCCGTGGCGCTAATAGATGAGTCCACGGGATAACAGGAATTCTTCCAATCTCAGGCCTCCGCGCGTTAATTAAATAACGTAAGCCCGTCAGAGTAGTCCTGGCCCCCCTCCGGAGTACGGGTTGGGGCTGTGCAATCTCGTGGAGTTGGAGCACCGGACCGCCCCGCCGCGTGGCTCGCTTCTTGCTAGGGAGCGCCGTGGCATGCATGAGACCAACATACCCACGAAGACCGACGGATCCCGGTGCACACGAGAATGCGTGGGCCGCGACCGCGAGCTGGCCCTGCTGGGCGCTTGCTACGAACAGGCCCTGGAACGACGCAGCGCCTTCGTCCTCGTCGGTGGTGAGCCCGGGATTGGCAAGTCCACCCTGCTGGCGGAGGCCCAGCGGCGTCTGAAGGATCAGGGCGCGCTGGTGCTGGAGGGGCGCTGTCGCCCCGGCCTGCTCTCCTACCGCCCGCTGCTCGAGGTTGCCCGGGGGGCCGTGGAGCACCTGTGTGATGCGGGGGCCTCCGAAGAGCTGCTGCTGGTGGGGGAACACCTGCTGGATGTCCTGGGCGGCGGGGCCACTCGCAACACCGACAACCGCCTCGCGCTGTTTGACCAGATGGCCGTGCTGCTCCAGGCGGTGGGAGACCTGCGACCGGTGGTGGTGGTGATCCACGACCTCGACTTCGCCGACGGCGGAACGATCCAGCTCCTGCGCTATCTGGGGCGGGTGCTCACGGCGAGTCCCGAGCTGCCGCGTGGCAGCTTCCGCGGCATGATCGTGGCCAACGCGACGGATCCGAGGGCGATCCCCGACGACGACGGCTGGCGGCACGGCGTCAATCTGGTGCAGATGGATCTGGACGGTCTGGACGAGGACGGGATCCGCGCGTTCCTCGCCTCCGACGACGTGGTGCGACGGGTGTTGCAGGTCACCGGTGGGGTGCCGCAGCGCATGGACCGCATGGTGATCGATCGTCTGATGCACGATGCACAGGTCCTCAAGCTTGACCTGGACGCGTTCGACAGCTCCGAGCTGCGCCTGCTCATGGTGCTGGCCGTCTTCGGCCGGCCGCTGGGTCCCGAGACGTTGCGCCTGCTCTCTCGGCTGCCCCAGGATGCGCTGGCACGATCCATCACCACCCTGTCCCACCGCCAGGTGCTGGAGAAGATGGTGGTGGATGGCGAGCTGCGGGTGGGCTTCGCCAGGGTCGGCGACCAGCAGGCGGTGTATGGCGCAATGCCGCAGGGGCAACGCCGCGAGCTGCATGGCGAGATCGGCGACTACCTGCTGGGGCAGAGCGAACGGGAGCTGGAAGCCTGCGCCCGTCACCTGCTGCTGGGACGCCGTCCACAGGCGGTGGAGGTTGCGCTGGAGGCGGGGCAGCGGCTGGAGCTGACGTTCTGCTTCGAGCGGGCCGCCGAGCTCTACGAGTGTGCTCTGGAGCAGCTCGAGAGCCCATCGGCCGACTCCTCCGAGCTGCAGACGCGACGGCTCACGCTCGTCGAACGTCTGTGCTCGGTGTGCGAGGTGACAGGCCAGCTGGACCGCGCGCTGTCCCACGCCCATCGCGTGCAGCAGCTGCGCAAGGATGATCCGGACGCGACGCTGCGCGTGGCGCACCTGCATCTGGTTCGCGGCGACTTCGGGGCCGCGCGCGCCGAGCTGGAGGCGCTGGAGTGTGCCCCGCTGGAGCCGGCCCTGGCGGCTCGTGTGCTGGCGGACAGATCGTGGGCCCAGTATCTCGGAGGCGAGAGCGATCTGGCCCACAAGACCGCGACGCTGGGGCTGGACCACTGCCCACAGGGTGCTGAACAGACCGCTGGCATCCGCCTCAACCTGCAGAACACACTGGGCAAGATCCATCTGGACCGGGAGCACCACGACGAGGCCCGGACGCTGTTCATGGCCAACCTCGAGGAGGCCCGCGCCTGGGGGCTGCCCGCCGAGGAGGTACGTGCGCTGGTGCAGCTCGGGCAGACCAGCATGCAGATCGGCGATCACCCACACGCCCAGCAGTGGTACCAGATGGCGCGAACGCTGGCCGCCAGCATCGGCGAGCAGCGGTATCTCGGCGCCTGCTTGCAGCACCTCGGCGTCCTGGCCGAGCGGCGGCGCGACTACGGCCGGGCCCTCGAGCTGTACCAGGAGGCGGTGGCGACGTGGAAGAAGGTGGGCCATCGCAGCTACCTGGCGTGGGTTGGACTGGATCTGGGGAAGCTCTACCTCAAGCTGGGCGACGTGGCGCGGGCCTCGGCCATGGTCGAGCTGGCGCAGCGGCTGCTGGACAGCGAGCCGCCGGTGGCCACTCGCGTCAACATCGAGCTGCTCCGGGGACGCATCGCCCTCTCGGAGTGTCGTCACGCCGAGGCGCAGGAGCGGTTCACCAGGGCCCGGGACCTGGCGCGGGAGACCGGCCAGCACGAGCGACAGACCCGTGCGGTGCTGGACTTGACGGCGCTGGAGCTCGAACGTGGCCGTGCGGTGCGGGCGATGGAGCTGCTCCGCGAGCTCTCCGCGCCGCAGCGCGGCTTCTTGCGCTGCAAGACCCTGCTGCTCCAGGGGCGCGCGGAGCTGGAGCAGGACGACCTCGCCCGGGCGCGCAATACCCTCGGCGGCGCGCTGGAGCTGGCCGACGCACAGGAGGATGGGGAGCTGGGCTGGCAGGCGCGCTATTTGCTGGCGATCGTGGCCCGCAAACAGGGGCGGCACGCGGAGGCCCGTCGTCGGCTGCGTGAGGCGAGCGCCAGGGAACAGCGCGTGCGCGCGACGGTGCCGTCCGATCTGGTCGAAGCATTCGCCGAGCAGCCGATGCGCGCGGCCTTGCGCCGGGTGCTGGGCGAAGAGTCCCGGACCGAGAGCGGGCCCGCGGCGGGCCTGGCCCGGGACGATGCGCGGCCCGTCGCGTGCCAGGGGATCGTCGGACACCACGCCCGGATGTTCCAGATCTTCGACCATGTCGAGCGCGTGGCTCCCACCGATGCGCTGGTGCTGATCTGCGGCGAGAGCGGCACGGGGAAGGAGTTGATCGCCGAGGCGATCCACCGCATGAGCCACCGTTCCCAGCACCCGCTGGTCAAGGTCAACTGCGGTGCGCTGGTGGAGAGCCTGCTGCTCTCCGAGCTGTTCGGCCACGAGCGTGGCGCCTTCACCGGCGCAATGCAGCGACGCAAGGGGCGCTTCGAGGTGGCCAACGGCGGCAGCATATTCCTCGACGAGATCGGCGACATCTCGCCCAAGACCCAGGTGGCGCTGCTGCGGGTGCTGCAGAACCAGGAGTTCGAGCGCGTAGGAGGCACGGAGCCGATCCGCGTGGACGTGCGGATCATCTGCGCCACGAACCGTGATCTGGAGGCGATGGTGCGGTCCGGGACCTTCCGTGAGGACCTGTACTACCGGCTGCGCGGGGTGCTGATCGAGGTTCCGCCGCTGAGGGAACGAGCGGACGACATCCAGCTGCTGGTGGACCACTTCCTTGCCCGCATCGCCGTCGAGCGCGAGACCGCCCCGCGCCAGCTGTCGCCGGCGGCGCTCAGGCTGCTGCGCCGTCACACCTGGCCGGGCAACGTGCGCGAGCTGGAGAACGTGCTGCGTTCGGTGACACTGTTCGCGGACGGCGAGGTGATGGATGTCCCCGACTTTTCGGATTACCCCGAGCTCCGAGAGCTGCTCCCGGCCGACGATCCGCCGCCGCTCGGCGCGGTGGTCTCGGCGGTCGATGCCGCCGGCCCGTACGCCGAGATCCGCTCGACGGGCAAGAGCCTGAGGGAGCTGAAGAAAGACATCGAGGCCCGGTGCATCACGGATGCGCTCGGTGAAGCCAGCGGGAACATCACGCGGGCCGCCGAGTTGCTGGGCATGAAGCGGCCAAGGCTCTCGCAGCTGATCAAAGAGCATGGCATATCGGTCGCAATGTGAGGAAGAGGAGTCACCGATGATACGACGGTTCAACATATCCGCTCCGCCCACCCGTCCCACCGGACTACAGTACATCGTGGCCACCGCTGCCGTGGCGTTGCTGCTCGGCTGCGGAGGCGAGGAACCCACCCCGCTGTCACAGACGCTGGAGCTTGCGCCGAGCTCCGTCGCCGAGCTCGATCTGCCCGGGTGCGACTGCGTGCAGCTTCCCCCGGCGTCGGTGCGCTGGCTGCGTCACCCCCAGGACCCGATGCTGGTCGTGGCCACCGTGGACCGGTGCCCCGTGTGCGTCGGGGACGCGACGGATCCCGCCGTTCGGGATGCCTCGCGGGCCGTGGTCAAGACGGAAGCCGGCATCGTCGGTGGTGGCATCAACTCGCTGGCGCAGATGCTCCCCGAGGACGACCCGGTGCCGATTCGTCCCGAGGACGGCTCGGGCGGCGAGGGCGGGACGTCGCAGGAGTCGCAGGGTGGTGACACCGAGGAGAGCCCCGGCGTCGTGCTTCACGTCCTCTCGGATGACCCGGTTCCGATTCGCGATATCGCCCCCTTGGCACCGAAGACGGCCCACGCCGTGAAGCAGTAACACCGCGTGGAACCTGCCCAGGACCTCGGCTAGCTCTCCCGCATCGCCTGATATCGACGTTCGCGCCTCGCGGCGTGCTGCTGTAGCAGCGCGCCCAGTTTGGCGTTCTGGGCGGCGAACTGGATCAGATCCGAGGGCTGCAGCTGGACCAGCTGGCAGAACCCGTGCGCCGTGACCGTCTGCTGTGATGGCGTGTCGCGCAGCACCGCCAGCTCGCCAACATGGTCGCCGTCGCCCAGCTGCTCCAGCACCCGCGCGCCCTCGGTCACGACCAGTCGACCCAGCATGACGAAGAACACCCCGACGGGCGCATCCCCCTCCCGCACCAGGACCTGTCCGTCCTCCAGTCGCATCGGACGGCACCTGCGCAGCAGCTGACGCGCATCCGTCGCGGGCAGGGCACTCAGCAGCGGCGACACCGCGACCAGCATCTGCTGCAGCCGGTCGCGATAGCTCTTGCGGATCGCGGTGCTCGATCTGGGCAGCTGCAGCACCTGTCGCAGCGACTCGTCCTCGAACATCAGCAGCGTACAGTCGTCCACCGCGCGGTATCCGGCATGGGCCCGACCGTCCCCCAGCACGGCCAGCTCTCCGATGAAGTCTCCGGGCGAAAGGACCATCAACTCGATGTCGGCCTTCGTCACGGTGACCCGCCCCTGCTCCAGCAGCATCAGGGCGCGGCACCGGGTGCGCTCCTCGAGGATCATCGAACCAGCGGGATACCAGCGCCGTGGTACCTGGTTGACGATTTCGTCCGGAATCGGAAGATCCAGGCCGGGATCGCTCTGGGGCAGCGTGGGCCCGTCGGCATCCGGGTCGTGTGGATCCTGCGGCTCCAGATCCTCCGCCACCTGGTGCTGCGCCGAGCTGAGCGGCAGCGTGTCCAGCTCCCACGGGGGCTTGCCTCCCAGCAGCTGCTGGCGCAGCTGGCGCAGGTGCGGGCTGTTGTCGGTGGGCGCCACCTCGTCGGGGGGCAAGGCGCGCTCCAGCGTTTCGTCCCACGCGGGGGTGGTCGCGTCGACCTCCCTGGACAGCACCACCACCGGCTGGCCGTCCGAGACCCGGCGCGCGCGACCGCGGGACATGGCCTCCTCCAGCGCCGTGGGGTCGAGCAGCTCCGCCCGACGGATCTCCTCCACCAGTTGCTGGGATTCGCTGTCCACGGGGCGCAGTCGAAAGACCCGGCCACAGATCGCGACCGCCTCCTCGTAGTTGGCGCGGTTGAAACAGACCCACGCCGCTCGACGCAGCGAACGCATGGCCTCATCGGTGCGCTCCAGCTTGAGCAGCACGGTGGCCATGTCGACCAGCGTCTGCGCGTCCTGTGGATCCGCCTCCATCGCCTCACGATACTGAACCAGCAGGCGGTTCAGCTCGTCCTGATAGGAGGGCGGGACACCGGATCCCATGCCGGGCTGCAGGCCTAGCGCTTGGGGGTCAGGGTCAGCGGGCTCTCCACGCCCACGGACTGACCGTTGAAGGTGGGAAATCGCCAGCGGAGGATCGCCTTGCGCATGCAGTCGATCATCAGGCCGTCGTAGTTGGGGCGCACCGAGATGTCGGCCGGGATGCCGGTGGGGCGCACAGCGAGGGCCAGCGTCAGCGTGATGGACTGTCTGCGCAGGGATGGGTTCTTCTTCATCGCCCGCTCGTAACAGGCCTTCAACACCTTCTTGTTCTGCTGGATCGTACTGACCACCTGCTCCTGGGTCAGGTTTCCCTCGCTCAGCTTCGGGGCCACGTGTTGGCCATTGATCATCAACACCGACGGATCGACCTGGATCGTTCCGGGGTTGGCCATGGCCTGGGCCAGAAGACGCTTCAGGTCCACCACTTCCTTGCGCAGCTTGTCCCCTTCGCCGCGGCATTCATCGAGGGCGGGTTTGGATACGTCCACACACTTCTTGCCCCCACACGAGGTCGCCAACATGGCGAACGCCGCAACAACGAGGGGCCTGCTCCATCTACTCGTAGGAGAATTCATTGTCGTTTCCGTCCCTGGCTGCCTCGTCCAATGAGTCATCGAGTATACTACGACTGGTCCAGCATGAACCACTACTTCTCTGATTTCGTGGGCTTCTCTGATTTTTTCGGGGCCGGCTTCTTGGACGACTGCCTCAACGCCTCGCCCAGGTAGGTTCGCAGGGACTGCAGCGTGTGAGGGTCGTTCTCCACGAAGCTCAGCAGCTGCCTCTCGTCTTCTCCACCCAGCTTCAACAACGATTCAGCCACCAGATTGAGCGCGGTGGGGGCCTTGGTGAAGATCGGATCGCAACGATAGGTCAACAGGAAGTCCCTGAACGGCTCGAGAATCGTCTTGTCACCGACGATGGAGAGCGCCTTGACGATCTCCACCACGGCATCCACCGGCGTCTCGTGGTCTGCCAGGTGCGACAGCAGCGACGGGACGCCCTCCGCGGCCTTCAGATCCCCCAGCGCGCGGGCCATGATGTCCACGGCCATCGCTCGCGTGCCGTCCACGAAGCCGTAATGAGACTTCAGCGTCTCGAGGTACAGCGGAATGGCCTGCCGGTCGTGGCGCGCCACCAGCGCGTCACCAGCTCGCTTGTACACCACGGGGTCGATCTCCTCGTGGACCACGATCTTCACCAGATCCTTGGAGACATCGCCGCCCGGCAGGCGAGAGAGCTCGTCGACGCAGAACAGCTTCACCGCGCCAAAGCGTCGATCTGGATCCCAGATGATCTGCGTCAAGGACTGGCGCAGGTCCGGTGGGCTGGCTGTGGCCGGGGCCGACGGTGCGAATCCGTTGGCGTCGAACGTCACCCCCTTCACCGCCACCTTCAGCTCGTCCTTCATCAGCTCCACGCCGGTCCTGGGATCGAGCACGATCAGGTGGCCGTTGTCGGTCACGAGAACCAGCGAGCTCCCGGTGTGGACCGACGCCACCGCGTCGTGGCGGGGGTAGGCGTAGGCCCAGCGCAGGGCGGACTGCCTGGGATCCTTGACCGACGTGTCAAACGCGAAGAAGAAGCGGTAGTTGTGGACGAAGATCGTGTTGTTGAGGAATCCGGTGCCCTTGGGGTCGAGCTGCCACATCAGTCGGTTGCGGTCGTACGCGGTGTACCCCGACAGCGCGGCGTTGTATCCATCCCACCAGTAGGCCGGGCGGACGCCCTCGGGGAGCGCGGCGGCGATGAAGGTCGACCCCTTCTGGTCGCCGCTGACCGATCGGTCGTCCAGTCGATAGACGCCGTTCTTGCCGCCGTAGAGCATCCCCGCCGGTGACTGGCGGACCCACAGCAGCGTCTCCTCCTTGGACCGGATCCGAGCCAGTTCTGCGCCGTTGGAGGCGTCGAGCACGGCGACGGACTGGGAGCGCAACGGGACGAACACCTTGCCTTCATACGCCACTGGCGCTCCGAGCCGTCCGCTGGATCCCCGCACCCAACGCTTGCTGCCGTTGTCGCCGCTGAGCGACACCATCGTGGCGATCTCTCCATCCGAACGCTTCATCCGTTCGGTGACGTAGTACAGATTCTCACCGTCGCTGGTGATGCCGAGCAGCCGCTCTCCGCCCACCACTTCGGTGCTCCACAGCAGCTGCCCATTGTCGATGCTGCGCGCCACCATCTGGGCGATGCCCTGGCGGTGGAAGATCCGGTTGCGCCCCACCACCACCCGGGATGTCAGCGGAGCCTTGACCCTCCACTGCACCTTCCGCGTCTGGAGGTCGTAGGCCACGATCTCGGTGGGCCCGTCGGTGACGATGAAGGCCATCGGTTTGCCGGCGGCATTGGATGGGGCGAGTCGGCTCCCCGAGACACCAGCCATCGCCTGCTTCAGATCCTCGAGGTTGTTGTCACGGAAATGCGGGCTGAAGGCGGTGGTGCCACAGCCAGCACCGATCAGGCCACACAGAACCAGGGGTATCCGACGTGTGCGGGTCATTTCTGTCGCGCCTCCAGACACTTCTCGGCCTCTTTCTTGGAGAGCCGGATTTCTTTTTCCGGCACGCTGGCGATGTACTCCACCAGCGCCGCCGTGGCATCCGCTCCGGGGATCTTGCACAGCGTCTTGACCAGCTCCTTGCGCAGTGGATCGGGCCCGAAGTCCTTGCGCTTGACGATGGTCCCGAGGGCCGTTGCCAGCACGCGGTCCGGCAGCTCACCGATCAGCTCGGCCAGCTGCTTGGCCGTCTCCACACCTCCCACCGTCCCCAGCGGGCCGGCGGCGGCGGCGTCACCCCGACGGAGCATCTTGAACAGTGGACGCTCGGCGCGGCGGTCGTTGAGCTCGCCCAGATCGCGCGCGCCG
>Ga0210044_10004659_pt1 | contig 19010 bp, 20 predicted proteins | sample CryGey13umfilter_2_FD_183959 | JGI IMG/M metagenome (GOLD analysis project Ga0210044, IMG submission 183959) | Groundwater microbial communities from aquifer in Utah, USA - Crystal Geyser 4/9/14 3 um filter (SPAdes) (version 2) | ecosystem: Environmental > Aquatic > Deep subsurface >... | reverse complement strand
AGTTTTTGCACAGTGACAACAATGTCTCTCAGATAATTTATCCACTATCATGACAGCAAATGGAATCTGTGAAGATCCAGATGCATGTATATGTGATGGGCTTCCAGTAGCATATGGTGGTTCTTGTAGTGCATTCCCTCCTTCAGAATGGGGTGGAGATACAACACCGCCAACATTGACAGCTTGAGCAGTTACCAACACAGGTACTGCGACACCAAACTTCGCATTTACTTCAAACGAAACAGGAACAATCACATATTCGTGAGCATGTACAAGTGTGACAACTGCCGCAGGTGTAGGTGTAAATACAGTAACATTCAATCCATTAGCTACAGGTACTTACAACAATTGTACATTAAGAGTGACTGACGCGTCAAGTAATGCCAGTTTACGATTAGCTGTTCCGACATTTACGTTGACATATACATGAGCGATTCCGCCAGGTCCTTGAACAGAATGAACATCAGGATGAGGTTGAGGATGATCTTCGCAACCACATGATAACTGTACTTTACCAGGATCAACTCTTACAGGAGCAAATCTTAGCTGAATAGATTATTCACCGAGTTATTATGATGGCACTTGTGGCGCACAAACCGTGATATGATCACCATATTTAACCGAACTAAACAACGCTTACCTTCGGGCATATTCTTATGGTATCACTACCATGGATACGATTCAGAAAGCGAATATGTGAGGACCCCTGCTTAGATCACATCTAGCCAAAATGATCAGTAACTTCGCCATCAATATTGGCGGACGCACACCAGATACTTCTCTAGATTGTGATTTCGTAGATGTTTCACATCAAAGCGAAGAGCTCCAATGATACATCACCCTTGCTTGCCAACTCGGTATCATGGGTATCAATACTGATGGAACGCCAAATACACAATTCAATCCAAATGACGTAGTAGACAGGGCGCAGTTTGGTACAATCTTGTCTAGAGTGATTTGGTGAGCTGTCTACAATGATGGAAACCCATGGTACAGTCTCCATCTCAATGCACTCAAGACAGCAAATATCATGACGCTTATTTCTCAGCCTTACAAGGGAGAGATAAGAGAATATGCGATGATTATGATGAGAAGAACATACGAAGAATGACATCTCAACAACTAGTTTTTCAAACAATAAATCAGAATATTTCTATGAAAAAGTGGGCACATCGCGTGTTCACTTTTTTTTATGCTTGTAAAGTGGCTTTATACCTAGGATAATAAAGGAACAAAAACATACAACAAAAAGCGAAAATCACTTGACTTTTGCGAGTAAAAATGTATAAGCTTAAGAAAGTGGAAACTGTACACGTTTTTTTGTGAAGAGATTCCGCTTAACGAAGTTACATTATTTAACATTATTAATATTATTAACCAAAAACTAAAACCGCCACCAGGAGGAGGCAAAAATTTATGATTAGAAAAGTTTTGGTTAATGGTCCCGAGAAAGTTCCAAAAGCAACATACATGCGTTCTGTATTGAAGATGATTTACGCCTCTTCTTACTTTCGCGATGGCTGAGGCCCGAAGAATGGGAAACCATTAACAAGTATTTTTGTAGGTTTTTTACTTCACAAAAAAATCTTCTGAACAAAATAAAAATTAATTTAAATTTAAAAAACATGAAACATTTAATTTGGCTTTTTTGTGCATTGATCTTATTGATCAGCACAGCAGTAAAAGGTCAGAATGATTCCATATGGATTACAGACGCCGGAGGAAACATTTTGACAGTGGGCCATCGTGCCCACGATACACTCGACAATGGGTGGATTTACAAAGTGGGTGATGTCACGACGATTTGTACAGGTTCGTCAATTGATTTGACCCTCAATGCTTCTTATGCGTTGATTCATCATGTGTTGTGGGTGCCAAATCAAGGACCACCCCTTCCAAATCCAAACGCATTTACCATCACCGTTAATCCACTTGTAAACACTGACTATTCAGGTTATGTATATGAGGATGTAGGCGGTGTTAGTACATATCGCGGGATGGTGAAAATCTCAGTAATGCTTGGGCCAGATCCACAGACTTATACGTGGATATTGGACAATGTGAGTAATGGAGACACAGCCCATTATTGTACTGGCGGAGAAATCATGCAATATTCCGATTCAGAGATTGGAGCAATCTACCAATTGATGGACTGGTTTACAAACAACCCCGTTGGTTCAACTGTAGATGGCAATGGTGGTCAAATCGACTTGCCAGCCATGCCAGGAGGCACGTATTACCTGTTCATCGATAATGGTATCTGTGACATTTTCGATTATTAAAAGTTCTTTACAGAAAAAAATACATTAATTATTAAATCAAAAAAAAATCTTAGGAATTATGAAAAAATTCATATTTGTGCTCATCGTAATGTGTGTTGTTATTAACGCACAAGCTCAGCGCACGGTCGTACAAGATCAGCCTGCAGCAATAACCGTTCAACCTGTAGCATCAGCTGCAGTATGCGAAAGCAACGGTATAATAACAATCCCTTTGACAGCTACCGGAACCTCCCTGACCTATCAATGGCAGGAATTTATCAGCTCTTGGCTTAATATAAGCAATGGTAGCGTGTTTTCAAATGTTACAACAGATACACTCACGCTGACCAATGCACCGTCTGCATACAATGGTCGTCAATACCGTTGTATTGTTACCAGCAATGGAGAATGCAGTGGCCCCGTGACTTCAATCTCAGCAACAGTGACTCTTAACCTGAATCCAGCCATCACCGTTCAGCCTAGCAATGCAACAGCATGCGCAGGCAGTGGAACGACATTTGGAGTTACCGCAACAGGGTTTACACTTACCTACCAGTGGTATGAAAATGGTATTGCTTGTGTAAATGATGCAATCCATTCAAATGTAACAACAGCCACTATGTCTCTTTCAGATGTGACTGGTTTGGGTGGTGCAGTGTATTATTGTGTTGTTACTGGTGCTTGTGGATCACCTGCTACATCAACAAATGCTACATTGACTGTAAACTCATTGGTTGCCATTACAGGGCAACCTACTGCTCCGGCCGCAACATGTGCTGGCGCAGGCGTACAGACAATGTCAGTTGTAGCCACCGGAACCTCCCTGACATACCAATGGTATGAAAACGGTATTGCATGTGTTAATGACGCAATCCGTTCTGGTTCAACTGCTGCTACATTCATACTTACAAATGCAACAGCATTGATGAGCGGATACCAGTATTATTGCATTGTTACAGGAACATGCGTGCCGGCAGTTACTTCAAACACCATCACCATCACTGTTAACGCACAAGCTACCGTTCTTATTGCGCCAACTGCTCAACAGGTATGCGCTTGGGCTGCCAATTCACTTTATCTCAACACAACCAACTTCTCAGTTACCACAGCAGGTCCTGATACCTATCAGTGGCAGGCGAATCCTGGAAGTGGATGGGTGAATGCAACAGGTGCTTATTACACCAATGACACAACAGCAACAATGACCGTTACCAACCCGATTAGTTCCATGACAGGCACACAATATCGTGTTCAGATGACAACAGCAGCTAGTTGCGTGTCTTATACTACTCCGGTCTCCATGACCGTTAATCCTTTACCAACACAACCGACTTGGCTTATAGCAAACTCAGCCGCCGATAGCGTTAATTTTTGCGCAGGTGGTGTGACTATGACACTCAATGCTACCCAGGGTGCTACAACTACTTATACATTACAAGATTGGCCAGGGCTCACACCCGTAGGCGGACCAGTTACCGGAAATAATGGCCTCAGAACATGGCTAAATATCCCCGCTGGACAGTATGTGTTTGAAAATTACGACACCACCACTGGTTGTGGTATTAGACAATTGCAGTAATAACTAAAAAAATAATTGAAATGAAAAATTGTATTAAACATCTAATGGTGCTCATGATCTTGCTTATCACAAGCAATATCTACGGGCAACGGACGGTCGTTCAAGATCCTCCGTTAACTATCACGATACTTGCCGCCAATCCTCCCACCGTGTGTGGAGGTGCTGATGGCAATATATCTGTGGTAGCAACACCGACCCCAGCATATTATCAGTGGAACAATGGATCAACATCTGCAAACATGACCAACTTGGTTGCAAATACATATAGTCTTACAGTTACAAGTTCATCAACTATATGTGTCGCAGATACGACAATCCAATTGGGAAGCATAACTCCACCGACAATTACGCTACAACCCTTAAGCCAGATATTATGTGCTGGCGATGCATTAACGATTAGTATCACTGCGACAAACGCACTGACCTATCAATGGTACAAAAATGGAATTCTCATACCGGGGGCAACAAGCGCTATGTATACAGTGCCTATGACTTCAACCAGCGATGGCGGAAGTTATCAGTGTATTGCGTATAGCGGTGCTTGCCAGGCAAATTCCAATGTGGCGAATATAACAGTTAAGCCATCACCAATTGTTAATGTTGGAAATCAAACAGTCACCTGGCCAAACACTTCAGCCACATTCACAGCAACAGGCGGAGGGACATATAACTGGTCAACTGGCGCATCAACAGCTTCTATTACGGTAAACACCGCAGGTACATATACCGTTACCGTAACAGGTTCAAACGGGTGTACAACTGTTGACAACGCAACATTGATCGTAAACGGTGGTCCGTTAACATTGAATTCAGTAAGTGCTAATCCCGCCAACATATGTTCAGGCGCAAGCACACAATTGAATACTGTTGTTACAGACGGAACTACGCCGTATACATATGTATGGTCAAACGGTTCGACCGCTGCAAATCAAATGGTTACACTTACTACTACAACAACATTTACTGTTCTCGTAACCGACGCCTCTGGCGCAACACAAACCGATTCAGTAACAGTGAACGTTGACACTCCCCCTACCCCTAATGCGGGTATGGATCAGACTATAAATATCACAGATACAACGACGATTGGCACCTCTACAGCCCCTGGATGCACATATGCATGGAGCAATGGCTCAACAAGTGCAGAACCACAGGTTTGGCCAGCAGTAACAACTCAATACACCGTTACTGTTACCAATGCAGGTGGTTGTACAGCAACAGATCAGGTCACCGTGTTTGTTATCGGAGGACCGTTTGTCTTTGCTAACCCAACCAACCCAATCATTTCATCTTTGGGAACGGCGATTAGCTTAGGTCAAACTACTCAACTTACAACATTAGTAAGCGGAGGAACACCACCGTATTCTTATGCATGGACATCAAACCCGGTCGGGTTCAATTCTACTATCTACAATCCATACGCTCAGCCGTTGGCTACTACAGCCTACACAGTAGTTGCTACGGATGCTTTAGGTGCTACATTAACGGCGCAAATCACAATTATCGTGCCGCCAAACCCACCGAGTGCATCAATCGGCTACGGTACACAAGACCAAACCATGTGTTCTGGTGATAGCGTTTCATTTGTTATCAACCTAAGTGGTATCAACCCCTGGTCGGTGACATATAATGATGGCAATAGTAATATTGTCATAAACAACATTACCAGTTCTCCTCATACAGTATGGGTAAGTCCGACAAGCAGTACTACTTATTTGCTCGTCAGTGTGACCGATTCATTAAATCAAACTACAGCATGTGGTGGAGGTTTGACAATAACCGTCAACGCTTCTCCCACCGTGGATTTGGGAACAGATTGGACAGTTTGTTCGGGTACTTCAGTTTCATTATTTGACCAAAGCGGGAATCTCTATCCGTATTATTCATGGTCAACTGGAGCATCAACTTCGGACATAACAGTCAATCCGACAACTACAACTACCTATACATTAACCGCGATGAACAGCTCTATGTGTTCAACGACTGATACGGTTGTAGTGACAGTAAACCCTCTTCCAACTATAAACGCAGGCCTGGATCATGCAATTTGTGCAGGTACTTCAGATACGCTTACAGCAACAGGTGCAGTAAGTTACCTCTGGATGCCGATCAATCAATCAGGCTCATCAATAATCATAAACGACACCACAAATACACAATACACAGTGACTGGGTACAACGGCTTCGGCTGCCAAGGAACGGATATTGTTAACGTATTTGTTAACCCATTGCCTATTGCAGAAGCAGGTGCTGATCAGACCATTTGTATTGGTAACAGCGCAAACTTCACAGCAACAGGCGGAGGAACATACCTATGGAGCACAGGTGCAACAAGTGCTTCAACCACAGTAAATCCTACAGTCTTAACAGTGTACACCGTAACGGTAACCAGTCCGCAAGGATGTACAGCTACCGATGTAGTAGGAGTTATTGTTAGTCCATTACCCACAGTTGATGCTGGACTTGATGTGGCTGTTTGCACTGGCAGCAGTGCGAATTTAAACATTATAGTTACAGGTGCGACCAACTACAGTTGGTCACCAGTGACAGGATTGGATAATCCAAACATTGCAAATCCAACCGTTATACCACTGGTATCAGGCAGCGTTACTTATACCGTTCTTGTTACCAACGCCGCAGGATGTTTCGCATCTGACCAGATAAATGTTACTGCCGACCCTGTTCCAGTTGTGACAGCTTCCGATGTGTTTGTGTGTGAAAACCAACCCATCCAGCTGAACGCTTCTGCCTCAGTACCAAACTCTGCATTTACTTGGACCCCAGCAACCGGATTGAATAACGCGTTTATTCCAAATCCGACCGCAACCATATCTTCCACGACAAGTTATTCGATTATCGCAACAGCCCCAACGGGTTGTGTAGGTGTGAAGACAATTACGGTGACTGTTACGCCTCTGCCGATGGCAGAATTTGCAGCCTACGTTGTCCCTGATTCATCGGGACGCGTAGACTTTACTAACGCTTCATCCAACGCCACGTCCTACGTGTGGGACTTCGGCGACGGCAACTCTTCGGTATTATCCGATCCAAGCCATACCTACGCTATCAATGGAAATTTTAACGTGTGGCTAACCGCAACGAATACTTGCGGTTCAGACAGCATCAACCACATCATCTCCGGTATTTATATCGGTATAGAAGAGCTACCCATCGACAACTTCAACAACATCAGCATTTACCCAAATCCCGCAGTGGATATCATCCACATCGCAGGAGTTGAAAACATTGAATCTTTCAGAGTGAGTAATGTTATCGGACAAATTGTTTATCAACAAAAAGTCTCTAGCAACGAAACCACCGTATCATTTGATGTCAGTCAATATCCCGCAGGGATCTACACGGTTAACTTTATAACCATCAAAGGAAATATTTTCTCGGCGATGATTGTGAAGGGACAATAAAAAAACTTTATATTAAGGCCCGTTTTTTACGGGCCTTTTTATTAATTCAAAAAATTTCATTGAGCTATTTCCCCTCCTTGATAAGGCAAGGTAAATTGAACTTGTTCAAGAGAGGGTGCCCTGGGGCAGAGGGATGAAGGTTGGGTTTGTTTATTTAGATATTGTGCGAGGTTCATTTAGACGAAAACACAGATATCAGGCTCAATGTATTTTATCTTATTTTTTCGGTATTTTCTCTTGCTTTCAAATGTCAATTACATAAAAAGAGTTCACGCGCATTTTTTTTATTGTTTTATTATTTTGCGAATGCCAACAATCAATCAACTTATTAGAACAGGAAGAACAAAGCCAAAGTATAAGTCTAAGGCGCCTGCACTTCAATATGGACTCAACAAACTCGACAACAACAAGAGAGTAAACAAACCTGCTCCCTTCAAAAGATGAGTTTGCTTGAAGGTTTCTGTGATGGGACCGAAAAAACCAAATTCTGCGCAGAGAAAATTTGCTAAGGTAAGACTTTCCAATGGAGCTGAAATATTAGCATACATTCCAGGAGAATCTCACACGCTCCAAGAACACAGCGTAGTGTTGGTGAGAGGATGAAGAGTAAAGGACCTTCCAGGTGTGAGATATCACATCTTGAGAGGGAAATTCGACGCGAATCCAGTAGATAAAAGAAGACAGGGAAGATCACTCTACGGAGCAAAAAAACCAAAAAAATAATGCAAACCGTCATTGCGAGCGAAGCGTGGCAATCTCAATTAAGAACTTTATAACTTTATAAACTTCAATCATCATGGAAAATACACCAGCTCAATCACAGGCACACTTAGATAAACTTGTAAATTACCTTATGAAAGCAGGTAAAAAAAGTGTCGCAAAAAAAATCTTTGATAACACACTCAAAGAGATCAAATCAAGCGGACATATGAATCCTACGATCGTCGTAGAAACGGCTATAGAAAACGCTTCTCCTACCATCATGATCAAGTCCAAAAGACTTGGATGATCTGTGTATCAGGTTCCTGTAGAAGTAAAACCTGTAAAAAGATTTTTCTATGCAGTGAGATGGATTCTCGATGCTGCACATAGCAAAAAAGGAAAACCTATGTACAAAAAACTCGCTGAAGAATTATTGGCAGCATATTCCAATCAAGGATACGCAGTCAAGAAGAAGGAAGAATCTCACAAGATGGCAGAAGCCAACAAAGCGTTTGCATACATGGCTAAATACATCAATTAGTAGCCGTCATTGCGAGGGACGAAGCAATCTAAATATTACAATCTTTTAATTTAGTAATTATCACACAATGTGAGATACGAGTGGAGCAAAACATAAGCATATATTCTACAACGTAAGCCGGCATGGAAAAAAATCCGGCGACAAATTACATAAGGCTATCGAGCGATATGTCTCTCTTTTGAAGAGAGAAGCCAAAGCCGCTACCAAATGGGTCTACAAGACCAAGATCAAAGCTGATGCAAGAATCAAGAAATTCGGCATCACCAAAGCGATGATCCAGAAAGCGTTAGAGAAAAAAGGATTGAAAGACTTGCTTAAATAGTTTTAAATGCTAAGTGTTAAGTTCTAAATAATAGGAACCCTCTACTTAGCATTTAACATTTAACATTTAACATTTATTAAAAGGATGAGATTAAAGACCAAAGCAAAGAAAAAGTTGAATAAGGCATTAACAAGAGTCGAGAAGGTAGTTATCATGGATGTAAGAAATTCCCTCGAACAACAAAAAAAGCGAAAAGCTAAAGTGATGAATAAGAAAAGTAAATAATACCCCCTAAATCCCCCTACGAGGGGGACTTGTCCCTCCCATTATAGGGGAGGTTAGGTGGGGTATATCTATCATTTAAAATTTATCATTTAAAATTATCCCCCCATGGATTTTGCAAGAATCAAACATCTTCAAGAAAAAAATGAAAACGAAATTCTCCCTGTCAAACCAGGAATGTTATTGGAGATCCACGAAAAATTGGAATGAGAAAACAATAGAATTTGGAAGTTCAAATGCCTCGTCCTCAAAGTAAAAAATCCTCAGCACGCTGATGGTACTTTTACCGTGAGAGGAGACGTCGCAGGAGTGATGGTCGAAAAAATCTATCCCTTATCATTCACCAAATTCAAGAAAGTGATTTTATTGGATGCATTCAAGACAAGAAAATCAAAACTCTACTACCTCAGAGATAAAATAGGTAAAGACGCGAAGATGAAGAGTAAAATAACTTCCGAACAAAGAGATTCCGATCTCATGAAAGCAAAATAATCTGTAATTTGTAATCTGCAATCAGACAATCAGATAATTTTAATTTATTATATAAGTAGATGGAACTCAACGTAAATACTCGTGCCTGAGAAAAGGCTAATCAACTGGTGAAACAATGATTGATCCCAGCTGTAGTCTATGGAAAACACCTTAAAGCTCCGATGAGTGTAAGCTGTATCAAAAATGATTTTCTCAAAAGATATAAAGAGGCTGGATACTCGACTCCTATCATCTTGAAAGGGAAGGACATTGATCAAATGGCGTTGATCCAGGATATCCAAGTAGATCCCGTGACAGACAATCTGATTCACATAGATTTTTTGGCAGTCAAACAGGACGAAAAAGTTAGAACAGAAGTTCCTATTGTGATGATCGGTGAATCTTCAGTTGAAAAACTTGGAGAAGGAAAAATCCAGCTAATCAAGGATTTCGTTGAAGTTGAAGCATTCCCACAAGATTTGCCGCACAATTTCACTGTTGATATTTCAGTCATCAAGTCGATGAACGATACAATATTCGTCAAGGATATAAAAGTCTCTGATAAGGTTACCGTGTTGGATGATCTCGAACAGGCAGTAGTCACTGTATTGAAATTGGCTGAAGAAGAAATCGAAGAAGTGCCAGTTGCAGAAGCCGTTACAGCTGAAGGTGCTGAATGAGCACCTGCTTGAGAAGCCGGTAAGGAAGGCGAACCTGCTAAACCAGGAGATGCAAAAGCAGGAGATGCAAAAGCAGCAGACCACGGCCCAGCGCAGTCGGGGAAAAAACCTGAATGAAAAGACAAGAAATAAGACAGTTACAAGTATCGAGTACCGAGTAACTAGCAATAGAAACTCCTTCACTCGTCACTAGTAACACGTTACTCGTCACTAAATTTTATCATTTAACATTTATTATAAGATGCCAAGAATATGCTACTTTACAGGAAAGTGAACCAAATCAGGAAATAGTAGATCTCACTCTATGATTGCGAGTAAGAGGACTTTCAAGCCAAATCTTATAAATAAGAAAGTGAAGTTGGAAGATGGAAGCACGATGAAAGTGAAAATCAGCGCAAAAATGTACAAAAAATTAAAGGGCTTCATCTAATCAGTCCTTAGTCTTTAGTCGATAGTCTTTAGTATGAAAAGTAAGTATCAAGATTTAATTGTACGACAGAAAGCGATAGTGTTAGCGGAGAAGATATATGAAACTACTAAGGAATATCCCAAAGAAGAGGTTTATTGATTAACTTCTCAAATGAGAAGGGCAGTGGTTTCTATCTCTTCAAATATTGCTGAATGAAGTTTAAGAAATACAGACAAAGAATTTGGTTCATTCTTATATAATGCTAGATGATCAGCTGCAGAACTTGAGACACAGATAATATTATCAGGAAAATTAGGCTTTCTTAAAGAAGAAAGAATAGAAAAATTGTTAGATGTGGTGAATGAAATATTAAAAATGTTGTCATGACTAATTGCAACGCTGAAGTAATAAGCTGGGGGCTAAAGACTAAAGCAAAGCGTTACTAAAGACTATTTTGGGGTAGTAGCTCAGTTGGTAGAGCAATGGCCTTTTAAGCCAGTGGTCCAGGGTTCGATCCCCTGCTACCCTAAGTTAAAATTAACAAAAATAGAATATCTAGAAATAGGTATTTTTATTTTTCGAAAGAAGATCATGGATAGTGATATTAGATTACAGGTCGAAAAGATATATCTTTCATCCATAGAAAATATAGACACTATCAAAAGTATGAATGATGCATATCAAGTTGGTATTGATGTTGCACATATTCTTCGAGATATTCATGCAAATTTAGTAAGGGAAACTGACCCTCAAAAAAAAGCTTCCAATCTAAAAGAATTTTCAGATGTTACTTCAGAATGTTTTGAGAAAGTAAGTGAATTACACAAAAAACAAGTAGAAAAAATACAGAAACAGACGCTTTTTTGATTAATAGCAACGTTTGGTGACTGTCATGATCACACATACAAGTAAATAAAAAATAAAGCGAGTAGCTTTTTTTATATTTGAAAAACCTTTTGCAAACCATACTACTATTCCAGTAAACTTAGTAGAACTTAGTAAAATGAGTTCTCAGTTTACCCAGTTTACCTAGTTTACCCAGTTCACTCAATGAATTATCATATCACCTACAAACATATTCGTAATGGCTATGTCAGGATCAATCCCGACTGATCACTTCAAATCACAATTCCGACAAGGCTTAAACACGATGAGAAATTCAAGAATGACCTCATCGCCAAGGGTGAAATCCTCCTCAAAAGATATAGCAAAAGGACACATATCCAGACTCATGGAGATGATTTTGTCATGCTTTTTGGCGAACTCGTCCCCAAAGACGAACTGCCTTCATACAAAAATCTCAAGACCTATCTCAAAGAAACATTGGAAGAATATTCTAGGCCATTACTCGACAAATATTCCGAGATTATTGATCACAAATATCACAAACTCATCATCAGAATTACGCATTCCAAGCGGTGAAGTTGCACGTCAGACCAGCATATTTCACTCAATCTCAATCTTGTCCACCTCCCAACGCAATTCATCAGATATGTCATTATTCACGAAGTCTGCCATCTCAAACACAAAAATCATGGCACTCGTTTCCGAGAATTAGTTGAAAAACTTTATCCAAATCATAAACAGATAAGGAAAGAATTAAGAAACTTCGTCCTTAAATAAAATATAATGCTAAGTGTTGAGTGTTAAGTGTTAAATAGAAGGATTCCATTTACTTAAAACTTAAAATTTAAAACTTAAAACTTTTAGAGCCATGTACGATCCACAAGATTATTACTTCAAAAAAGCAAAACAGCAAGGATTCAAAGCGAGGAGTGCCTTCAAACTTGATGAGATTGACGAAAAATTTCATCTGATAGATAGACAGACTTCCGCAGTTTTGGACATCGGCTGCGCACCAGGGAGTCGGATGCAATATACCTATGCTAAACTGCAAAAATTAGTCAAAAGCATGCCCCGCAACGGCGACGGTCCAAAGTCTGTAAAGTCAGATAAGTGACCTTCGACCTGATGACCTGATAGACCTTTGACTATTATTGGTTTGGATATCAAAAAGGTCGACCTCAATATCCCTGGGGTTTTTGCTTATGTCCAAGACATCACAGACCACGAAGCAGTAGAAAAAATATTCAAACAACATGGTCTGAGACGCAATGACCTAGGTCATGATGTCGAAGCCATCCAGACGACTTTAGATGCTTCAAATTCAAACGAAGTGAAGAAATTGAAGACTTCTAAAGCGAATCTGGGCAAGATTTCACATTTTGATTTCATCCAATCTGACATGGCACCAAATACTATGGGCATCAAGGATTTCGACGCCATGAGATCAATTTGATTATTGGAACAGACATTATGGATCTACAAAGAATTTCTCAAGCCCGATGGCAAATTCGTCATCAAAATCTTCATGTGACCAGGCTTTGACGAGTTCGTCCTCAATCTCAAAAAAACCTTCGGCGGGAAAAATATCAAGGTCTACAAACCCAAGGCATGTAGAAGTGAAAGCAAGGAAACCTACATCATAAAAATATAGATAAAAATGGTTAAAAATGGTTAAAAATTGTTTAAAATCATGCTACAATTTTTATCAACCTTTATCAAGTTTCATCAATTTTCATCAATGACTTTGCAATTCTTTATTTTTTCCATAAAAACCATCACTGTTATTGTTAACTTTTAGTTGTTCACTGGAATAAATGAAAATAGGAATCGTCTGACTCCCAAATGTAGGTAAGTCCACCCTTTTCAACGCCCTTATCAAATCCTACTCCGCGCCTGCAGAGAATTTTCCCTTCTGTACCATCGAGCCTAATGTCGGTATGGTAGAGGTAAAAGATATAAGAGTGAAAAACCTTTCCGAGATGTCAAAATCTCAGAAGACCGTTTTCGCACACGTGGAATTCGTCGATATCGCCGGGCTCGTAAAATGAGCTTCCAAAGGCGAAGGCCTCGGGAATAAATTCCTTTCTCACATCCGTGAATGTGATGCTATCGTGCAAGTGCTCAGACATTTCAAAGATTCGGAAGTCGTACATGTAGAATGAACCATTGATCCCATGAGAGATGTAGAGATCATCAATACCGAGCTCATCATGGCTGATTTAGACCAGGTTGAAAGACTTATCCCTGGTCTTGAAAAAAAAGGCAAATTAACCGCTAATAAAGATGATGCCAAATTGGCAGAGTTACTTACACAGATAAAAAACGTGCTCCTCGCATGAAAAATCGCCCATTCGCTCAAAGAATATCTTAGCAAAGATGAACTCAAACTCCTCAAACCATACAATCTCCTTACGATGAAACCATTTGTGTATGCTATCAATATAGGACAGGACGATATTCCTGAGACGTACAAAATAGCTGATGAATTCATGGTCAAACTCCAGAGTCCGGTAGCCGTAGTTTCTGCGAAGATCGAATCTGAGATGATGGAGATGAGTAATGAAGAAAAACAAGAATTTGTGACAGAGCTCGTGAGTATGGATAAGGTAACGCACATCCCGACGCTGGACGATTTGATAGCTCTCGCCTACAATAAAGTCTGACAGATGTATTATTTCACAACGGGAGAAAAAGAGACCAAAGCTTGGACGATACCTATCGCTTCAACTGCTTCCCAAGCGGCAGGAGCTATTCACACAGACTTCGAAAAAGGATTTATCAAAGCTGAAATCGTAAAATACACCGACCTAATCGCTGACGGTTCACGAGTAAAGGCAAAGGAGAAGGGTCATGTAAGGCTGGAAGGAAAAGACTACATCGTACAAGACGGCGATGTGATAATCTTCAAATTCAATGTATAATCAGCTGTCATTGCGAAGTGGCCGTCATTGCGAGGAACGTAGTGACGTGGCAATCTGCCACTTGCTTGATCCAGATTATCCTAAAGGACTGTAGCCACGCGGAGTTTATCCAGCAGTAGTGTGGGACTCGTAATGACGGGATCATTTAAACTCAGTGTCAATCAACCGTTTCCCCTGCTTCTAATTTTTAGCTTTACTATTGACTGAATTCCCAGCTTCCCAAGCAAGATAAAACCCAAAGTGAAATTTGAAAATTATGCTTGACATTGGAGAGGAAATCCGTATTACTTTAGCAATATATTTGTGTATAAAATTATATCAATACTCATTTTATCTGTTTAGCAAAATTCCCATGAATTTTAATGTCAAAATGGATGACAAGAAAATTAAGGTAGATATTGAGAAGACTAATCTCAAGGATATTTTGATTTACTGCAAACCAAAAGAGAGATTGGTATTGATTAAAAAATTTGGTCTTAACGGTGAAAGAGAAATTCCGCTTCAGAGAATAGGAAAAGAATATAATCTGACAAGAGAAAGGATCAGACAGATAGAAACTCAAGCGCTGATGAGATTCCGCAGATTGATTGTCGGAAATGAAACTTACATGGAAGTTTTGAACGAGGCAAAGAAAATCCTCGACTCTCATGGTGGATTCTTGCGTGAAGACGTATTGATCTCCAAGATGGTCAACAAGAACATCTTCAAGTTCTCTAGACAAGAAATCAAACTTATTCTCGTTTCAGATTTTGATGTTACGTACCTCAAGAGAAATAAGTACTTAGATAAATCATTCTACTTGGAGCCATTGTATGAAGATATGCTTACCAAGATGGTATTGGTCATCTCTGCATACTTCGAGAAAAGAACTAAATCACAAGACCTCTATGAATTCATCGGCTACATGAAAGATAGTTTTGCAAAGGATTACAAAGATGTTCATTATCTCAAGAACGATCTCTTCTATGTAAACTTCTTCGAATCAATCAGAGAGATAAGCGTATTTGACGGTAAGATCGGACTTCCAACATTTGTAGACGTTAATCCAAAGACAATAAAGCTGAAGATTCTCTACACTATGAGAAGGATCAACAAACCTATCCACTTCCAAGAATTACCTTCAAAGATCATGGAATGGTTTCCAGCCAAAAACATCAAGGTTAACACAGTTCACAATGAATTAGTAAAAAATAATACTATCTTCGTCAATCTCGGACTTGGAATCTACGGACTCAAAGAACGGGGATATGAAGGAGGAATGGTGAAGGAAATCTTGGTCAGAATCTTCGAAAGAAATGGCAGACCAATGAATGTAAAAGAGCTTTGTAGAGAAATGTTAAAGGAAAAGATGGTTTCTCCAAATACTGTTATGCTCAATCTTCAAAAATTCAAAGAAGAGTTCAGAAGAGTTGAAAAAGGAGTATACGAATTAATCAAGACAAAGAAAAAGAAATAATTTCGGAGTCATTCCCGACTGGATCGGGAATCTCATTAATACTTTCGAAAAATCGGCCAACCCATGCGCCGATTTTTTTTATTTTCCTTGAAAAAGCTATTGGCTTCCATACAACCGATGCAGTCCTTATGAGCTTTTAATTTTTGAATCATATATATATGACAGCCAATCTCGTAATCGTAGAGTCACCAGCAAAATCCGCAACCATCAAAAAATTCCTCGGGGAAGGCTTTGAAGTCAAAGCCTCATTTGGTCACGTAGTGGACCTTCCACAGAAAGAAATGGGGATAGATATAGAACACAATTTCGCTCCCAAATACCAAGTCTCTCCCGACAAAGTCAGAGTGGTCAACGAGCTTAAGGCCCTAGCCAAAAAGGCTGATAAGGTCTGGATCGCTACCGATGAAGACCGCGAAGGAGAAGCTATCGGCCGGCACGTTGCCAATCAATTAGGATTAGATATCAAGAAGACTTCAAGAATAGTTTTCCATGAAATCACCAAAAATGCCATCGACCATGCCATCAAAAATCCAAGAACCCTAGATATGAATCTCGTCGACGCCCAGCAGGCAAGAAGAGTCCTCGACAGACTTGTTTGATTCGAGCTCTCCCCTGTCCTTCGGACCAAAGTCAAAGGATGATTATCAGCAGGGAGAGTCCAATCCGTAGCAGTCAAACTGCTTGTCGAAAGAGAAAGAGAGATCCAGAAATTTGAGTCAGAATCGTTTTTCAAAGTCATTTGAGATTTTGTCGGTGATGCGAAAAAGGACTTCAAGGCTGAATTATCGAAGGATCCAACCGATAAAGCTGAAGCAGAAAAATTCCTTAACCACGCCAAAGATTCTGCCTATACCGTAGAAAGTGTCGAAGTGAGGCCAGGAAAAAAATCTCCTTCGGCTCCATTTACGACTTCTACCCTCCAGCAGGAAGCTAGCCGCAAATTAGGATTTCCGGTTGCAAGAACCATGCAGGTAGCCCAAAAATTGTACGAAGCTGGACATATTACTTACATGAGAACGGATTCCGTAAATCTCTCAGATTTTGCAGTAAAAGAGGCTTCTGACCAGGTCAAAAAATTATATGGCAACAAATATTCCAACCCTACGCATTACGTGACCAAGTCCAAATGATCGCAGGAAGCGCATGAATGTATCAGACCTACCCATATGGAACATCAAGAAGCTGGATCCGATCCTGCGGAAAAGAAACTCTACAACCTCATTCGGAAAAGGACAATCGCCTCACAGATGACGCCTGCCTCTATCGAAAAAACCAAAGCTATGATTGATATTTCAGGCCACAAATTGAAGTTCATCGCCAGCGGCGAAGTCATCAAATTCGATGGATTCCTCAAAGTGTATTTCGAATCTTCTGACGAAGAGAATGAGGAAGGGACATGAATGCTTCCGCTATTGAAGGAAGGTGAAAAATTAGATATGCAACAGATCGCTGCTACCCAGAAATTCAAAAATCATCCGCCGAGATATACAGAAGCATCGCTCGTCAAGAAGATGGAAGAACTCGGCATCGGCCGTCCATCGACCTATGCGCCTACGATTTCGACTGTCCAAAAGAGAGGATATGTGGTCAATGAGTCTAGAGAGGGGACCATCAGAGAATTCGTCGAAATGATTCTGGCTCCCGTCATTGCGAGCGCAGCGAAGCAATCTGAAGACAAATATGTTATCACTACTTCTACCAAGAAGCAAAACACCTGAGCTGAAAAACAAAAGCTCTTCCCTACGGATATCGGAATGCTTGTGACGGACTTTCTCGGTGAACATTTCAAAGATATCATGGATTACAACTTCACGGCCAAAGTCGAAGAAGATTTTGATGAAATTGCTGAAGGCAAAATCAAGCGAGCCGAGATGCTCAAGAAATTCTACGGGCCATTTCACAAGGAAGTAGTCGCCACCAAAGATGCCGATAGACAGAGCGGAGAAAGGTCATTATGAATCGATCCAAATAGCTGACTCCCCGTCATTGCCAGAATAGGAAGATTCGGACCTATGGTCCAAATCGGGAAAAATGAAGGCGAGAAGAAAGCAAAATTCGCTTCCGTTCCTCCAGGCAAAAGTATTGAAACCATCACACTTCAAGAAGCATTAGACGCATTCAACGGACCGAGAGTGGTCGGCAAATATAAGTGAGAAGAGGTGACAGCTTCCACGGGGAAGTTCGGTCCCTACGTCAAATACGGCAAGACCTACGTCTCTATTCGCAAGTGATCTGAATTAGACTATACTACCATTACAATCGAACAAGCAATTCCATTGATCGAAGCAAAACTCGAAGTAGACAAAAATAAGAACATCAATTCATTTGATTATCCCGCTAAAGACGGGACAGGCGCTGGTAAAAAGATAGAAGTTCTCAATGGCATGTACGGCCCATATATCAAGTACGGCGGCTACAATTATCGCATTCCCAAAGGAGGAAAAGATGCAACTGATATGACACTAGAAGATTGTGCTGCTATCGTGGATAAAAAAAATAATCCGATTGAAAAAGCTGATAAAAAGACAGAGAAAGCTGAGAAGAAAATAGCGAAAAAATCTGAAAAGCCCATAACTAAAAAAATTAAAAAGAAAAAGTAGTGCAGAAAGGACTTATTTATTATTATATAAATGAATTTTACTTAATAATAAACTTTTCACTATGCAAACATTCCCAGTAGAACAATCCATAAGAACGTTAGTTGACGAACAGCTAAAAAACCTCGGTTGGAAACTGAGTAATGGAAAAGATTGTAATGTTTTTCAAGAACAGCCAAGAACTGTTGAAGAGAGAAAAAAGTTAAAAGGGAAAAGGCCAGATTATGTCTTATATTCAAGCGATGCGAGTAAACAGGAGCCTATTATAATTATTGAAACAAAAAAACCAGGAGCGAATCTTGACGATGCCCTGAAACAGTGAGATGAATATGCAAAAGAATTGGGGGCTTCGATTGTCTTTGCAACCGATGGCATTTATTATAAGACCTTACATACCAAAAAGCATAAACCACTTTTCCTAAATGGCGAAGAAGTTGATGAACTTTTTAGGGAATTAGAAGCGATTAAATTCTTAGAAGATAACGAGGTGAATACAATCTCTGAAGAAGTTATTTACGACAGGAAACAACTTATAAAAATTTTTAAAGATTCTAATGATTCATTGAGAGATGAATGATTTA
>Ga0210044_10004657_pt1 | contig 19020 bp, 13 predicted proteins | sample CryGey13umfilter_2_FD_183959 | JGI IMG/M metagenome (GOLD analysis project Ga0210044, IMG submission 183959) | Groundwater microbial communities from aquifer in Utah, USA - Crystal Geyser 4/9/14 3 um filter (SPAdes) (version 2) | ecosystem: Environmental > Aquatic > Deep subsurface >... | reverse complement strand
TCTAATAATGGATTCATAATCTCTTTTTCTTAATTAAATTTAGGCAAAGTTAACCAAATATAATACGTTAATCAAGGTGCGAATGACACATATTACCCTAATTCTATCACTTCTAAATCTTTAATTTCTTTTTTATCTATAGAAAATCGAATAATTGTTTTTACTTTATGAAATCCTTGATTACCAGCAGCTCCTGGATTAATATGTAACAAATTAAGTTGTTGATCATACATTACTTTTAAAATGTGAGAATGCCCGCTTATGAATAAGTTGGGAGGATTTCTTTTAATTTCATCTTTCACATCAATATTATATCTTTTTGGATAGCCTCCAATATGTGTTAACCAAACATCTACTTCTTCGCACATAAACCGTAGGTTTTTGGGAAATACTTGTCTAATTTCTTGTCCATCAATATTGCCATAAACCCCTTTTAAAGGTTTTATTTTTTCTAATTTCTCAATCACATCCATACTACCGACATCACCTAAGTGCCAGATTTCATCGCAAGAACTAAAAAATTTTTCTACATTGGATGGTAGAAATCCATGTGTGTCGGAAATAAGACCAATACGTTTCATAAGTACATTTTTTCTGTTTTTCAGATTATGAAATTAAAGAATTAATTAGTTTTACCACTGATATACTAAAATAGTTTAATAAGAGTTATTACCTAAAAAAAATATTAATTATGAAGATTACGCAAATTTTATTTTCAGTAGCACTACTATCAATAAGCAGTATATTGGTAGGTCAGGAAACAACAGATACGCTAAAATCTAGAGATGGAGATTGGGGTGTAGTGTTGAACTTAACTGGATTTATTAATAATATTTCCTTGGGAACTCAAAAAGACGTGAACAACAATAATACTATTTTGGTAAAACATCATTTAACAAATGACAAAGTACTTCGATTAGGATTGGGACTTACGTCCATAAGAAACAATAATTTTAAAGCCGATAGTATTTCTCTGCCATCTGGCAATAGAGCTTGGAGAGAGGTAGATTCAATTGAAACTCGGTTTGATTTTTCGTTGGCTGTGGGATATGAAATGCACTTTAAAGGAACGAAAAGGCTAGATCCTTATATAGGAGCAGAATTACTGATTGGAAGAATTGGAAATACTAAAATTAATGCTTCAACAAACATAACAGACAAATTAGGTACTCAAAAAATTCAACGAATTATTCAGCAAGATGGAGGTGCTACTTTGGGTGTAAATGTAGTTTCTGGATTCAACTTATTTCTTTTAGAACGCTTGAGCATTGGTGCTGAGGTAAATTTAGGGTATATTTTTTCGATTACAGGAGGAGATCAAAGTGAAAGTTTGAGCGATACGCCTGTTAGTGGTACACAAACTAATTTTCTTACTAATTCTAAAGGTGGTATTTCAAGAAGAGGTTTTGATGTAAATTCTTCTGCAGGTTTATTGCTATCTTATTACTTTTAAAACATACGGACTGTCTTTAATGTCAGATTTCATCGTTATTCTCGTTTTAAAAATCAGTCATCCCGATAGATCGGGGTTCCTGATTTTCAAAACTTCGAATGCCTCGAACTCTAACATTATAGTTCAGCCTCTCGACATTATAGACAACCTATAACTAAATTAAAAAAGAAGTTTATTGAACAATCAGTTTTTTAGTAAAAGATTGATTTTCTAATTTAACTTTTACAAAATAAATTCCTTTTGGAAGTGCCGAGGTTTCAATTTGAATGGAGTTTTTCCCATTGCTAACAACACCATTAAAAACAGATTTAACTTGTTGTCCTAATTGGTTTAGGATGGTAATTTCAACTCCTTGAGACGCTTTCGCAACATCAAAACGCAATGTAGTTACGTTTGTGTTAGTAGGATTTGGAAATAATTCGAATGTATAATTATTTTCTAATTCATTAACGGAAACAGGAGGCAATGGATATTGAGAAATCACAGTTCTGGTTGTTTGTCCTGCATTATTTCCATCAATAAAAGATAAAAGAGGGAATTTGCTGACACTTGGTTTGTAATAACTTACCACTTTCCCAGAGAGCGTAAGGGGTAAAATAGGAGGAAAAGGAGCGGGAAGAAATATCGTATCTGTTGTTAATGTATCTATTTGAACTACTCTAAGGACTCCAGTAATATCGGCAATGTTTGGCATTCTTAATGTTCCCCAGGCATCGGCAATAACATCAACAGTTCCATTCCCATTCGTTGTAATACTTGTAGCAACAGATGTAAATTGACCTGCATAATTATCAGTAAAACTATCTCCGTAATTAAAAGGAAATTTCATTGTAATTTCGGGGTCAAAGTTAAATTTAACAATGGTAACACCAAATGTATTGATGTTTAAAACTAAACCAGAATTAACTAAGCTATCAGTTCCAACTAGCTGAGCGTAACGCTTGTTAACAGGTGCACCATCAGTAGTATCGGCATAAGTTGCAAAAGGAAAATCAGAAGCATAAGTAGTGGTGGATGGATTTACAAAATAAGAAGTTTGAGAAATCCCTAAACCTTGTAAGCCAGAATAATCAAAAAGCACATTTGCTCCAATGGTATTGTCCAGCACACTATTGGTATCACCAACGTGATAGAGTTGATTGTCGCCAACAACAGGTGCGAAATTTGCAGAAGTTAAAACAGGTTGAGCGTACATAATTGCTCCCATACTAAACAAAAATAGACTTGAATAAATTTTTTTCATAAGGTTGTTTTTAATAATTAATAAAGTAAATGTACAAAAAAAGTAAATGTTAAAATTTCAAAGTGAATCCTATTCCGAAATTTATACCAATCATATCAAAGTTTATATAGTTAATTGTGTATGTAGTGGTGTTATATGGAGGATTTGTTTGTGTTTGTGGATTTGAAACATAAGTAGGTGTAAATTTTTGATAGTAATATCGTGTTATGCTGAAATGCAATAACAAACCTACGTGATTGGTAAAATAAAACCTATCATTAAAGCCTAAACTTATGTACTCACCTCTTCCTTTTAAAGAGCTAAGGTTGTTATTAGAAAATTCGTTGTAAAGCCATCTAATATTAGAAGAACCTAAAATAAGTTCAATAAATAAATCGTTTTCCTCATTCGTATTTAAGTGAAAATTAAACCGGACACCAAAGTCTCTACTTCTTATGGAAGAAGTATTATAAATATCATTATTATTAACTAAAAAATTATTTTGCCCAAATTTTAGCCCAACACCAAATCTATTAGAAATAGCATATTCAATTTTAACAGGAATAATAATACTTCCCATAGGGTCTGTTGGAACATCTTGGTCGACTCCTATATAAGTGTTATTGTTATATTGATTAGTATAGTAAGTAGTTTGAGTTCTTGACTTACTGGCATAATTACCAAACCCAACCCCCGCATCAACAATCCAATTTCCTTTTTGAAAAGGTTGGGTTTGGCTGAGCATGGATGGAGCAGAAAGTAAAAAAACAGTTAGTAATGAAAGTACTAACTTAATTGTTTTCATGTGAGTTTGTTTTAAATGCAATTGATAATGAAACAAATGTAAACAAAAAAAAGATGAAGTAATAAAAAGTTTATTTTTATTAGAATATTTAATGTATTAATTTATTTTTGAAGACTATTTCTATAAAAAGCCATAAAAGATAAAAAAATGAAGTATTATTTTACACAAATATTATTCTTACTGGTAAGCCTGAATTTTGCATCTTCCATAAAAAATCAATCAAACACACAGCTAGATAGCCTTGAAAGATTATTAGCGACTCAAAATGACACGAACAAGATTTATAACTTAGGAGAATTATGTTATCAATATTCATTTATAGATACTGAAAAAGCTATAAAATTTGGAAAACAGGGCGTTCTACTTGCTGAGAAGTTAAAAGATTCTGTTTTAATGGCTTCTGCTTATAATGATTTAAGTATAGCTTATCATTTTAAAGGAGATTATGATGTTTCATTGGTGCTGAACAAAAAGGCTTATTCTATAAGAAGAAACATGGGTGATAGTGTGGGTGTCGCAAAATCATTATCTAAAATGGCAAATGCTTATTATGAATTAGGAGATATGGCTAATTCATTAATTTCAAATTTAAGGGCGATATCCATTTTTGAACAAAATAATTTAGAAGCTTATACTGGTCAACTCTTTGGGAGTGTTGGTAATATTTATGAACGGAATGGTAATTTTGAAAAAGCATTAAAATTTCAACAAAAAGCAACAGAAATAGCACAAAGAAACAATGATTTAAGAAGTTATATTACCTCAAGAGGCAACACAGCTAATATATTTCAAAAGCTAAAGAAATATGAACAAGCAGAACAAATCTTTTTGGATCTAATTCCAAAAATTGAAGAATTTGGGAATTTTGAATATTTGGCAAGCATATATCAAGGGTTAGGTGTAAACTCAAGAATGAGAAAGCAAACACAAAAGGGAATAGAATATTATCAAAAAGCCTTAGAAATTTATGAAAAGATTGGAAGTAGAACTGGAATGTCTTTAATTTATGTGAATTTAGGTTATTGCTACTTAGATTTAAAGAAATTCGACAAAGCCAATGAATTTCTTCAAAAAGGACTGTTACTTAGTAAATCATCACAATCGTATTACCAATTAAAGCACGCCTATCAAGGCTTAGCCAGATTAGAAAATATGAGAGGCAATTATGACGCTTCTGATAATTATTTTGATTTATATGTGGAAAATATGGATTCTATTTATAATGAAGAATCTAATAAACTGATTTCTGAGATGCAAGTGAAGTACGAAACTGCCGAAAAAGAAAAACAATTAGCAGAACAAGAGGTTATTATCACAAAGGAACAATTGCGGGTAAGGCAAAGAAATTACACACTTGTAGGTTTGGCATTAGTAATAATTTTTATTATTATTCTTGGAGTTTATATTTACAAACAACAAAAATTTAAGCAACAAAAATTGATTGAAGAAAATCAACTAAAGGATGAAATTGCTAAAATTACCCTCCAAAATGAGCTGCATGAAGAGCGTATTAGAATATCAAGAGATTTGCATGATAATGTTGGCTCTCAACTAACATTTATTATTTCATCGGTAGATAACATGGGTTATTTATTTAAAACAGCCGATGAAAAACTTAGAGAAAAACTACATGGTATTGCTGATTTTAGTAGAACAACCATTACCCAACTAAGAGATACCATTTGGGCATTAAATAAAGATGAAATAAGTTTTGAAGATTTAAAATCGAGGTTGTATAATTACATTGAATCTGCTAAACTAGCCAAAGAAAACATTACTTTTAATTTTGAGGTGGATGTAAATCAGAAAATAAGTTTTAACGCTATTGAGGGAGTAAATATTTACAGAATAGTTCAGGAAGCCATCAACAATTCGTTAAAATATTCGGCAGCAACAACCATTAATGTTTTACTAAAAGAAAGTAAAGACAAACTAATACTTAAAATTGAAGATGATGGAATAGGATTTAATATTAATGAAGTAAAATTAGGCAATGGGTTAGATAATATGAAAAACAGAGCAACATCCATAAAAGCTAGGTTCAACATAGATTCAACACCAGAAAAAGGCACAACAATATTATTAGAAATGCCAATTAAATAAGCCAAATGACGTATTATTTATAAAACAATTACAACCTAAATTTGCCTAAAAATACCACTTATTATGAACATAAAAATAGCCATAGCCGAAGACAATAATTTTTTAGCTCAATCCATTGAAGAAAAACTTTCTTTTTTTGATGATCTTAAGTTTAAATACTGTGCCAAAAATGGAGCAGAATTGATTGGAAAATTAGAAGACGACCACAATATTGATGTCGTACTAATGGACATTCAAATGCCCGAAATGGACGGCATAAAAGCAACAACGCTTATTAAAAACAGATATCCTCAACTAAAAATAATAATGTTGACTGTTTTTGATGATGATGATAACATTTTCAATTCAATAAAAGCCGGTGCTGATGGTTATTTGTTAAAAGAAACCAATCCTGAAGAACTGCATAGTGGGATTTTACAAGTACTAGCTGGTGGTGCAGCCATGACTCCTTCTGTAGCATTAAAGACATTAAACTTGCTTCGTTTTCCTGAAAAATTAACCAAAGATAAAATTCAAGTAGAAGAAATTTCGCTTTCCAAAAGAGAAACAGAGATTCTTGAGCAACTCTCTAAAGGATTGAATTATCAATTAATTGCCGAAAACTTGTTTATTTCGCCTCCAACAGTTAGAAAGCACATAGAAAATATTTATAAAAAACTACAAGTGCATAATAAGATGGAAGCAGTACAAAAAGCAATGAAACACAATATTATTTAGTTTTTATCAGTTCTCAGTACTCAACCCCAATTTATAATCTCCAATTTCTAATTTTTAATCCCTAATATACGGCAAATGCTGTATTGATAAGTTTTATTATTTAAAATTACTATGTAAACGCAATGAAAATCAATACAGAAAAAATTTCCGAACGAGAAAAAGAAGTAATTATCTTTAAGTATAAAGGATTAAACTACAACAGAATTGCAGAGCAAATGAACATTAGCCCAGCCACCGTTCGTAAGCACACAGAAAACATTTATAAAAAATTTGATGTACATAATAAAGTGGAGGTCATACATAAAGTATTGAGATAAAAATTATAAAAATAGTGCAAATGCCGTATTGTGAGTTTTTTCAATTAACAATTCCTTTGCAAGGATTAAAAATCAAAAAATAATTCGATTAACGAAAAAATATAAAAAATGAAACATACGTTATTAAAAACCACAAGAAACATAACAGTAACAATATTGTTAATTACCATTTCTACTGTAAGTAAATTATCTGCTAACAATATTGCAGTATCAAATACTTCAATAATTAACCAAAATACAGCAGCTAATTATACACATGTAAAGTTTGATGTAAGTTGGGAAAATTCATGGCGAACTTCAACATTAGAAAGCAACTGGGATGCTGCTTACGTGTTTGTAAAATACAGAATACCTCCTATGAATACATGGTATCATGCAACATTAAATTATGTTGACGGAACCGCCACGAACGATGGTAATACTGAGCCGGCAGGAGGAACTATTAATGCTACATCTGACGGAAAAGGTGCGTTTTTATACAGAAATGGCAATGGTATTGGTAACATCAGTTTTACTAATGCTCAATTGAGGTGGAACTACGGTGCTGATGGGTTAAATGATGAAGATAGTGTTGAAATTTGTGTGTTTGCTATTGAAATGGTTTATGTTCCTCAAGGTGCTTTTTATTTAGGTGATGGCTCTGTTACATCTGTGCAAGGTAATTTTGAAGATGGAACTACTGGTAATCCTTTTTATTTAACTTCAGAAGCAGCTTTAACTCTTGGTGGTGGGGGTGCTGGTTCATTAGGTAATAATAACAGAGCTGGTATGGCTAATCCAACTTGGGAAGATTTTAATGATGCAACCGCAGTTGCTTTACCCGCAGCTTTTCCAAAAGGATTTAATGCATTCTATTGTATGAAATATGAAATTACTCAAGGAATGTATGCCGATTTTTTAAATAAACTAACCTTGCCACAAGCTAATGCTAGATATATGGGTGGATATAACGCTAATACTCAATCCATCACAGGAACTCATCCAAACTATGCAGCAGGTTCGCCTGATAGAGCTTTGATGTTAACAAATTATTCAGATTTCTATAGTTATTTAGATTGGAGTGGTTTACGTCCGATGACTGAATTGGAATACGAAAAAGCTTGTAGAGGATCAAGAGGTGTTGGTTTTTTACCTACCCCTGACGAGTTTGCTTGGGGCGATATCTCTATTAAAGCAGGTCCAGGATATACTTTAACAAATGCTGGACTTCCAAATGAGACTGTAAATGCTGTATCTGTTTTAGGAAATGTAGCTTATGTCTTAACCAACAACAGCAGACCTTATAGAGTTGGAATTTTTGCAGCAAGTTTGGCTACTCCTAATAGAGTTGAAGCAGGTGCATCTTATTATGGAATTATGGAATTGACAGGAAATCAATGGGAATATGCTATGACTGTTGGTAGAGCAGAAAGTAGAACATTTAATGGGTCTCATGGCGATGGTAGTATTAATGCAGCAGGTGTTTATGATGTTTCAAACTGGCCTCCTTCAGTATGGGGATTAGGAATTAAAGGAGGTTCTTATGGTGATGCTGCGACTGAAATCAGAACTTCGTCACGATATGTTGCTCATTATCATTCATCTACTGGATCTAGAATTTCGGCTTATGGCGGAAGAGGAGTACGAACAGCTCAATAATAAGAAATAGAAATTTGTTGGAAGACTGAAGTTGGAAGACCGAAGTCAGAAGTTTCAATGACTGTGAACTGACAACTGTCAACTGAACAACTGAAAAAAATGACTAAACATTTCATATATATAGTATTGCTACTACTCTGTAGTTCTACTTTAATTATAGCACAAAATAATGCTATCTTTAATGGGGGAAGTACTGATGGTCATACTAAAGATTGTTATGCTCAACCTAGCAATTTAAACACGACTCTTTCAAGAGGCGGTAATGGTGATGGGCATAGCAAAGATTGTTATGTTCAGACTTCTAACCTAAACCCAGCACTTTCTGCTGGTGGAAATGGGGATGGACACAGCAAGGATTGTTATACACAAACTTCTAATCTAAATGCAGCTTTATCTGCTGGAGGTGATGGTGATGGTTCAGCAAAAGATTGCTACACTCAATCACCAGTATTAACGGTGAATTTTAATGGTGGGAGTAATGATGGATACTCAAAAGACTGTTATACTCAAGCTTCAAACCTAAATCCTATTTTTAGTGGCGGTATTGGAGGTGATGGTCAGTTAAATGGTTGTGCAAACGAACCTTTAGGATGTTTCTTGGCTATTAATCTAGGAAATGATACGGCTTTTTGTACAGGACAGACATTAACTCTAGATGCTGGGAATTTTCCTGGCGGAGCAACATACGAATGGCAAGATAGTTCTTCCGCTCAAACTTTTTTAGTTGATACATCTGGAACATATTATGTGTTTGTTACCGACACTGCAGGGTGTACGGGAATTGATTCTATTGTGGTTATCGTAAATCCAGTTCCTGTAGTAAATTTAGGTAACGATACTGCTTTTTGTACAGGAAATAATTTGATATTAAATGCTGGAAATGCTGGTGCTACTTATTTATGGCAAAACAACCCTATCCCTGCTTATCAAAATCAAACTTTAATTGTTAATTCTACAGGAATATATTTTGTAACCGCAAGTTTTGGTACTTGTACCGATACTGATTCAATCACGGTAACAGTAAATCAAATTGTTACAACTAATTTACCAGATTCCATCATTTGCCAAGGCGATAGTGCATTAATTTTTGGAAATTACCAAACTGTTGCTGGAACTTATCGTGATACCGTTTTGGCAAGTACAGGTTGCGACAGTATTTTAGTTCAACAATTAAATGTTAATCCAACCTATAATCAAAACTTAGGAACAGTAACCATCTGCCAAGGTGATAGTGCTTTAATATTAGGCAACTACGAAACTGTTGCTGGAATATATTCCAATACTTACCAATCTATAAACGGTTGCGATAGTATCGTAGCACAAACATTAAATGTAAGTCCAATTCATGTGGTTGATTTGGGTAACGATACGGCATTTTGTGCTGGTAATAATCTAACACTTAATGCAAGTGCTGGAGCAAGTTCTTATCAATGGATGAATGGAGTAGGATTTCCTTATAATCAACAAACATTTAATGTTTCAAGTACTGGAACTTTTTATGTGGTTACAACTTTAGGTGCATGTACAACTTCAGATACTATTAATATTACAGTAAATCCAATAGTTACCACCAATCTTTCTAACGAAATCGTTTGTCAAGGAGATAGTGCATTGATTTTTGGAAACTACCAAACCATTGCTGGAAATTATTACGATACCTTAAATGCTTCAACAGGCTGCGATAGCATCATAATAAAACAATTAATTGTAAACCCAATCTACAACCAAAACTTAGGAACAGTAACCATTTGCCAAGGCGATAGTGCATTGATTTTAGGAAACTATGAAACAATTGCAGGAACATATTCTGATACTTTAACAAGTATAAACGGTTGCGATAGTATCTTTTCTCAAACATTAAATGTAAGCCCGAGCCACAATGTTAATTTAGGTAACGATACCGCATTTTGTGCAGGAAATAGTTTATTGTTAGATGCAGGTGTTGGAGCATCTTCATATCAATGGATAAATGGAGTGGGATTCCCATATAATCAACAAACATTTAATGTTTCAAATACAGGAACTTATTATGTGGTAACTACGTTAGGTGCTTGTACTACATCAGATACTATTAATATTACAGTAAATCCAATTGTAACTACCAACTTAGCTAACGAAATAGTTTGTCAAGGTGATAGTGCTTTAATTTTTGGAAATTATCAAACTGTTGCTGGAAATTATTACGATACCTTAAATGCTTCTACAGGCTGCGATAGTATTTTAGTAAAACAATTAGTTGTAAACCCAACTTACAACCAAAACTTAGGAACAGTAACCATTTGTAGTGGCGATAGTGCATTGATTTTTGGGAATTACGAAACAATTGCAGGAACATATTCAGATACTTTAACTAGCATTAATGGTTGCGACAGTATTGTTAACCAAACGCTATCGGTTTTATCTAATTCAAGTGTAAACTTAGGCAATGACACCACATTTTGTGCAGGAAATAGTTTATTGTTAGATGCAGGTAGCGGAAATAGCTATTTATGGCAAGATGGATTTACAAGTACTCAGACGTATTTAGTTACTTCGTCAGGATTATATTACGTAACAGTTTCTTTAGGAGCTTGTTCGGCTACTGATAGTATTAATATAACGGTAAACCCAATTGTAACTACCAACTTAGCTAACGAAATAGTTTGTCAAGGTGATAGTGCTTTAATTTTTGGAAATTATCAAACTGTTGCTGGAAATTATTACGATACCTTAAATGCTTCTACAGGCTGCGATAGTATTTTAGTAAAACAATTAGTTGTAAACCCAACTTACAACCAAAACTTAGGAACCGTAAACATTTGTCAAGGCGATAGTGCTTTAATTTTAGGTAATTATGAAACAGTTGCTGGAACATATTCTGATACATTAACAAGTATAAACGGTTGTGATAGTATTGTTTCACAAACATTAAATGTAAGTCCAAGCCACAATGTTAATTTAGGTAACGATACAGCATTTTGTGCAGGAAATAGTTTATTGTTAGATGCAGGCGTTGGAGCATCTTCTTATCAATGGATAAATGGAGTGGGATTCCCATATAATCAACAAACATTTAGTGTTTCAAGCACGGGAACATATTATGTAGTAACTACTTTGGGAGCGTGTACCACTTCTGATACCATTAATGTAACGGTTAATCCTATACAAACTACCATCATAGGCAACTACACCATCTGCCAAGGCGATAGTCAATTAATTTTTGGAAATTACCAAACCGTTGCGGGATTTTATAACGACACCATCATCGCTTCAACTGGGTGTGATAGTATTTTAAGTGAACAATTAATCGTTAATCCAGTTTATAATTACAGTTTAACTCCCGTTTCTATATGCTTAGGCGATAGTGCGTTGATTTTTGGAAACTACGAAACCGTTGCAGGAATTTATTATGATTCTACACAAACTTTAAATGGTTGCGATAGTATTGTTGCTCAAACCCTAAATATTAATCCAACTCCTATTGTAAATTTAGGTAATGATACCGCATTTTGTACTGGAAATAGTTTAACACTTGATGCAGGAGCAGGAGCAACTTCATACCAATGGATGAATGGTTCTGGATTTCCATACAACCAACAAACCTATACAGTATCAAGCACAGGAACATATTATGTAACCGCCACAATTGGCGTTTGTTCAGCAACAGATAGCATAGATATTACCTTAATTCAACCTATTTACACGAACTTAACTAATATATCTGTTTGCCAAGGCGATAGCAGTTTGATTTTTGGAAATTATGAAACGGTTGCAGGTAATTATTTCGATACATTAATGGCTGCATCAACAGGTTGCGATAGTATTTTAGTTCAACAATTAATTGTTAATCCTAATGTTAGTACAAACACGACTGCAACAATTTGTAATGGCGATAGTATTCTCCTTGGTGGAGCTTATCAAAATACTTCGGGTTCATATTATGATACACTTCAAACACAAGCAGGATGCGATAGTTTGGTTATTACATTGCTTAACGTAACTAATGGTTTTACAACCAATTGGGCAGATACTATTTGTGAAGGAGAAAGTTTATTTGTGGGCGGAGCATTTCAACTAGTAACAGGAATTTATTACGATTCATTTCAAGCTGCAAATGGTTGTGATAGTTTGGTAATCACTAATTTATTAGTAAGTCCTAAGCCAACAGTAATAGCTACAGCTTCGCCTAGCTATATTGTTGCTGGAGAATCGGCTCAGTTAAATGCTACTGGTGGAGGAACATACCAATGGTCACCATTAAACAATTTAACTTGTGGAACTTGTGCAAACCCTGTTGCCTCTCCACTTGAAACAACCATTTATACCGTAACAGTTGATTCTAATGGATGTATAGCCTCAGATACAACATTAGTAGAGGTTGATGATGAATTTTTTATTCCTGAAGGATTTTCTCCAAATGGCGATGGTGTAAACGATTTGTTTGAAATTGTAGGTATTGCAAAGTATCCAAACAATGACATTATTATAATCAATCGTTGGGGAAATAAAGTTTTTGAGGCTGCTCCATACAAATCTGATTGGGATGGAACAAGTCAATTTGGAGTAAAATTTGGTGAAAAATTACCTACAGGAACATATTTCTACATTCTCGATTTAGGAAAAGAAAATCCAAGTGGTAAACAAGAAATAAAAGGGTACATTTATATCAATAGATAAATAATTTAAGATATGAAAAAAATAATATACATACTAATTCTTATGCTGGCTGGGTTAAACCTTTCCGCCCAGCAAGAAGCTATGTTTACCCATTATATGTTTAATAAAATGGCGATAAACCCTGGATACACAGGTACTCAAGAAGTAATTAGAATTACAGGATTACATCGTTCTCAATGGGTATCGTTTAAAGGAGCTCCAATAACTCAAAATATAGCTGCTCAAATGCCTATTGTGGGTAAAAATTTTGGAGTTGGTCTTAATGTTGCAAACGAACAAATTGGACCAACAAAAGACATCGGAGTAAAAGGAAATTTTTCATATCATTTAAAAATTAATGAAAAATCGAAATTAGGTTTAGGATTAAGTGTAGGAGTTAATTTTGTTTCAACAAACTTAAATTCACTAGCCATTGTTGAGCAAAACGACATTTCTTTTGCGAACAATATTAACAGTAAAGCTTTGCCAAACTTTGGTTTTGGAGCGTTTTATTTTACACCTAAATATTTTGTTGGTATGTCAATTCCAAAACTACTTCAGAATAGCTTTGAGACAACTAATATTAGTGGTAATTCAATAGTAATATCTAACGATAAACGTCATTATTATTTAATGGGTGGAGCAATATTCAACTTAACTGCAGATAAACAATTTAAAATTAAACCAACATCATTAGTAAAAGTAACAGGAGGTGCTCCCGTTCAGATAGATTTAGCAGCAACGGTTATTTACAACGATAAATTAACTGGTGGACTTGCTCTTAGAAGCGGAGATGCAATGGGGATATTATTAGGTTATACTTTTAACAAGGGCTTAACTTTTGGGTATTCATTCGATTGGTCTTACACCAACAAAACTTTTGATTATAATGGTGGTAGCCATGAAATTTTGTTGCGTTACAACATTGCTAAAAATCAAGAAAAATCGGTTCATAGCCATTTTTAATGTTATCTTCATTAGTATAAAATATATACGACAGATGCCGTATTGATTTTATGTTCTATTTAATGAATCTTTGTATCGTTAATTATTCTAAACTTTAAATATATATCATGAATAAAAAAATCACAGCTGGTCTATTTAGTTTTGCCCTGATATGCTCAGCAAGTGCTCAAATAGCACAAGAAAAAACGGTAGAACTAACAGGGAAATCAAAAAACAAAGGTTATTTAGGCAATGTTGTTGTTGACGATGTAAAACAACAATTCGACATGGTTTTTGTAACCAAAGATAACAACCGAAAAGTTGAATACGAAGTATATCAATTCGACTACGAATTTAATTTATTAAACAACTTTAAAGAAGCTGAACGAAAAGTTAGGTCTCGTTCAAAAAATAAAACATACAAAGGCGATTATCAAGAAGTAATTGGTGTTTCCGCTAGCCCAAACATAATGGGTAAATTGGTTTTACGTAAAACTTTATACATCAATAAATGGAACTGGTGGAGGGGTAGCTATGAAACTACAAAAAAACTGTTAGACAAAGAAAAACCAAAAGAAATTGGTGGTGATGGAGACGATAAAAAAAGAAAACTTTTTTATACTGCTCATAAAGATATTGCTGACAAAGGAGAATTGTTGGTTTGTGCATTAGTGAACAAAGGTATTATCTCGATGTCGAAAGAAGCAGATAGAGAATATCTGTTGATGCACATTGATAAAGACTTAAATACCATTAAAAAAACTCCTATTAAATTCGACCATCCTCAGTCGCTTTTACTTTCAAAAGAACTAGAAGATACTGACGAATGGTTATTAGTATTTGCACCATTTAGTGCACAAGGCTATGGTAAATTAGCCGATCCTAACCCAAAAAATCTAACTTACATTAGAATTGATGAAGCAGGAAATGTTAAGGAACGTTTTAATTTTAACAGTAAATGTAACGAATGGGCAATTTTTGATGCTTATGCAATTGGAAACGATGTTTACTTTTATGGACCTGGAAATATAAATAAACCCGAAAAAAATTACACAAAATATCCTTTTAGCTCAGTGAATGATGCTATGCCAGCTCCAGGAGATGATGCCGTAAGAATGGGAACATTAGAAGGTATGAAATTTGGACACTTGCAAATTGCTAAAATTAGTGGTGGAAAAGCCGAATTTGTTTCTACTGTATCAATAGATGAGATAAACACCAAAGGAATTAAACCAGCTGCTCAGAAGAAATTGAGAGAATTTGACGGTAAAAAATTCATCTTAAATGGCGTAAACATTACTTCTAGTGGCGACATTTTTATCTCAGGTCAAGACTTTAAAATTGATAACATGGGAGATGTAAAAGGTAGAGTTTACAAAGATTTATTAATGTTCCAATTTGATAAAGCAGGTGAATTTAAACGCTATTATGGAGTTGAAAACACTGCCAAACCTGCTGGTTTATTTGGTGGAGCAGGTGGAGCAAAATCGTTCCCTTCTGAATTTGCACTCTATGAATCGCCAAATGGCAAAGATTTATTTTGGAACGTATTTTTAGTTCAAGATGTTGATGTTGATTGTTCTTCTGAGACTTCTACCAACTATTTAGCTGGAACAAAAACGACTACAACAACTTGTGTTTATACTCCTTTATATCAAGGTAAATTTGGTAAAATCGACTTGGCGTCAGGCTCAATTTCAGACTTTACCACTTTTGGAGGAAAAGATTATTTCTTATACATTGATTTAGAAGATAACGGAAAAGGAAAAGATGCTCCTTACTTCAGCATCAATGGAGGCAAACAAGTTGTTTATGTTGCTCGTCAGCGTAAAGGTGGCATCAGCGGAAGCGAACGTTGGGGAAATAGCTTATGGTTTGGCAAATTTGATCCCACAAAATAAAAAATCGATTCATCTTTTCTAAAATAAACTTAACATCTAACACTAAAAAAACGACATGAAAAAAATAATCTTAATTCTTTCCGTTGCAATTTTATCCATAAACAGCATAAAAGCTCAATGGGGGCAAGTAAACAATGGGATTACTAATTTAACTTCTGGGGCAAGATTACTTGGCTCTTCAAACACCTATTTATTTTCAGGCACTTTGGGAGGAGGAAAAATGTATAGAACGAATGACAATGGAAATAATTGGACAGAAATCCAACCACCAGTTACAAGCAATGTTCCTGAAAGCGGGTATTTTTTTAGCGGTAAATACTTTTCAGGGTTGAACTCCTCTATGGATTGTATTTTTTACACCACTGACAACGGAACCACTTGGAATTCAGTTACAGGAGGTCCGCAAACTACTGTTGTTAGAGGGTTTGAGAGTTTATTAACTACTGTTTTTGCTTATACTTCTAACAAAGGCATTTTTAGATCAACTGATGGTGGAAATAATTGGAATCAAGATACCATTGGACTTACCAATTTGAATGTTAGTGATATGGAAACCATTAATGGAAAATTAATTGCCGCAACAATTGGTGGAGGTATTTATATTTCTACTGATAATGGATCAACTTGGGTGCAGTCTAACACAGGCATTGCAAGTGGCGACTTAAATGCAAAAATCGTTTGGCGTATGGGAACAAGTTTGTATTATACTGCACAAGGTGGCGGTTCATATTCAAGCTCAGATGAAGGAGTAAATTGGTCAACTTGGGTTAAACCCGCTGTAATGGGACTTGACCCAATGGAGATTTATCGTAATGGAACAAACTTGTATATGGAAGCTCGTCATTTTTCAGGAGGGCTTCGAGACAGTATTTACTTATCTTCAAACGAAGGGGTAACTTGGATAAACATCACAGATAACTTGTCAGCTACTGACTTAAATGCTTCTGGTATTACAGAATTTGGTGGAGATGTTTTTATTGCGTACAATATTAGTTCTCCTGGATTAGGTATTTATAGAAAAGGTATTAGTACAAGTATTGAAAACATAACAATAAACAATACAGTAGCCTTATATCCAAATCCATTCCAACATCAACTTAATTTAAGTAAACAAGTTTTAAGTATCAGAGTTTATAATATGATAGGAAAAGAGGTGATGTTTTTAACCCATCCAAGTAAAACAGTTAACTTATCGCATCTTGATAATGGAATTTATATTTTCGAACTTGAGTTGACAGATAAATCAAAACATATAGAAAAGCTTATTAAAAATTAGTGTTTAGATAGTTTTTTCAAAGAAAAGTGCCTGTTTAAAGCAGGCACTTTTTTAGTCAATATGTATTTTAAAAAACAGATAAAAAAATGAAATCTCTATTTTCTCTTTTATTCATCATTATTTTTCTCCTTCCCTTTGGGAAGGCGGGAATGGGATTTGCTCAAGCGCCCATTGTTTTTGATGCCGAACCCGAAAATTTAGGTTCAACTGTAAATTCAGAATATTCCGAAATTTCTCCAACCATTTCTCCTGACGGGAAAACACTTTTTATTACGCGTTATCCGCCCGATAATGGTGATAAAAACAACATTTGGGTTTCGTATTTACAAACTAATGGCGAATGGACTTTAGCTAAAAACATAGGCACTCCACTAAATGTTCCAGGCTCTTCAACCTCTGTTCAGTCTGTTACTCCAGATGGCAATACCATTTTACTTTCTAACCTATACAAATATTTTGACGGAAGCATAACTGGTGGAGGTTGTTCAATTAGTTCACGACAACGAGGTGGATGGAGTTTCCCGAAAGGTCAAGTGATTGAAAAATACGAAAACCTCAACCAATATGTAAACTACTATTTATCGAACAGCGGACAATACCTTTTAATGGCTATCGAAAAAAAGAAAGGATTTGGTGAAAAAGATTTGTATGTTTCATTCAAAACCACTGAAAACAATTGGTCTGTACCTAAAAATTTAGGAAACATTATCAATACCAAAGCTGGAGAATTCGGACCATTTTTAGCTGCTGATGATAAGACCTTGTACTTTGTTTCGAGTGGACATCCAGGTTATGGCGATGCCGATGTGTGGATGAGTAAACGTTTAGATGATACGTGGACTAATTGGAGCAACCCTGTTAACTTAGGTGAAAAAATTAATTCATCAGGTTTCGATGCTTATTTTAGTATCGATGCTGCTGGCGAATACGCTTATTTTACTTCAACCAAAAACTCTTATGGAAGTAGCGATATTTTTAGAATTAAAATGCCAACTGCTGCAAAACCAGACCCAGTAGTATTGATTTACGGAAAAGTAATCGACCAAAAAACCAACGAACCGATAAAAGCAAAAATCAGTTACGAACAATTGCCTTCTGGTAAAGAAGTAGGCACAGCCGTTACCAGCCCCGAAGATATGGTATATAAAATTGTATTACCGTTTGGCGAAAACTATGGTTTTATGGCTGCTGCCGACAATTATTATTCGATAACTCAAAATCTCGATTTAAGTAAACTCGAAGCCTACCAAGAAATGGAAGTTAACTTATATTTGGCTACTATACAAAAAGACGAAGCCATTCGTTTAAATAATATCTTTTTTGAATTTGGAAAAAGTGTGTTAAAAGAAGAATCGTTTCCTGAACTCAACCGTTTGGTAAAACTACTAACCGACAACCCAGCTATTACCATTGAAATAAACGGACATACTGATGATGTTGGTGCTGATGCTGACAACCTTAAACTTTCGCAAGATAGAGCTGCAGCGGTAGTAACTTACCTCTCATCGAAAAAAATAGCCGTAAACCGCTTGTCATCAAACGGTTTTGGAGAGACTAAACCGATTGCCAACAATAAAACCGAAGAAGGAAGGCAACTCAACCGACATGTGGAATTTGTTGTAAAAACGAAATAAAAAACGTTAAAAGTAAATCTCCTCTTCACTCACACAAACCCTTCCATAAAAAATAGGAGATACCATTTTTATTTATCTTGATAAATAAAAATGCATAACGCATAGATTTTATTAATTTTATGCAAGTAAGAATAGGCAGACGATAAGAACCATAATTTTTTTAGCAACCATTTCGTTAGTTGGTATTATTACCACCCAATATTTTTGGGTTTTTCAACCGTAAGAAATAAAATAAAAAAGTGATTATTTTTTGGCTCTCTAAAAAGAGGTGCCGTTATTTTATTTATAAATAATCGTAAATCGATTATTCCAAATAAAGGGCATAATAGGACACATTCTGTTCATCATTAGATGATGAATGAAATTAAAATAGT
>Ga0210044_10004656_pt1 | contig 19022 bp, 16 predicted proteins | sample CryGey13umfilter_2_FD_183959 | JGI IMG/M metagenome (GOLD analysis project Ga0210044, IMG submission 183959) | Groundwater microbial communities from aquifer in Utah, USA - Crystal Geyser 4/9/14 3 um filter (SPAdes) (version 2) | ecosystem: Environmental > Aquatic > Deep subsurface >... | reverse complement strand
CCCGGTGGTTATGTCTACGTAACCCGGGGTTTGCTGGCACAAGCCAATAGCGAAGCCGAGCTTGCCGCTGTATTAGGACATGAAATCGGACACGTGACAGCGCGTCATAGCGCAGAGCGTTATTCACGCGGTGTGGTCACATCGCTTGGTGCTATGGTGCTTTCGGCTGCGCTGGACAGTAAAGCCGCGACGCAGGCACTGGGTGTCGGGAGTGATCTGTTTATGAAGTCCTATTCGCGGGAGCAGGAAAATCAGGCGGATGAACTCGGCCTGCGTTATATGACCCGTAGCTATTATAATCCTTCGGGAATGCCTGCTTTTCTCACTGCTTTAGAAGGAAATACAAGTCTGGAAAGCCGGATTAATGGTCAAGGATCTACTGGCGGCCCTGACTGGTTTTCGACACATCCTCTCACAGCAGATCGCATCCGGAATACAATCGCTATGGCACGGCAATATCCACAGACTGGAACAGTAGAGCGTGATGCTTATCTGAAAATGATTGATGGTTTGATTTATGGTGACAGTGCAAAGCAGGGATTAGTGCGTGACAATGTTTTTTATCATCCGAAGATGGATTTTACATTCTCTGTCCCGCAAGGATTTTCCATGGTAAATCAGTCAGCGCAGGTTGTTGCTACGGATAAAAGTAGCGGTGCAGCGATTATTTTCGATGCGGCAGGCATTGCACAAAATCTGGATGCCCTTACTTATTTGCAACAGGTCTGGATGAAAGACGATGTCCCTGCTGCCCGTATTAATATAAACGGGATGGACGCGGCAACGGCTGGTTTCACCGGAACTGTGAATGGCCGTGCCATGAATATTCGTATTGTTGCTGTTAAATGGAGCGCCAATACTTTCTTCCGTTTCCAGATTGCCATTCCGCAAAACGCGCCAGCGACACTGGTTGAAGACTTAAAACGTACAACTTATAGTCTACGTCGGATGACCGCTGATGAAAAACGCAATGTCCAGCCTTATAAAATTCAGATTGTTACAGCAGGGGCAGGTGACAGTATCGATTCTCTGGCGCGTCAAATGCCTTACACAGCTTATCAGGAAGAGCGTTTTCGTTCTTTGAATGCGCTAATGCCGGAAGAGGCTGTGATAGTAGGACAAAAATATAAGATTATTAGTGTAAGATAAACAGACTGATTATTTTTTTAATCTTTAGAATCTCATGTATAATAAAATGATTCTGTGAAGCCTTCGCTTTCACTTTCTCTTCCAGCTTCTTCTTTTTTGGGAAATCCCGACTGTGCGTATTGCTGATTTTGACACCCGATTTATTTCCTTAGGTACACCAAAACGTATCTGGACAATCTCGGCCATTCATGGTGAAGCACAACGCCTTATGGATCTTCATGACGCCCTCCTGGATCTTGTGCGTCCGGGCGATAGAATCGTCTATCATGGCAACTATGTCGGATATGGAGAGCAGCCGTGCGAAACAATTGATGAACTTTTAACATTCCGCCGTATTTTATTATCCATTCCGGGAATGATCCCGGATGACATTGTCTATCTGCGTGGAGGACAAGAAGAAATGTGGCAAAAACTACTGCAACTGCAATTTGCGCATAAACCTGCCGATGTTTTACTCTGGATGCTCGGTAAAGGTCTGGCCGGAACACTGGCGTCTTATGAAATCAGTCCGCATGATGGTATTATCGCCGCGCAAGAAGGTGTGATGTCTCTAACCCGCTGGACAGGAAAAATACGTGATGCCGTACGCAAGCATCCGGGTCATGATATTTTCAGTACCATCCTCCGTCGCGCCGCCTTTACAGGAATTGAATCTGAATGTCCCCTTCTCTTTGTCCATGCAGGCATAAACCCCGAGCATTCTCTGGAAAATCAGGGAGATAGTTTCTGGTGGGGAAATAATGACTTCAATGCTATCCACGTTCCTTATACTCCTTTCCAAAAAGTCATCCGTGGTTTTGATCCCAAACATCGCGGTATGAATATTAATGGTGTTACCACAACAATTGACGGCGGTTGTGGCTTCGGCGGTTCTCTTGTTTGCGCCAGCTTTGATAGCAGCGGAAATTTGCTTGAAACTATACAAACATGATTTCTGCTCCCACTCCTGATAGATAAGCGAATCCCCTTGTGCTGACTTTTTGAGCAAAGAGAGAACCACCTAAATAAAAATGGAACTAATTTTTATCCAAAGGGTTTGTTCATAGAAAAGCGTATTATCAATTATAAACAGTAAAGAAATGTAACGAATACTGTTTTAGTTCGAATTAATAATTGAAATCAACGATGTGAGAAAGGTTTTATTGTTATGGCACATATAGATGACTACGAAACCCAAAAGTCCAATCTTGGGTATATACAAACGGCAATGGATGAACCCATGCTAGAACGTGAACACGAATTGTCACTCGCACGCCGCTGGCGGGACAAACATGACGAAAAGGCTTTGCATGAGCTCGTCAGTTCCTATACTCGTTTGGTGATTTCCATGGCTTCTAAATTCCGTAACTATGGATTGCCCATGGGAGATCTGATTCAGGAAGGCAATATCGGTCTTATGCAAGCGGCCAACCGCTTTGATCCAGAACGTGAAGTACGTTTTTCGACGTATGCGCAATGGTGGATTCGCGCCGCAATACAGGATTATGTCCTTCGCAACTGGTCAATCGTCCGCACAGGAACGACAGCTGCGCAAAAATCCTTGTTTTTTAATTTACGCCGTCTGCGTTCCAAAATAGAGCGGGAGAACGAAAGCGAAGGTCTGGCCGATGATGATCGTAAAAGAATTGCCAAAAAGCTGAATGTCAAAGTCAGTGAAGTTGAAACAATGGAGGGACGTTTATCCGGTACGGATAACTCTCTGAATACCAGAATTGGTGAAAATGGTGAAGACGAGTGGCAATCTTTACTAACTGATGAAAATCCCAATCCCGAAGATGTGGTGACGGCTATGAAAGATTCAGAAACAAGATCCCGCTGGCTTAAAAAAGCGCTCGGTACGCTTGACAGCCGAGAACAACAAATCATTCGAGAACGTCATTTAAATAATAATGACGTTGTTACTCTGGAAGATCTGGGTAAGGAACTTGGGATTAGCAAAGAACGCGTGCGCCAGATTGAAGCCCGCGCCATGGGGAAACTTAAAAGCTCCCTCACTGCACAGGGAAATGTACCAGCATTTTTATAACAGAAAACCAATTGCGAAGGATGACGTGTCGGGACGAAAACACAGACAAGCGGGATGATACAAGCCAACATTTTGTAGCTTAACTTTGCCGCAAATCTGTCCAACAAAGTAGGGTCACCTCCTTCTACTCGGCGGCTTCTATTTGCTGTGCGTTGCTATAACCGACGGCGTGCATTTTAACGCCGGTATCGAGCATCCGGTTAGAAAAGCCCCATTCATTGTCGTACCAGCTCATGATCCGCACAAGTTTGCCGTCAATGACTTTTGTGCCTTCCAGCGAGAAGATGGAGGAGAGCGGGTTATGATTAAAATCTCCGGAAACAAGCGGTTCGTCATAGCAGCCGAGAATGCCATCCAGATCACCGCCGGAAGCCTCCTGAATAATGCTGTTAATTTCCTCTATTGTGGTATCGCGGCTGGCGATGAATTTAAGGTCAACAACGGAGACATTGGGTGTTGGAACACGAATGGACACGCCGTCAAGCTTGCCATTGAGTTCGGGCAGGACTTTGCCAACGGCTTTGGCTGCGCCTGTTGATGTGGGGATCATGTTGAGCGCACCCGCACGGGCGCGGTGCAGATCTTTATGCATGGTATCAACAAGGCTCTGGTCGCCGGTATAGCTGTGAATCGTGGTCATAAAGCCGCTTTCAATCCCGATTTTCCGGTGCAGGGCATGAACCACAGGGGCAAGGCAGTTGGTGGTGCAGGAAGCGTTGGAAACAATTTTGTGTTCTGCTGCCAGTTTATCGCTGTTCACGCCGTAAACAACTGTTAAATCTTCATCTTTGGCGGGAGCGGAGATCAGAACTTTTTTTGCGCCAGCCTCGAGATGTCTGGTGGCTTTGTCGCGGTCGGTAAAAATTCCGGTGCATTCAAAGACAATATCAATATCCATTTTCCCCCAGGGCAGGGCAGCGGGGTCGCGCTCCTGTGTGCATTTTACTTTTTTACCATCGGCAATGATGGTGTCTGTGCCTTCGGTTTTCACATCAAAGGGCGATGTGCCGTGTACGGAGTCATATTTAAGGAGATGCGCGTTTGTTTTGATGTCGGCCAAATCGTTAATGGCAACGATCTCGATATCATCGCGTCCTGATTCGATCCATGCCCTGAAAACCAGCCGCCCGATGCGTCCAAATCCGTTAATTGCTACTTTGACTGTCATTTTTTTCTCCTTTTTTTATTCTATTAACGCCAAGGGCGCAAAGTTACGCAAAGTTTTTTTGTGACTTTGTCATAGCAATGCGCCGAATTCCATCTTTTAGTGATTTTGTATTAAAGTTTATGCGTAACCCCAAGGGTTTGTGTGAGAGTTTCAAGTAAGTATGAAGTTGTGCCTCATGGACAGGCAGGATTCTTTCAACAGCTTTCAGCTCTACTATAACCTGATTTTCAACTAATAAATCAAGTCTTAAGCCAGATTCTATTGTCAGGTTATCAATTATAACAGGAAGATGTTTTTGTCTTTCTACTTTTATATTTTTGGCTGTTAAAAAATGAAAAAGACAATTCTCGTAAACGCTTTCCAGCAATCCGGGGCCAAGTTTTGTGTGTATGTAAAAACAGATATCAAGAATATCCTTTGATATCCTGTTTGTATATGCTGGTATTTCAATGATCCCGGTCATACTTTGCGCAACTTTGCGTCCTTTGCGTTTTATAATCCGGCTTTTGCGGCCATGATAATGGCCTCTGTTGTAATGCCGAAATGTTTGAAGAGCTGTTCGGCGGGTGCGGATTCGCCGAAGCTTTTCATGCCGATGAAGATGCCGTGACCACCGATCAGATGATCCCATCCCTGACGAATTCCGGCTTCGACGGCGATTTTGATGCTGCCGTTACAGACAAGGCTTTGGTAATATTCGCCGTCTTGCTCCATCAAGAGATCCATGCATGGAACAGAAACAACACGCGTGGCGACTCCCAGTTTTTCAAGCTGCGTTTTGGCTTCGATTGCCAGATGCACTTCCGAACCGGAGGCAAAAATAGTGATTTTAGGCTCTTCGGCACAGTCCGAAAGAATATAGGCGCCTTTGGCGCAGAGATTTTCCGGTGTGTTGTCACGTAATGTTGGTAAGCCTTGCCGTGTCAGTGCCAGAGCGCTTGGGGCATTTTTCTGTCTCAGTGCCAGTTCCCAGCATTCGGTCGTTTCAACCCCGTCACAGGGGCGGAAGACATAAAGATTGGGAATGGCACGCAGTGCGGCCAGATGCTCCACCGGCTGATGCGTGGGGCCGTCTTCGCCAAGGCCGATGGAATCGTGTGTGAGAACATGAATGACACGCTGCTTCATCAAGGCGGCAAGGCGGATCGCCGGACGGCTGTAATCACTGAATTGCAGGAAGGTGCCGGAATAGGGGATAATACCGCCATGCAGTGTCATGCCGTTCATTATGGCGGCCATGCCGTGTTCGCGAACACCGTAATGAATGTATTGTCCGCCGTAATTGTCACGGCTGATCACTTCCGGCCCTTTGATTTTTGTGTTGACCGAGCCTGTCAGATCGGCAGAGCCGCCGATCAGAAACGGCAAAGCAGGGATTAATGTTTCAAGCACTTTCCCCGAGCATTGGCGCGTGGCAAGTTTTGGTTTTTCGGAAGCAAAGCGCTCTTTCAGTTCTGCAATTAAAGGGGTAATGATTCCGCCGATATCAGCCGCCAGAACATTTTCAAAATCCCTGCGGTAGCGGTTCTGCTCTAGAGTGTTTGTCCATTGCCGGAATTCCGTGTGGTTGCGTTGTCCGACCATACGCCAGCAATTCAGGACATCTTTCGGGATTTCAAAGGCATCATACGGCCAGTCCAGATTTTTCCGCGTTCCTTTTATTTCTTCTGCGCCGAGCGGGGCGCCATGGGAATCGGCTTTCCCCTGTTTCGTCGGTGCGCCGAATCCTATATGGGTTTTACAGCAGATCAGGCTTGGCGTTTCTGCCATTTGCGCTTTGGCAAGAGCGGCATCAATCTGTGCGGTGTCGTGACCATCAATGGTCTGGACACTCCAGCCATAGGATTCAAAGCGTTTTGGCACATCATCAGAATAGGAAAGGGATGTCGGCCCGTCAATCGAGATTCCGTTGTCGTCATAAAGAACAATTAATTTGCCTAGCTTCAGGTGTCCGGCCAGAGCGCATGATTCATGACTGATCCCCTCCATCAGGTCGCCGTCACTGGCAATCACATAAGTATTGTGACTAATCAGATCCTCGAACCGTGCGGCCAGAATTCTTTCGGCAAGGGCAAAGCCAACGGCGTTGGAAATGCCCTGTCCCAGAGGGCCGGTTGTGGTTTCAATACCCATATCGGGCATGATTTCGGGATGGCCGGGAGTCAGGCTGCCGAGCTGCCGGAAATTTTTAATCTGTTCCAGAGTCATTTTCTCGTAGCCGGTTAAATAGAGCAGGGCATAAAGCAGCATCGAGCCATGCCCGGCGGAGAGAATGAAGCGGTCACGATCCGGCCAGAGGGGATTGCGCGGATCAAATTTCAGATATTTGCTGAATAACACGGTGGCAACATCCGCCATTCCCATCGGCATTCCCGGGTGTCCGGAGTTGGCTTTTTGCACAGCATCCATGGATAAAGCGCGGATGGCATTGGCCATGATTTTAAAGTCATAACCAGCGTCCGTTTTTTTGCTTGCTGTGGCGGTCTGCTTGTTCATTCTGCTGTTCCAGTATTATATTATAAAGGTTGAAAATCTTTGGTTACAATGCATTTGTAAAGCACAAACGTCAATACAGCTTTTCATAGAATCCTGTGATTAAGTCACGTTTTTTTTCACAATAATATTGACGAAGGCAGGGCAGACTTGCTAATCACGCATATTCATAAAATTCGTTATTATATATTAGAATTGACTATATGAAGGGATAGGAACGTAATGGCCATATTTGATGCATTAAATGCGCTGAACCAGTCTCTGCAAAATCTGGAAGCAATCGCCGCCGAGCAAGAAAAAAAAGCATATAAAATCGGACAGACAGATTTGTTTTCTGGAACAAGAACATCTCTTGATCCGGCATTAATTGCACAAAAACTGGATATCACGATCGAGCGTGTCGAAAAACTTTTAGCGGAGGGATAAATTATGGCGGAAGTCAGTTTGAATATTCACGGAAAAGAATACGGCATTGCTTGTGATGACGGGCAGGAAAATCGTGTTGTTGAAGTTGGTCAATATGTTGATAACCGCGCCCGTGATATTGCTTCCGCAGGAGCGGCCAGTAATGAAAATCATTTGTTGGTTTTGACCGCTCTGGTTCTGGCTGATGAAGTCAAGGAATTGCGTGACAGTCTGGCAAGCCTGCAGGCAAACGGGAGCCGGAATGCCGTCCCGCCACAGATCGTCTATGAAGGTCTTTCGGAAGCGGAAGAGCGCCATATTGTTGATTCTATCGAACAACTGGCGAATCGTATTGACTCGGTAGCAGAACGTCTTCGCGCTGCCTGAGATTCTTCTGGTTATCTGCAAAACGGCACCCATAACGAGAATACCAGCGGGAGGACGGGCTTAATATTTTAAGCGGCGCGTCCCATTTTGAGAAATTTTTCACGGCGTTTCTGTTTTAGTTTAATACCATCCCACGGAATAAGCGCGTCAAAAGACTTTTCAATATGTCTGGCAACCGCATTAATGGTTTCTTCCTGCTTTCTATGAGCGCCGCCGATGGGTTCGGCGATGATACCGTCAATTAATTTCAGGTTATAAAGATCCTGTGCTGTGAGTTTCAGGGCAACGGCGGCATCTTCGGCATGCGTTGCGCTTCGCCACAGGATGGATGCACAGCCTTCCGGAGAGATAACGGAATAGATCGAATGTTCCAGCATAAAAATTTTATCAGCCGTTGCAATAGCGATCGCACCGCCGGAACCGCCTTCGCCGATAATTACCGAGACAATAGGCGTTTGAATGCGTAGACAGGTTTCAATAGACTTGGCGATGGCTTCGGCCTGTCCGCGCTCTTCTGCGCCGACGCCCGGATAGGCGCCCGCTGTATCAACCAGCGTGATGACAGGGATCTGGAACTGCTCTGCCATGTGCATGAGGCGCTGCGCCTTGCGATAGCCTTCCGGCCTTGCCATGCCGAAATTATGCCTGATCCGGCTGTTTGTATCACTGCCTTTCTCATGACCCAGAATAACGCAGGAACGTCCCCGGAATCTTCCCAGTCCGCCCATAAGTGCGTAGTCCTCGCCAAAATTACGATCCCCGGCCAGCGGAGTAAAATCCTCTATGAAATTACGGACATAGTCTGTGAAGTGAGGACGGTTTTGATGTCTGGCAACTTGCACTTTTTGCTGTGGTGTCAGTTTGCTATAGGTCTGGATGAGAAGACGGTCTATTTTATTGGTCATACGGGTGATTTCTTCCGAAATATTCATATGGTCTTCGCCACTGACATTTCGGAGTTCCGCTATTTTTGCTTCCAGTTCCAGTACCGGCTTTTCAAATTCAAGTTGATTCATATTTCATCATAACTTTTTAAGACATTGAATGTTTAGAGAGAGGCAGTATAGAAATAGCGAGCAGAATAATCAAATCCTACCCGCTATTTTATACGTATTTATTTCAGAACAGTTTATTTATCCGAGCCTGTTTTGGCCATAGGATGATTGTCTTCAACTGCTTTTTTAGCCATATCGTTAATGATATGGGTGTAAATCTGCGTTGTTGCAATATCCGCATGACCGAGCATTTTCTGGACGGAACGGAGATCCGCACCGTTGCTCAGAAGATGTGTTGCGAAAGCGTGCCGCAGGATATGCGGACTGACGCGGTCGGCATCAATCTGTGCTCTGTCGGCAAGATCTTTCAGTAACTGGGCAAAACGCTGGCGTGTCAGATGCCCGCTTTCCGATGTACGGGAAGGGAACAACCATTGTGCCTGAACATTCTTATCATCATGACCGATAAATTGTTTACGGACATCCTGATATGCTTTCAGAGCTTTTTGTGCCGGTACCGAAATAGGAACCATACGCTCGCGTCCGCCTTTGCCAGCGACCATGAGAAACTGCATGTCTTCACCAATGGCGGACATTGCCAGACCCACCAGTTCAGAAACGCGCAGCCCTGTCGCATAGAGCATTTCCAGAAGGCAAACCAGACGGACGCTATCTGCACCGCCGCCTTGTCCTGCCGTTTTAATCAAAGTTGTTACTTCTGATTCGCTCAGTGTTTTTGGCAGAGTACGAATTTGCTTCGGGCTTTCGATTGTTGTTGTCGGATCTTCCTTGCGAATGTTCTCCGATACCAGATAACGGTAGAACTGGCGAAGGGCAGAAAGACGGCGCGCCACCGTTCTTGTTGCAATCTGTGATTTATTCTGACCCTTTACATGGATTTTGTTACCAAGATCTTCAAGATAGGACTTGATCTGCTCGGTTGTTACATCAACGATTTCTTTCGAAAATGTTTCACGCAGATACAGGCTGAAATCAGCCAGATCCCGCCAGTATGCCTGACGTGTGTTCATTGCTGCTCCCCGTTCTGTGGTGAGCATATCAAGAAAGGAATCGACCAAAGGATGTAGCTTTGGTTTATCTTTAGGTGGACGACCAGGACGTGCCATTTTTAGTTCTCCTTTTGATTTACATTCATACCCAGCATGACTTCACGAGCCAGAGACCGAGCTTCATTAGTTAGCCCCACTGCTATTAGGCCATCAATTACTTCCCGAAACAACCCCGGATATATTTTATCAGGGGGAATATCGCGAAATATAATGGAGCTTAGTAGAACGATTTCACCCGGACGTTGCTCTTTCTTCGCTTTTTCAAGATGATCTAATAAGCCAGTATTAGGCATTACATAATCTGAAGAGCTTGTCAAGGGAATATCTTTTTCATAAACGCCATTGACGTTATAATTATGTAATTTTAAGTTTTTGTCAAGTTTTTCATATGCTATTTTTATAATTTCTTGCTCCTGCAAGCCCAACTTTAAAAAAGATTCAATAAAATCAGGGTCTTCCGTGTAATCTTTTTTTGTGGAAAACGTACCGATTTCATAAGCCACAAGTTGTAAAAACGCGCTTTTATCCATTTGTGAAAAATGATTTTGATGTTTATTCCATCTGTCTCGCCATATTTCAGATAGGGATTCTCCTGATTCTCCCAGAATTTTAAATGCTATTTTTACATCCTGTGCCTTTAAGATTTCAGGATCAAGAGACGCTATGATTCTGGCGAAAGGCCAGAGGGATGTGGTTCCGTATTCATGAGCCAGTGCGAAGACTTCGTGCATAATGGCAGCCTGCTCATCGCCTCTGGCGGCATTGGATGCAGCGCGATGGAGATAGGGTAAGCGTTCCCATTCTTTGATTGCGCGATATCCGGCAAGCGATGTTCCTTTTTTATTTTTCCCAAAATGTTTTTCAGCTTTATCTTCATAAAAAAATGTCAGATTTTCTGTTGTTTTTAGCCCGGCATTGACGGCTTTGATCATAAGAAGAAACTCTTGATCCTCTGGCAATGTCGGTTCTTCCAGGAATAAGGCCAGGGCAAGTAAGGAAGAGTTATCCTGTGCGGCGGGCAATTTTAGAGTGCCAAGATCAAGCCGTCCGGTGGCAGTGAGAGCCGCCATTTGCAACGAGGTAAGTTTTTGAAAATCCTCTATTTTTCTGGGTTTAAAATGATAATTTTCTTTTTCAACAATAGAGCGGAGTATTGTATCATCGGAAAAATCGATATTTAAAGTCGCAAGCCGATCAGATTTTCCGGCGGTTTTGGACATAATGTAGGCGCATATTTTTGTCATATGTTGCCAAAAAACAACATCACCAAACCTGTTTTGCAAGGATTTTAACTCAAGGCAGCCAAGAGCCGATTCTTTATTGTAAAAAGCAGCAAGAATACCAGCGCGTGCCAAATGCTCGTGATACGGTTCGTCCTGTTGTTTTGAATAAAGGGCAAAGGCTTCTTTATAGAGCCCCATTTCCATTAGTTTTTCGATTCTAAGTGTCGTCAGGTCATAACCGGAAAGTAATTTTTCATCAGAATCAACAAGGCTGGAATCTGCTTTTGTCAGGAGCAGGCGTTTTGTCAGGATTTGCAATGTGCGGTATTGTGCCATGGCGGGAATTTGGGGAAGGTAGGTACGGATCAGGGATCTTTTGCTTCCATGCCATAAATCACGGCCAAGACTGCCTTCGCTTTCTGTCGTTAGCAGTCCCTGCGATTCAAGTGCTGTAAAGTCTACTTTTAAAGTATTTTGGCTCTCAATTTTTTCTTCTGATGTCGCGCTACTGGCAGATTCGGGCACAGGTTCGTTTTTATTTCGTACCGATTCATCCGAGATATGATTACTGCCCGCCATACGATCTTCGGCATTATCGCCAAAAGCATTGCCCGGTTTTGCAAGAGTGAAGAACAGAGCAACTATAAGCAGAAAAAGGAAAAATCTAATGAGCATCAAAAAATCTCTCATTGTTAATTGTTTTGCTGACGTTCTTCTGTCCTGCAGGGATGTCGGTGATTGTAAGAAATAGTGTACCGACTGCCAAAAGAAGGAAGACGGCGGCGCTTAGTATAATCACAGCTTTCATTATCGGCCTCCTGTGGTAATGGTGGTTTGATTTTGTTGGGCAATCTTATCCCTTATTTACCCTGAAAATAGGCAAGAATTATATAAAATGCAAGGACAGGATTGTAATTTTAGCCCCTTACATGGCATAAAAGCCCTATGAGTTCAATTGATGAAGATATGGTAGATGAAATCCGGCGCCTTCTTGATCGTCCTATTTTACTTGTAGGGTTGATGGGGGCAGGAAAGACAAGAATGGGGCGGGAAATTGCCAAAGTTCTAAATCTTCCTTTTACCGATTCGGATGATGAAATAGAAAAAGCAGCCTGTATGGAGATTGCCGAGATTTTCGAAAAATTTGGTGAACCTTATTTCAGAGACGGCGAACGTCGGGTTGTCAGCCGGTTGCTGGAGCAGGGGCTAGCCGTTATTGCAACGGGGGGCGGGGCTGTTATGATGCCAGAGACCGAAGAGGCCATTCGCAATAAAACCCTGTCAATTTGGGTTCGGGCAGAGATGGCGGTTATGGTCGAGCGCACATCTCGCAGAGATAACAGACCTTTGCTGCAAAAAGGCGATCCTGAAAAAATTCTGACGGAGCTTGCCGCAAAACGTTACGTCATCTATGAAAAATCTGATATTGTTATCGACAGTCATAATGGGCCGGCAGAGGCTATTTTGAATCAGGCTCTGGAAAAAATCCGGAATTTTTTACGCTATGAGAAACGCAGAGCAGGCTGATGATATATTCTGGAGACTTAATTGATTAAAAAGAAAACTGTTACTGTTGCTCTGGATAAAAATTCCTATGATATTCATATTGGGCAAGGAATTCTGCGGGATATTGCGGAATGCCTTCCTGTTGATCTTAAAGACCGCACGCTGTTTATTCTCGCCGATGAAAATGTTTCTAAAATCTATGCACGGCAGGTTTATGACCGTTTGAAAGCAGAAAAACCGAAATCAGTTCAATTGATGGAAATGCCCGCAGGGGAACAGACAAAGTCTCTTTCCTCTTTGGAAAAGGTTTTGTCGTGGCTTCTGGATCATGGTGTTGAAAGAAGCTCTGTTTTATTCGCTGTCGGGGGCGGGGTTATAGGGGATCTGGCCGGATTCGCGGCAGCAACAGTGTTGCGCGGGATCTCTTTTGTACAGGTTCCCACCACATTGTTGGCACAGGTTGATAGTGCCGTTGGAGGAAAAACAGGCGTGAATATGGTGCAGGGCAAAAATCTCGTGGGTGTTTTTTACCAGCCGCTTGCGGTTGTCAGTGATATAGAAACGCTGAAAACCCTGCCGAAACGGCAGATTCTTGCCGGCTATGCTGAAATTGTGAAATACGGATTAATTGATGATCCTTCTTTTTTCATATGGCTGGAAAAAGAGGGACATAATGTTTGTGCGCTTGAGGAGCAGCCTCTTGTCCGTGCCATTGATATTTCCTGCTGTAAAAAGGCGGAAATTGTCAGAAAAGACGAAAAGGAGCAGCAGGGCATTCGTGCGCTTTTGAATTTGGGGCATACTTTTGGTCATGCGCTGGAGACGGCTTCAGGCTATGATAACCGGCTTCTACATGGCGAGGCGGTTGCGGTTGGACTGGTGCTGGCTTTTAGATTGTCATACAGGTTGAGGCTCTGTCCGGAAGAGGATGTGGACAGAGTTATATCGCATCTAGCGGGCATAGGACTTCCAACGAAAATCAGTATGATTACACCGACTCTTGAGGCCAGTGCCGAGGATCTTATGAGTTATTTTAAACTGGATAAAAAATCTTCCAGGGGAGTCGTTACTTATATTGTTGCTGCGGGAATCGGGAAAGCACATATATGCCGCAATGTGCTGGAAGAAGATGTTAAGGCGGTTCTTGAACATTCGATTGATGGAAAGTAGAATATGGAAAAAGATATTGTTATCTCTATAGGCGCAATTTTTGTACTGTTATTACTTTCAGCTTTTTTCTCGGGATCGGAAACGGCTTTGACGGCTGTTTCCAAGGGAAGAATGCATGCTCTGGCCAAAGAAGGAAACAAGCGTGCCGCGCTTGTGAATAAAATCCGCTCTGAAAAGGACAGGATGATCGGGGCGCTTCTGCTCGGTAATAATCTGGTGAATATTCTTGCTTCGGCGCTGGCAACCAGTGTGATGATCAAGGTTTTTGGCGAAGCAGGCGTTGTGTATGCCACGCTTGTCATGACACTTCTTGTGCTTGTTTTTGCGGAAGTTCTTCCCAAAACCTATGCATTGCATTTCGCCGATAAAATGGCGATGGTTATAGCTCCTTTGATACGGGGGGTCACAATTGTTTTTGCGCCGGCTACGGCGATGATTACACTGGTCGTCAGAGGCATTCTGAAGGCGCTGGGGGAGGATATTTCCAAGGTCTCTGCCGGAAGTCATCTGGAGGTTTTGCGCGGCGTGATTGATATGCATACAGGCCCGGAGGAGGAAACGCAGGAGCAGCGTGCCATGTTACGTTCGGTACTTGATTTGGAGCATGTTGAGGTCTGTGAGATCATGACGCACCGTAAGAATGTCATGATGGTTGATGCGTCTAAATCACAGACGCAAATTGTCGAGGAGGTACTGGATAGCCCTTATACAAGGCTCCCTTTATGGAAGGATGATTTCGATAATATTATTGGCGTTATCCATGTCAAAATGCTAATCAAGGAACTGCGTGCCCATGAAGGGAATGTCACGACGCCCGATATTGAATCACTAGTGACAGAGCCCTGGTTTATCCCCGAAACAACAACCCTGTTTGACCAGTTACAGGCTTTCCGTCAACGCCGGGAACATTTTGCCATTGTTGTCGATGAATATGGCAGTTATATGGGCATTGTAACGCTGGAAGATATTATTGAGGAAATTGTCGGCGAAATCGAGGATGAAATGGACGAGATTGTTGCCGGTGTACGGAAACAGCCGAACGGGACGTTTCTTGTCGATGGCGATGTGACAATTCGTGACCTGAACCGTGAATTTGACTGGGATCTCCCGGATGAGGATTATTCAACAATTGCAGGATTGATCCTGCATGAGGCACAGATAATTCCCGATCCCGGGCAGTCTTTTAATTTCTACGGAATGCGCTTTGATGTTGTGAAGCGCCAGCGGAACCAGATTACCCTGGTGAGGATTACGTCCCCTAAACCGGTTGAGAAGACAGAAAAAATATAGAGCGTTACTATCTGTTGCCGGAGATCCGCTCTCGCAGCTATGACGTGGCTAACCCAAAATTTTGCCGTGGCAGTGTTTGTATTTATTGCCGCTGCCGCAGGGGCAGGGGGCGTTGCGCTGGGTTTTCCCCCATGTTGCGGGGTCTGTTTTGCTGAATTCCTGTTTTTGCGGAAAGGGTTTGACGGTGCTGTCTCTGTCCATTTGATAACCGACAGAGCGTTTTTGCTGGACACCCATGCCCATCATGGCCGGATCCTGCCTTGTCTCCTGAGTATTCCCAAAGGCCGCACGGCGCATAAACAGATGCTTTGAGTCCTGATCAATATTAAATTCCACCAGACTCAGCGTTTCAGTGACGCTTTCCCGCAAATGATCGATCATCATTTCAAACATGCCAAAGGCTTCGGCTTTATATTCATTGAGTGGATCACGCTGGGCAAAAGCACGAAGGCTGATACCCTGCCGCAAATGGTCAAGATTGAGCAAATGCTCTTTCCAGTGCTGGTCAAGCTTTTGCAGAACCAGACCTTTTTGCAGCTTCTTGTAGATATCAGGCCCCGTATTGGCCGCTTTTTGCGCCATGAGGGCGTCCGATTGATCAATCATGCGCTCGATAATATCTTCTTCGGTGGTGCCTTCTTCCTTGGCCCATTCTTCTACAGGAAGATCAAGGTTCAGGATACGCTGTGCCTCGTTCTTAAGGGTGGTGATATCCCATTGTTCGGCATAGGTACGCGGCGGAATACAGCGGTGAACAAGATCTTCAATGGTCGTATGGCGCATGTCACGGACAAATTCATCAACATCATCGGAGGCCATCATTTCACGGCGCTGGTCATAGATCACCTTGCGCTGGTCATTCATGACATTATCGAATTTGAGCAGGTTTTTACGGACATCAAAGTTCATGGCCTCGACTTTGGCCTGTGCCCGTTCCAGTGTTTTACTGATCCATGGATGGGTTAGCGCTTCGCCATCGCGCAGCCCGATATGTTTGTGGGCGAGCAGCATCTCCATTTTTTCAGAGCCGAAAATACGCATTAAATCATCTTCCAGAGACAGCAAAAAGATGGTTTCGCCAGGATCTCCCTGACGACCCGAGCGTCCGCGAAGCTGGTTATCAATCCGGCGGGATTCGTGGCGTTCTGTGCCGACGACAAACAGACCGCCCGCTTCACGGACTTTATCATGATCCTGCTTCATTTCGGCACGGATCTGCGCTGTTTTTTCTATTTTTTTATCTTCAGGCCAGCTTTCATCAATTTCTTCCCTGATCCTCATATCCACATTGCCGCCAAGCTGGATATCTGTTCCGCGTCCTGCCATATTCGTGGCAATGGTGACGGCGCCGGGGCGACCGGCCTGGGAAATGATAAAGGCTTCCTGCTCGTGGTGGCGGGCATTGAGAACGTGATGCGGAATTTTCTCTTTCTTGAGCTGGGCGGACAGCTTTTCCGATTTTTCAATTGATGTCGTGCCCAGAAGAATAGGCTGCTCCCGTTTCCGGCATTCTTTAACCAGTTGAATAGCCGCTTCTTCCTTTTCAAGAAGGTTTTTGTATATTTTATCGTCACTATCAATCCGCTGGACAGGAACATTGGTCGGGATTTCAACAACGCCTAGTCCGTAAATGTCCATAAACTCCGCAGCTTCGGTCATGGCTGTGCCCGTCATACCGGCAAGCTTGGGATACATACGGAAATAATTCTGGAATGTAATGGATGCCAGAGTCTGGTTTTCATTCTGGATGGCAACGCCTTCCTTGGCTTCCAGAGCCTGATGCAAGCCTTCCGAAAAACGGCGACCTTCCATCATCCGTCCGGTAAATTCATCAATAATAACCACGCGCCCTTCGTGGAGGATGTAATCCTTGTCCGCGAAAAAGAGCTTATGGGCGCGGAGCGCCTGATTAACGTGGTGGACAAGGGAAATATTGTGGGCATCATAAAGATTGCCTTCGGTCAGAAGATTATTCTCCCTCAGAAGATTTTCAATATGTTCCGTGCCATTGTCGTTAAAGGTGATGGTGCGCATCTTTTCATCAAGATCATAATCGCTCTCGTTCAAACGTGGAATAATCTTGTCAACGGCATTGTAAAGTTCGGAAAATGTTTCGGAAGGCCCTGATATAATCAGGGGTGTTCTGGCCTCATCAATCAGAATCGAATCGACTTCGTCAACGATGGCAAAATGCGGAGGACGCTGTACCATGCTTTCGAGCTGATATTTCATATTGTCGCGCAAAAAATCAAAGCCCAGTTCGTTATTGGTGCCGTACATAACATCGGCGGCGTAGGCTTTTTTGCGTTCGGAATCCTCAAGATTGGCTGTAATACCACCAACAGTCAGCCCGAGGAAATTATAAACTTTTCCCATCCATTCGGCATCACGTTTGGCAAGGTAATCATTCACTGTCACCACATGCACACCCTTGCCGGACAGGGCATTGAGATAGACGGCCAGAGTGGCAACCAGCGTTTTGCCTTCCCCCGTTTTCATCTCGGCAATTTTTCCCTGATGGAGCGCAAGGCCGCCAACAAGCTGCATATCAAAATGGCGCTGCCCCAGCGTTCTTTTCGCCGCTTCGCGTGTGACGGCAAAGCTTTCATGGATGAGCTGATCCAGCGGTTCGCCGTTTTCGAGGCGCTGCCGGAAAATATTTGTCTGTGCCTGAAGTTCTGAATCGCTCATGGATTCAAACTGTTTTTCCAAAGCGTTCACAGGATCAATGACTTTGTACAGATTTTTCAGTACGCGGTCATTACTGGAGCCGAAAATTCTGGTGGCGAGTGCTAGCAATATTTTATCCTGATTATGCGCTTACGTGCGGAATAATACATTAATCTACATATACCGCTCTGATATAGACTTTCATTTTCCTATCGTCAATGGAAGTTAAAGAATAAAAGCTTGCTTTAAGAAAACACTTTATTATTTATTCCGGGGTGACTAGATTGTTTCTTGTTAAAGTTATCCAATGATTTTCTAATTTTCAAGCAGAATGAAGGAATAAAGACGATGGTTGATAAAAATGATGCACCGGATGTACAAGGTGCAAAAAAAAATAAAGGCCCCATGATTGCAGTGATTGCAGTCGTTGTTCTTGTGGCGCTGGGCGGCGTGTTTGCCCTGACCGGAAAGGGTTCTACGCAGAATAGTGAGAAAATGAACGAGATTGCACCGGCAAGTGCCGATGCGTCCAAAGCAGCCGATAATAAAGTTATAGAAGAAGGCAATCCTGTTGTGGCCGTGATTAATGGTGAAGAAATCCATCGGAGCGATGTGTTCAACTTTATTGTAACGTTGCCGGAGCAGGTACGTCAGATGCCGCTTCAGACCTTATTCCCTTTGGCGCTGGAACAGGTTATTAATAATCATGTTGTCACAAGCAAAGCAGATACAGCAAATCTGGATAATGACCCTGAGGTGAGTACTCTTGCTTCTCAGGCAAAAGAGCAGATTGTACGGAATGTTTATGTTGACCGCCAGATTGATGAGCAGATCACCCAGAAAAGACTTCTTAAAGCCTATGAGGATCTTCTGAACCAGATTGGCGACGTGCAGGAAACAAAAGCGCGTCATATTCTGGTGGAAGATGAAACCAAGGCAAAAGAGCTGATTGTTAAACTGGATGGTGGTGCTGATTTTGAAACGCTGGCCAAAGAAAACTCGACAGGGCCGACATCTGAAAATGGTGGAGAACTGGGCTGGTTTGCAAAAGCCGAAATGGTTCCCGAGTTTGCAGAGGCCGCTTTTGCGCTGGAGCCGGGAACCTATACGAAAGAGCCTGTAAAAACGCAATTTGGCTGGCACGTGATTAAGGCAGAAGAACGCCGGACACGTCCCGAGCCTGAGTTTGAAGTCGTAAAACCACAGCTTGAAGCCAAGCTTCGTCAAGAGGTTCTTGCTGAACTCATCGCCGGATGGCAGAAAGAAGCCAAAATCGAGAAATTCGATATTAATGGTGAGGCAGTTAAAAACTAGAATTCAATAGTAATGATGAAAGGCCGTAGAGAGGTGGTCCCAGAAAATCGGACATGTTGCTAAGGTGGAATTCTGACATTAAAACGAAAGGGATCTACCGATATGACAAAAAGAAGAAATCACTCTCCTGCATTCAAAGCCAAGGTTGCATTGGAG